>ADJS01016803.1_pt1 | contig 10288 bp, 9 predicted proteins | sample 268128 | NCBI WGS metagenome assembly ADJS01 (sample SAMN00007486, study PRJNA43253) | human gut metagenome | isolation source: feces sample TS28 | reverse complement strand
AATATCTACAATGGAATCTACAGCACCAACTTCATGAAAATGAACTTCTTCGACCGGAACTCCATGCGCTTTGGATTCTGCCTGTGCCAATATATCAAATACACGCATTGCCATTTTCTTTGCTCTTACAGTCATTTCCGACTTCTGAATGATCTCTGTGATTTCTTTCATTCCACGATGTTCATAAGGATGCTCATGACTATGCGTATGTCCATGATGATGTTCATGATTCACCTCATGACTGTGTTCATAATGCCCTGTATATGATTTCTCACTTCCATGCAGATATTCCATATCATGATCGTGATTATCCTGTTCCAGAATAACTGAGAAATCACATGCATCTAATCCGGATTTTTTACCCTGGTGATTTCTGTCCGAAATCCACCTACCGGAAGACTCTTCAGCGATTCCTTTAATACCTCCCTGTCAGCTCCCAGATCCAGAAGTGCTGCAACTGTCATATCTCCACTGATTCCCGAATAGCATTCCAAATATAATGTTTTACTCATAGTAGTCCCTCTCTGCCAGCCGGTTGATCTGCGTTGCAATGTATCCTGCCCCATATCCATTATCAATATTTACCACTGCAATTCCATTTGCACAGGAATTGATCATAGTAAGAAGTGCAGACAGTCCATTCATGCTCGCTCCATACCCAACCGATGTCGGCACTGCAATAACCGGTTTATCCACAAGACCGCCAAGTACACTCGCAAGCGCCCCCTCCATTCCGGCAACTGCAATCACACAATTCGCATCCTGGATCACATCCAGTCTGGAAAACAATCTGTGAATACCACTCACACCTACATCAAAAATACGTTCCACATGAGAGCCAAAATACTCTGCTGTCTGTGCCGCTTCTTCAGCAACTGCAATATCTGCAGTTCCTGCTGTACATATCGCGATCTTACCGATGTGCTCTTTTTCTTTCTTTTCAATTTTAATAATGTGAGATAATTCGTCGTATTCCACCCCTGGAAGAAGATCTTTCACAAGTTCATACTGATGTCTGGATGCCCTTGTACCAAATACTTCTCCGTTATCCTCATAAAGTTTCTTGAAAATATGAACAAAATGCTGATCCGCCTTACCGCTGCAGAAGATCACTTCCGGAAATCCGGATCGTATTTCTCTGTGGGAATCCAGTTTTGCATAATCATCCATTTCTTCAAACGGTTCTTTGCGAAAATAATGCTCCGCCTCTTCCATAGACAGTTCACCATTTTTAAATCTGGTTAGTATCTCTCTGGTTTCCAAAACAGCACCTCCTAAAAGCAAGGGAGCATGCTCATCACATCCTCCCGTTCCTTACTATATATGATACAAAATCATTCCACCTTTTTTATCATATCCGGTATCCCACATTTCTTTCAGGGAAAACCATTTATGTTCCCCATACGAAATAGCTTTGACCAGAAGATCATCCTCTTTTTTTCATATCCGGCAAGGATAAACCAGTGCCAGATATAGTCCTCCAGTGGGCCCTTCTCATTTTTATGTTTCAACATCAGATACGGGATCAGACAGGCATTGTCAATCTGTCTGCATACAGCTTCAACAGCTTCCTCATATGTATGTGTTCCATGAAAAGCTTCCATCTGCAATCTGTCATCATGCGCATCTGCAAGATATTCACCAAACCCTTCCATAAAAAGTTCCAGCGTATCGATTCCATTCGGTCTCGGACAAAGATAATGTTTCATTACATATGCAAAATCATGATATTCTTTCCAACTGATTTCCTGCGACTGATGTGGATAAAGATTCTTTATTCCATTCGTTCTGGCAAAATAAATACAGCTTTCACAAGCTGCTATTGCACCGCATCCTCCATCACGCATCGTTACATCTGGAAACAGATCCTGATTGCCTCCATAGGATTCTTCTACAAAAAAGTATTCCAGTTCATTTTTATCTAATATGGTCTGCTTCACCGTGAATTCCCCCAGTCAGGTTTCTCTAATGTAAAACCATATTTGTAACTATATCATATTTTTTTATGAAATAAAATAAATTTTTCCAAAGAAATTCCTTCTATATTATAAGATTGTAGGATTTCTTGACACCAAATGCGCGTGCATGCTATAATTTTCGTTATATTTTGTATGTTTAAGAGGATTTCTGCCAAACATACCACTTTTTTGAGGAGGAGAAAAATGAAAAAATTTTATACCTGGTATCAGAAGCATATTACCGGTGCGATCTTTATCGGCCTGCTTCTCGGTATCCTGACCGGACTGTTTCTTGCGGACTGTTTTGCACCGGTTCTGACAGTTACCAGTCTTCTCGGCGGCATCTACATGAATGCCCTGAATATGATGATCTTTCCACTTGTATTCTGTTCCGTTGTTATGGGAATCTGCAGCATCGGAAGTATTAAAACCACCGGTAAGATTACCGGTGCTTCCATGGTATTTTTCCTTTGTACAACTGCACCTCGCCAGCCTTGCCGGTCTGATTATTCCAAGACTGATTCACCTTGGAGAAGGAGTTTCCTTCGAAATGGCCACTTCCGATATTGCAGCTACAGATATGAGCAATATCCTGGATACCATCAAAAACCTGATTCCATCCAATCCTGTATCTGCTTTTGCACAGGGCAACATGCTTCAGGTTCTTGTCTTTGCAGTTATTATCGGATTTACACTGATTGCTGTAGGCGAGAAGGGTGATCCACTTCTCAAAGTGATCGACTCCCTGAACGAAGTCTGTCTGAAGATCATCAGCACGATCATGTACTTTACTCCGATCGGTGTCTTCTGTACAATCGTTCCTGTTGTACAGGCCAACGGTACAGAAACTATCATTTCACTTGCAACACAGCTGATCATTCTGTATCTGGCATTCTTTATCTTTGCGTTTGTCGTATATGGTCTTGCTGTCAAAGTAATTGGTAAAGAAAGCCCGCTCCGCTTCTTCAAGACAATTATGCCGGCCGCACTGAATGCTTTTGGAACCTGTTCCAGTTCTGCTACTATTCCAATCAGCAAACAGTGTATGGAAGAGGGAATGGGCGTTTCTAATAAAATCACCAGTATTGCAATTCCTCTTGGTGCAACTGTAAATATGGACGCTGTATCTATTCTGATGTCCTTTATGATCATGTTCTTTGCAAATGCATGTGGAATTAATGTCAGCATCTCTATGATGGTTATCATTCTCCTGGCAAATGTGCTCCTCTCAGTTGGAACTCCTGGTGTTCCTGGTGGTGCGATCGCCTCTTTCGCCGCACTCGCAACTATGGCAGGACTTCCAGCCGGAGTTATGGGTGTGTATATCAGTATCAATACACTGTGTGATATGGGTGCAACCTGTGTCAATGTTATTGGAGACCTTGCCTGCTGTGTAGCATTAAAGGGTCGTCTTAAAATTGACGAACATAAATAAACTTACATAAGAAGAAAAGTGAGCAGTCACGCGGGCTGTTCACTTTTCTTTTTTATTTTAATTAAATTTTCACTTATAATTTATAAGCTTTAAATCCAAGATCTTTTAACGACATATTCAGCTTTGATCTCAGCAGATATTCTGTACCTGCCATTGCCGCCTGAAGAGTTGCATTTGCAGCTTCCTGAATTTCCGACTGTGCTCTGCTTCCATTTGTATTATAAAATACAAGATTCTGCTTTCCATTGTATATGGAAGCTTTCATAGTCGCTGTTGTATAGACTGCGTTTCCACTTGCATATATTCCGGAAATAACTCTTGCTGAATCTGATTTTGCACAGTTCACAAGGATATCCATTGCACTTATAATACCCTCTTTTTTAATCTGCAAAGACAGTCCCATATCAAGCTTATCGGATTTTGTATCATAAGACAGAATAGCTGTTGTCTCTGCATCTATAGAAGCCTCAATATATTTGCTTCCATCCTCACTGTATCTGCCATTCTTATTAATATAGTTTCTGACTTTTGCATAATTCTTTGCCAGCTTGTTTGCCGCGGCTGATGCTTTTTTTACGGTAACTGTACATACAAATTTTTTCCCGCCAAGTCTCGCTGTAATTTTAGCTGTTCCTGCTTTCTTGGCTGTGATCCGACCTTTTTTATTTACAGTTACAATCTTTGAATTACTTGATCTCCAGGCCGGTGTAAGCTTTGTACCATTGACTTTTAATGTATATGACTTGCCCGGGTTCAAAGTAATTCTGGAACTGTTCAGTTTCAACGTATACAGTCCTGCGATCGTGGTAACTCCTTTTTTGTTATAACTGCTGAATGTCTTCTTACCTTTTGTGTTTTTAAATGCTTTCACACTGTAGGTATACTGTGTTCCCGTTATTACTTTTGTGTCAGAAAATGCTGTTTTCTTTGCACCTTTTACTTCTGCCACATTCTTCCATTTGCCACCTTTTTCCTTACGAAAAACAGTATAACCACTGGCACCTTTTACCGCTTTCCATTTAAAAACGATTTTGGATTTTCCTGAAGCTTTGGCGGATACCAGCTTTGGCGTTGCTACTCTGGCTGTAGCCTGCACTTCCGTCACATACGCAGCCTCCGGTAGTGCTGCCGGAACTGTTACAGCGACCATCAGACCTGCCATCAGCCCACATAATACTTTCTTTAATGATTTTTTCATACCCCTGTCTCCTTTCTCTTCATATACCTAATGTACTATATTCTTTCACCCTTTTCAACCATTGAGAGACTAATAAAGGATAATATAGAAAAGAAAGGCCAGGGAATAATAAGCTTTCTGGATTTATCTGACAGATATCACATACGATTTATCAAAAATACCTTCCGGCTCGAGTACATTGATATTCGGTTTCTGAGACAATTCTTTATCATAACCGGTATTATCGCAACGTCCCATCCATGGCTCCAGGCATACAAATGGTGCATCTCCGGCTGACCAGATGCCAAAATCCGGAAATCCCTCACAGGAAATTTCTACATACGGAGTTCCATCCGGCAATGCAATGCCTGCCTTCGTAATCTGCCCATCATCAAAAATCAGCGCATCTTTATCAAACATTCCTTCTGCGATCTGACAGCTTCCATTTTCAAGAGCAAGTGTATAGGACTTTTCCGGGATAGCTGTACCATAACGTGTATCCAGCAGATGATACGTCAGCTCTTTCTGTCCGCTGAAAGTCAGATGATAATCCTCTCGTTTCGTATCCGGAAGTATCGGAACATTAAATGCCGGATGTGCGCCGACCGTAAAATACATGATCTCCTGATCTTTGTTCACAACTTTCCAGGCTACTGTCAGATCACGACCTTCCAGCGTATGTGTAATATACAGCTGAAACTCATATGGCCATGCTTTCTTTGTCTCATCCGTGGATTCCAGTAAATGTGTAACCGAATTCTCCGTTTCCTCCACGCAGATAAATTCCATATCCCGGGCAAATCCATGCTGTCCGGAAGTGTAAGTTTTTCCATTAATCAGACAATGATCTTCATAGTATCTTCCTACATTCGGAAAAAGAACCGGAGCATGGCGTTTCCAGTGTGACGGATCTGCATTCCACAGAATCTCTCTGTCATTCTTTTTATCAAAAATTCCGGATAATTCTGCACCGTGATCACTGATTGTAACACAAAGCTGGTCATTCTCAAGTGTATGCATAAAATCTATACCTCCATACGTAATTTTATGCCTACAGTATATCAGAAAATTGTAAAGAAAAACAGACTCCGAAGAGCCTGCCTTTCATATACCACTTATTTATTTCTGTCCTGCGATATGTCTTGCTACATAAATACCACTTGCAGATGCGTGTGACAGAGAATGTGTCACACCACTTCCGTCGCCGATCACATACAGACCTTTATGACAGCTTTCAAGATTGTCATCAATTTCAACTTCCATGTTATAGAATTTGACTTCAACGCCATACAGAAGAGTATCATCATTTGCAGTTCCCGGTGCAACTTTGTCCAGTGCATAGATCATCTCGATAATGCCATCCAGAATACGCTTCGGAAGTACCAGACTCAAATCTCCAGGTGTCGCGGTAAGAGTTGGTCTTACGAGTCCCTCTTCCACACGTTTCACTGTACTTCTTCGTCCACGTACAAGATCTCCAAAACGCTGTACGATAACACCGCCGCCAAGCATGTTGGAAAGTCTTGCGATGCTTTCGCCGTATCCGTTACTGTCCTTAAATGGCTCGGAGAAATGTTTGGAAACAAGAAGTGCAAAGTTGGTATTGTCTGTTTTCTTCTCATCTCCCTCATAGCTGTGGCCGTTTACGGTAATGATTCCATTTGTATTTTCGTTTACTACGATTCCGTTCGGGTTCATACAGAAAGTACGAACGTTATCTTCAAATTTCTCTGTACGGTAGACGATCTTGCTCTCGTACAGTTCATCTGTCAGATGTGAGAAGATAACTGCCGGAAGTTCCACACGAACACCGATATCCACACGATTGGATTTGGTTGGGATCTTCAGCTCTTTACAGACAGTTTCCATCCATTTACTTCCGCTTCTTCCTACAGAGACAATACATTTCTTGCACTCATAGGAACCTTTTTCACAGATCACACGATATCCGTCTTCCAGAACTTCCAGTTTCTGTACCGGTGTATCAAAATAGAAATCTATGTGATCTTTCATTGCATTGTACAGATTCTCAAGAACGACATAGTTAATATCTGTTCCCAGGTGACGAACAGATGCATCCAGAAGATTCAGTTTATTCTGCAGGCAGAGTTTCTTGAATTTGGTTCCCGCTGTGGAATAAAGCTTCGTTCCCTGACCGCCATATTCCATGTTGATATCGTCAACATACTTCATCAGCTCGATTGCCTGGCTCTTGCCGATATGTTCGTACAGAGTTCCACCGAAATCGTTGGTGATGTTATATTTTCCATCAGAGAATGCACCTGCACCGCCGAAGCCGCACATGATGGAACATCTCTTACAGTTGATACAGTTCTTTATCTTCTTGCCGTCGATCGGGCATTTTCTCTTTTCAAGGGAGTATCCCTCTTCGAAAACTGCCACTTTACAGTCCGGCATTTCTTTCATTAATTCATATGCTGCAAAAATCCCTCCAGGACCGGCACCAATAATGATCACATCATAGTTCATGCTTTTTCCTCCTTATAAGTATAGCATAATTTCCCTCTTTGTATCCCTCATCCATCTGCACCGGAATCATCTCCTGTGCATAAAAAAAGCTGTCGCAGAATTTCTCATGACAATCCATGTCATTTCCATTCATTACGGCAGTTGGAAAAATGTTCAACCTATTTAGCGTTAAGCATATTCCTTATCTATATTACGTGATTTTCACAGCATTGTCAAGCACCAGTTTCAAGTAAGTCACACAGGGCACCGCCCCACCAGACAATGCCCCGCTCAACAATATCAGTTCAACAAAAAGATAAAGAAATTCAAATATCCTGCAAAAGTCAGCCAGACAAGATATGGAATCATCAGATAACCAGCTGTTCTCGAAATTTCAGAAAATGCTTTTGTACATAAATATACCAGATACCACAAAAACAACAGCCAGGCAAACGCAAACAGATACCATCCTGCGTTAAAGAAAAATACCGGCCACAGAAAATTTACAGCGAGCTGAATCCCGTATAAAGTCAGTGCCTTCTTTCTCTCTTCAGTTTTTGGTGTGATTGCAACCAGATAAGAAGCCGTTCCCATCATGGCAAACAGTCCGGTCCATACAACTGGAAACACCCATCCGGGAGGTGTAAGGGGCGGCTGTTTCAGTTTTTCAAATGTATTCATACTTCCCTGTGTAAGAAAACCTGAAACCGCTCCGACTCCCAGAGGTACAGCCAGGCAGGTAAGCAATGTCTTTGTTTTTTTCTTCAAAAAAATTCCTCCTGTTCTCATATTCACAGTCTAGTGTATGAAAAACAGGAGGATTTATTCATTTTTTAAAATCTACGTTTATCAGAGCTTATGTTTTTCTGCTTTAAAGAAATCTTTTGTTTCTTTTGCAACAACTCCGCTCAGAGCAAACAGCGCAATCATATTCGGAATTGCCATCAGACCATTAAAGATATCTGCGATAGTCCATACCGCACTTACTGTCATGTAAGGTCCGATAAATACTGCAAGGATGTATAACCAACGATATACAATGATCTTTTTCTGATGTCCGTTTGTCAGGTATTCCAGACAACGTTCACTGTAGTAATCCCATCCAAGGATTGTAGTAAATGCGAAGAATACCAGGCAGAGCATCAGGATAAATGCTGTCAGTTTCTGCGGAAGCGGAAGTCCGTTCTGGAATGCATATGTAGTAACCTGCACGCCTTCAATTCCCTCTACCTGCCATGCACCTGTCAGAACAATGGAAAGACCTGTCATAGTACAGATAATGATCGTATCAATGAAAGTACCTGTCATACTGACCAGCCCCTGACGTACCGGCTCTTTTGTCTGTGCTGCTGCTGCTGCGATCGGTGCACTACCAAGACCTGCTTCATTGGAGAAGATTCCTCGTGCAACACCTTTCTGCATTGCAACGATCATGGAACCAACCACACCACCGGTTACTGCACTTGGGTTAAATGCGGCTTTGACAACTGTTACAATTGCTGCCGGAATTTCTGTAATGTTGCAGATGATCAGTGTAACACTGAGCACGATATAGATCACTGCCATAAATGGTACGATAATCTGGCTGACAGTTGCAATTCGTTTCAGTCCACCGATCAGAATCGCTGCTACACAGAATGCAAGAATCAGAGAAGAAACAACAACTGCTACAGAATACTGTCCCAGGAACGGGATATTGATACAGTTTGTCTTGTCCGGATCAAAGAAGTTCTGTACGGCACTGGAAATACCATTTACCTGGCTGAATGTACCAATACCGAAAAGACCTACACAAACACCGAAGAATGCAAAGATCTTGCCAAGCCATTTCCATTTTGGTCCCATACCTTTTTCGATATAATAGAATGGTCCGCCAAGGCTGTGTCCGTCTTCTGCAACCACACGGTATTTAACTGCCAGAAGACCTTCAGAAAATTTTGTTGCCATTCCAAAGAATGCTGCCACGATCATCCAGAAAAGTGCTCCCGGACCACCGGCACAGACTGCTGTTGCTACACCTACGATATTACCGGTACCGATCGTAGCACTCAATGCTGTACACAGTGCCGCAAAACTGGAGATCTCACCATCTCCCTCTTCTTCATTCTTGAACATCCATTTCAGCGCCAATGGAAGACGACGTACCTGAAGGAACCCAAGTCTGCTGGTAAGAAGAACGCCACCGGCTATGATCAATACCATAAGCGGTACGCCCCAGACCTTGTCATCCACTGCAACTAAAAAATTATTGATTGCTTCCCACATCTCAAAAAGTTCTCCTTACATATGTATTTTTCAGCATCATAAAAAGGGGAATAAAAAATAAGAACCGTTCTCCGTTGAACTGCTAAGAATCAAGATAAATCAGACAATTAAAAAAGAATAAAAATAAAGAATAAACTTCAGGATGTAATTATCAAAAGCATCCTCTGTCCTTTTGCCTGAGAGATTCAAGACGCTTACGCGTCGCTTGCACCTTCGGCCCCTGTACTGAAACAGGCGTCTCCAGAGATACGATCCATTTACAGTTTCTGTCCGACAATACGGATACCTGAGAGTTTTACTCCTTCGGTGGGCTTATACCTCTTTCCTGCAAACTTCACCTCGTTATTGCTGTTACTGCGTTATACTATAGTGCTAAATCAGAAAAAAGTCAAGATAGAAAAAAATATTCTTCCTTCTTGACTTTTTTTGGTGTTTTTTAAGTTTTTATTTCGGGCTGACAATCTTTCCAGCCACTGCACATGCTGCTGCAGTCTTTGGAGATGCCAGATAGATTTCTACTTTGGAAGTTCCCATACGTCCAAGGAAATTACGGTTATTTGTTGCTACAACACGCTCTCCATCTGTCAGAATACCACCTGCACGTCCACAGCACAGTCCACATCCCGGATGTGTGATCATTGCACCTGCTTCTGCCAGCGTATCAAGAATACCAAGTTCAATTGCCTGTCTGTAGATCTTGCGGCTTGCCGGCGTCACGATCAGTTTTACATAATCAGCAACTTTCTTACCTTTCAGGACTTCAGCCGCTGCTGCCAGATCTTCCAGACGTCCATTTGTACAGGAGCCGATAAATACCTGGTCGATCTCCGTTCCTTCCAGTGTGCTGACATCACGGATCTTATCCACCTGTGACGGGCATGCCATGACCGGAACAAAATCCTCCCCACGGTAAGTCATCGTCTTGAGATATGCAGCATCCCCATCCCCGACAAGACTCTTCTGAAAATCGTTCAGTTCAATCTC
>ADJS01006849.1_pt1 | contig 10343 bp, 10 predicted proteins | sample 268128 | NCBI WGS metagenome assembly ADJS01 (sample SAMN00007486, study PRJNA43253) | human gut metagenome | isolation source: feces sample TS28 | reverse complement strand
CCCATTCCTGCTGCCATGATCACTAATACTGGTTTATTCATTATAATTACCTCCATGTCTTTAGGATCTTTCGTTTCTAGATTCATTGTAGTATAACTATTTCCAGAAATCTTTATCCTATTATTTTCTTAATTTGCATTATTTATGTGGTTTAATTGTTCCAGATAACTGATGAATTTTTCTGCCATTTTCTTATTCTGTGCATTCACCATAATAGCCGCATGCGCATCATCATAAGAAATAATCTTCTTCTTTTTAAGCATATTATCTTCCGGAAAATCAATGGTTTCTTGAAAACCATCCTGTTTTTTGTACTCTTGATATACATCTTCTCTACAGATCAGTACATCCACTGCATCTGCGCCTACCAGCGTTGTCAGCGCTGTCTTTGAGGACAGGCTCCCTCCATCTTCCGGAATATTCGCCTGTATCCGGATGATCCCGTCCTTTTCGTCAATGCCTGCGTATTTACAGAAATCTTTGTTCAATTCTTCTGCCTTCTGCGAATCGCCCCCTGTGACCGCTACATTCAGAAGAACTGTCGTATGTCTGCCCTTGTACATCGTACAGCCAAGGTAGATAACACCGATTACCACTGCAAGTATGACCAGCCATATCTTATAGTACATCCACAGATATTCTACCTTTTTTCCCAACGGCATTGAACCAAAATTTTTGTCCAAATATACTTCCTCCTTGTCTTTCATCACTGTTCTTCATTATATCATACTTCCGGGCAAAAATAAGCGGAAGAGAACAGATTCCCATTCTCTCCCGCTTTCTTTTTTATTCATACGATTAATATTCAACTTCTACCGGCATTCCCGTCTCTGCTGATTCAAGAATTGCGATGATTGCAAGCGCAGTTCTTCTGGAATCTTCCAAAGTTACTCTGAATTCTTTTCCATCTACCAGACGATCTACGAAATCTCTGATACTTTCATAAGACAGACCCTTGCAACGGTCAAATACCATATTTGATACCAGAATATCCGGCACAGTTGCCTTCTCTTCTGTTACTTCCTCGATCAGGTTGTGGCTGGAAAGATCAAGACTGATCATTCCTTCTGTACACATGACACTGCATCTGAAGTCGTTAATATTACGGTTTCCGTTTGGTGTTACCCATCCGTTTTCCATATGGGCTACTACGCCATTTTCAAATTCAATTGTTGTAAGATAGATATCCGGTACATCTACGCCAAGTCCTTTTAAGATGCCTTCTTTCTTAACCGAATATACTCGTTTTGCTTCTGATCCTACCAGCCATCTTAAGGAATCCAGACTATGACTTCCAAGGAACCATAAGATAGAAGATTTAGAAGCCCATGAAAGCATATCTGTTGCAACCCATTTCACATCGCTGTGACGGATATATGCTGTATATGGTTTTCCGAGTTTTCCTGAAGAAATCTCCTGTTTTGCCGTATTAAACGGTGGATTCCATCGGTTATGAAGGTCTACCATGCAGCGTACACCATTTTTCTCTACTGCCTCACAGATTCTTGCAATATCTTCTTTTGTTGTTGCCAACGGTTTTTCGATCAGAATATCTTTCTTTGCATCTGCCATAGCGCAGGCAATATCAGCATGTGCAAAATCAGGTGTTACGATTGCAACTGCATCAATCTCCTCATCAGCTGCCATATCATGATAATCTGTATATACTTTACGGATTCCAAATTCGTCTGCAATCTCTCTTGCTCTCGCTTCATTCATATCACAGATTGCTACCGGATCTGCAAAAAGATGTTCTGCATATATTGACGCATGTGTGCGTCCCCATGTACCAGCTCCTACAATACCCATTCTGATCTGTTTAATTTCCATAATTGCATCCTCCTGTTCACTTTTATCACATTAAAAATATTGCTGTTGTTTATTGTTTTACCGCTCCAGCGGTCATACCACTTACCAGATGTTTCTGCAGTAATAAGAACATGATCACTACCGGCAAGGTGATCAGCACCGCTCCCGCCATCAATGTTCCCCAGTTCGTCGCATATTGTCCTGAGAAGCTTGCAATTCCGATTGGCAGCGTCCAATTTTCATAACTCTTCATAAATGTGCTGGCAAATAAATACTCGTTCCATCCATTGATGAAGGAAAAGATACCCGTTGCTACCAAACCCGGTACTGTCAACGGCAGGATTACCGTTGCAAAAATTCTGAATCTTCCTGCTCCGTCCACTCTTGCTGCTTCTTCAAGGGAGATTGGTATCGTATCGAAAAATCCCTTCATCATCCATGTACAAAATGGAATGGAGAATGTACAGTAAGCTGCTACCAGACCAATCTTTGTATCCAGAAGCTGCAGATTCCCCATAATTACATATAATGGAATGATCAACAGTGATCCCGGAAGTACCTGTGTTGTTAATATAAAATAAGATAAAAATCCTCTTCCACGAAAACGGAATCTTGAAATTCCATAGCCGCCTAATGTAGCAATGATCATGGAAAATGCTGTTGTCAACAGTGATACTATTACACTGTTTCCCAACCACTGCATAAAGTTAAATGTTGTGGAATGGGTTGTAAGCATCTCTTTGTATCCCTGCATAGTTGCTGCCTTTGGGATAAAGGACGGTGTCTTGCTGTATACTTCTCCTGCCGTTTTAAATGATGTCGAAATCATCCATACAAACGGGAACAGTGCGAACATACACACAATAACAACCAAAATTACTGTAATTACCTTTCTACCTGTTCTTTTTTTCATATCTATTCCTCCTCCTTATTCAGGACCTTGAAATAGAAGAATGTGAATGCCAGCGCTACGAGGAGCATCAGCATACCAGCCGCCGAAGCCTTTCCAAAATCAAAGTATTTAAATCCTGTCTGTTGTATGTAAATGGTCAGAAGTTCTGTCGCCCTTGATGGACCTCCCTTTGTCAGTACGTATGCGATTGCATAATCCTTGATCGTCCAGATAATCAACAGTAAGAATACTGTTGTTGATACCGAACGGATTGCCGGAATCGTGATGTAACGGATTTTCTGAAATGTTGTCGCACCGTCAATATCTGCCGCCTCATACAGATCTGTAGATACACTCTGCATGCCTGCCAGCAGCATGATTGCAACATACGGAAAACCTTTCCATATGTTAACAACCATTGCTGCCGGAAGAGCAACCGACACATCCTGAAGATATGCGATATTATGTGACAAAATTCCGGCATTATTCAACAGAAAATTAATGATTCCATAATCTTTGTCATACATTAAGATCCATACCAGACATGCTACAACTTCCGGAACAGCCCACGGAATGATGATCAGTGCCCGTGCCAGACCACGTCCCAAAAACTTTGTATTTAATAACAATGCTGTAATAAATCCGATAATATATCTTCCTGCAACAGTTACTACGATATAGATCAGTGTTACTTTTACGGAATTGAAGAAATATTCATCCTGTAATACTTTTCCGTAATTTTCAAGTCCCACAAAATAGTGTCCGTTTGGCGATGGTTTTGTTACGTAATAATACTGAAAACTCATGATTGCTGCTTTTACTAACGGGATAACCAGAAACAGGAATAATATCAGTACCAGTGGAACAAGGAAGGCATATGGTTCCATTTTTCTTTTCCAATTACCATTTTTCTTTGTCTGATTCATTGATGGACCACTCCTTACTTAATCTTTTCTACTTACTATTCAGCATCTCTGCTCATAACTTCTTCTACCTGTTTCTGAGCCGAATCCATTTCTTCCTGTACATCCGCTGCTTGCTCTGAGAACATCTTCTGTGCTGCATCCAGCATGATCTGAGAAATTTCTCCAAGCTGCGAGATGTTAGGGTCAGCTACAAGATCTGTGTAGTTGTTCTGCATGAACTCAACGATCTTATGCTCTAACTCGTGATTCTGAATATATTCATCACTTGTAGAGTAATCTGTGTTACTTGGGATCATACCGCAGTCAGCGATGATCTTCTGTGCTTCATCTGTTGTCATCCACTCAAGGAATGCATAAGCTTCTTTTGGATGTTTGCAATTCTTGCTGATCATTGTTACAAGTGGATAATTTGTCGGATTCGGTTTATATGTTGTTCCGTCATATACAACGTCAAACTGTGGAATGATTCCGATATCATCCATTAAAGACTCATCTCTTTCTTTGCACATTCCCACAAACCAAGGACCGTCCATGTTGAATGGAACATCTCCGTTCCAGAACATTTCTCTGGAGTCTTTCTTATCTGTAACCAGTTTTGCTGCTTTATCCTTCAAGATAAAATCCTGCCACCACTGAGCTGCCCATACATTTTCAGGTGCATTAATATTTACATTGTCCGCTGTATATGGCTCTGACTCTCCGTTCGGGAAGTACAGTCCGTTTGATACCGGTCTTGCAATCAGACGATTCCACTCACTGACTGTGAATGCATGTGTTCCGGATACAACGCCCATTGCATATTTTCCATCGTCTGTAAACTTCTTGCATGCTTTTCTGAAGTCTTCCTGTGTCTTGATCTCATCCGGATTTACGCCTGCATCTTTTAACATAGATTTGCGATAGAAGATTCCGGTTGTTCCCCACGCATAACTGGAGATTGCCAGTGTCTGTCCATCTACATCACACATATCCTGTCCGACCAGTTTTTCTTTCAGATCGTCGCTCATATATTCTGAAAGATCCATGAATGTTCCGCCATCACGGATTGCATTATATGTAGAAATGTTTTCTGGATATACCTGGATCATATCACTTTCGTTGTTTGAAAGAATCTCAGTTGTGATATTATCCCAATATCCATCATAACCAGCTCCAAGAATTTCAATTTCTACATTTGGTTCTTTTTTGCTGTATGCTTCAAGCAATGCATCGATTGCTTTTTGATGTGGTTCTTCAACATATACAGATGTTGAGAATGTCAGCTTTACTTTTCCACCATCATCACTGCTTTTGTCATCGCCCTTGCTTCCACAGGCTGCCAGACTAGCTATCATTGCCGCACAAAGCATAACTGAAAGAACTTTTCTTCTTTTTTTCATAACATCTCCTCCTTTTGTTATGGTTCGTTTTTTGTTGATTTAATTATATAAAATTCGATATTTCACTGACATGTAATTAACTCAGTTTTTTGTGTTTTTTATGAGTATTTTACATTTTTTCTGAATATTCTTGATACTTATTTAACATACTGATATTTCATCCATGTATTCATCAACTGTCTTGATGTTTTATTATATTTATAAATTTGCTTGCTTTTTAATAGATATTGAATTTATACTTTAAGTAGGATTTTTGTGCACAATATTGTAGATTTTTGTGAAAGTTGGTGTACGCATTATGTATAAAGCAATTATCATCGATGATGAACCCTGGACAATCATTGATATAGAAAAAACTTTTTCTCTGGAAGATATGGGATTTGAAATTGTCGGCTCTTATCGGACACCGCAGAAAGCACTTCCTGCCATTATCTCTAAGAAGCCTGACCTGGTTATTACAGATATCCGAATGCCTGGAATGACGGGAATGGAACTCATCAAAAGTGTCCGTAGTCAGAAGATTAACTGTGAATTCATTATTGTCAGTGGTCACAGTGACTTTTCTTATGCACAGGAGGCAATTTCTTACGGCGTTGCCGGATATTGTCTGAAGCCACTGGATCCACATGAAACCTCCGAAGCACTGAACCGTGCCAAGAATCATCTCGACAGCCGAAAGACTATTACACCGGAGCCGTCCTATCTTGATGACAATTTTGAAGGATTGAGGAACTATATAATCACTCATTTTTCAGAAAAACTGACATTAAAATCTCTGGCCGCAGAGTTTAATATGAATCCGAATTATTGCTGCTCACTTTTTACAAAATATCTTGGCCAGACATTTTCCGCTTATCTTACAGAACTTCGGATCACGGAAGCTCAGAACCTGCTTCATAATTCCAATTATTCTCTGGAAGAGATTGCCTCCCTGGTTGGTTTTAAAGATTACTTTTATTTCAGCAAAGTATTTAAAAAATACTGCAAATATTCTCCAAAAGAATATCGTACTCTTCCACATTAAAAAACAGCCAATGACGGCTTTACCGTTTATTTGAACACCAAAAAGATATCTGCGAGGTTTGATACTTATGAAAAAATCGCTTTCCCGCCAGTTTATTGCACTTCTGTTAATTCCGGTCTGTATTATTCTCGTAATTAACTTTTGTATCATTATCCGTCTGCACAAGAGTCAGAATGAGGAATTAAAGAACTATTGTATCTCTACACTTGAAAATATTAATGTAAATGTCTCTTCCATGACCACCAGTATGAAGAAAACAGCCACTGTATTTTCATCTCAAAAAGAAACACAGGCATATCTTGAAAGTTCATCTTCTGATTCTCATCAGCTCCAGCGGCAGTCTTACTCCGAACTGATTGGCATGGCGCAGTCTTACACTCCGGGACTGATAGATATCCTTATGTGGGATCAGACTTCTGTAACAAGTCTGATCAGCTACATTCCTGCTGATATGGAAGATTTTGTTGTAAATCAATTTCAAGACAGCCGGAATGATACAGCCTCTTATTTTCATTTTTACATACAGCCCGCAACCGACACCCCTTACATGATGTATTTTGCACCGATATATCTTACTTCATTTTCCGAAAACTTTGGAAAATACGTTGGCAACATCGCCATCATCTGCAAAACTGATGCATTATATAAACTGGTAAATGCATCCACAGATATTTCACTGACAATCTCTGACCGGACTACCAATCAGATATTGTATTCTAATGCCGTTGCCCGAAGACATATCCCGGCACGGAATAATTTTGAATTCTTCAAAAAAACCATGGAACTTTCCAATAGTAATCTGGATATCACTGCCATCGCTTATAACGGACAGATTCATCTTTTACAGGGTCAGGAATCTCAACTCCTGCTCTCACTTGCGATTCTGCTTCTTGTATACATACTGTTAGTTATTCTTGCTGTACAACACCTGATTATCCATCCGATTCATCAACTGAATGAAACGATCGAAAATCTTGACTATAAAAATAATGAACTACACCTTCAGACAAATTTAAAAAACGAAATTGGCTCCATCACTTCTCATGTGAACCATATGCTTGACAGGATTTCTTCTCTGAACCAGCGTGACATTGAATCACAGGCGCGAATTTACGAGATGGAACTAAATAAAAAGCAGACGCAAATTTATGCATATCAAAGCCAGATCAACCCACATTTTCTCTATAATATGTTACAATGTATGCGTGGGATTTCTCTGATGCATGATATTCCGGAAGTCGCACAAATCTGTACAAATATGGCAGATTTGTTCCGCTATTCTATCAAAGGTGCTTTTCTTGTTCCTTTGGAAAATGAATTGAATATCATCGACAAATATCTGTATATGATCGAAGTTCGTTTTCAGGGAAGGATCACTTATAAACTGGAAGTCTCTGAGAATACAAAAGACTGCCTGATTCCAAAAATGATTCTGCAGCCAATTGTAGAAAATGCTATTTTCCACGGTCTGGATGAGATTGAGGAAGGCGGCATCGTCACCATAAAGACTACCAGATCAGAAGATGATCTGTATATTACTGTCACAGATAATGGAGTCGGATTTTCCAAAGAAAAATTGTACGATCTGACTCGAAAATTGGAAGAGGAAATCACATTTATTAACAATTCATCTTCCGAAACCTCTGACAATATCGGTGTGATCAATATCCATAATAAGATAAGACTTTATGAAGGAAATAATTATGGTCTCTCCATTAACAGTATCCCAAATCATACTTCTGTCACTTTGCATCTGAATGCAAAGCAGCAAACTACAACTTAGTATTTTTTACTTCCCAGGAGGACATATGTCATGAGTCGTTTTTTTAATCCTGATAACCCTATTATGGAGTTCATCGCAAAAATATTTGATTTGATCCTATTGAACCTGATCTTTATCTTCAGTTGTGTTCCGATCATCACCATCGGTGCATCCACCAGCGCACTTTCCTATGTGACACTGAAGATGGTTCGTGGTGAGGACCCCTACATCTGGCAGAATTTCTGGAAATCATTCCGTCAGAATTTTAAACAAGGTACACTGATATGGATATTTTCCATTCTGGTCTTTATCTTTCTTGGAATGGATTTTTACATCATCAATTCACAGAATACAACACTGTTTGCAGTGATACGCATGCTCCTCTGGTGTGTATGTCTCGTTGCATTATCTGTATTCTTATATGTCTTTCCGATCATCTCACATTTTGTGTGCAGTACAACACAGGCGTTAAAAAATGCAGTTTTTATGACATTCGGACACCTGCCGTATACACTGGTAATGTTGGTGATTGCCGGACTGATCCTGTACTTATGCGCCTGCTCTGTTAAGACATTTGCTCTGGTCGTTGTGATCAGCGGGATCTGCGGATTCTCTGTAGCAGCATTTATCTACAGTATTCTATTTGACCGGATATTCAAAAAATATGAGCCGGAATCTACGGATAATATAGAATAATCTCAAAAATAAGTTACAACCACCAGTTCAATGGTGGTTTATTATTAGCCCTCCTAAGGGCGGAATTGCCACACTCATATGTACATGATCTATACATACTGCTCCCGCTATTATTTCTACATTTTTATATCGACACAACGTTGTAAGTATTTCTTTTACATCTGCTTTTAACCTTCCGAATAATACTTTCTTACGATACTTCGGTATAAAAACTATATGATACTGGCATTTCCATCTTGTGTGTGATAAATCCATATGGACCACCTCCTATGTTTGAGTTTGGCTTGCGATACCATTCTCATTTTAACATAGGAGGTTTTTTATTGATATCATGTACGCTTCTGCTTATTCCATTCTCCCCAGCATAGCTAGGGGGATTAGACTCTTCATTAATTTGCATGAAATTCATAGCGGAAAGGAAGTATCTGCTTTCCTCCATACAATTCATGATTCAGGATCTCCCAGAGATCCTGGATACTGTCTTCTCCTTCTCTTACATCATCAACCACAATTCCTTCTTCACTGTTCAGCAATTTATCCGCTTCTTCAAGCCTTCCTGTCTTCACAAGCCCCAGTGCATAATAATATTGCACCCGCCCAATGGATTTCATATCTTCATCCATAACAGCATACTGCTGTAAAATTGCCCTATATGCTTCGCATTGACTCAGAATTTTAAGTCCTTCTTTCTGATATGACAGACAGTGTCTCTTAAGTTCCATTCCTCTTTGTGCATACAATGCCGCAAGATTTTTATTTTCTTCATGAATACTTAAACATGCCAGTCCATGCAGCGCCCATGCGTTCTCCTGAAGTTTCAACGATGTCTCATACATTTCTTTTGCAATTTTATCATTTCCTTTTCGGAATTCAAGAATTCCAAGATGATAATATGCATACCAGTTTTCATAATTCGGTGCTAGTGGTTTCAGCGTCGTCTTTTTCAGATAAGCCAGAAATTCTTCTCCATTCCAGAATGCATCCGGTTCTGTCTCTGGGTCCGGACAATGAAGCTCTCCTGTCTCAAAAAAATGTTCCCACTTTTCCATACTTTCCGTTTTCTTTACAAATTTCAAATGACCCGTTCTTGCGTACTCTTTGCGAAATGCACCATAACCACTTCCCGGAGTAATCAGTTCTGCCTCTGTTAATGCCATCTTTTTTGTTTTCTTCAATTCTTCTTCCAATTTCCCGATCAGCTGAGTTTTTTGCAGATAGTCTGTTATGTATCTTTTTCTTTCTTCAAATGATTTATCATATATCTCTGCAGTCAGTTCTTCTGAATATGCCGGCCCGTAACATTCCATCCATTCCCACGCAGTGTGTGGTGCCATCGGAATACATCCATACTGTGTCTTTCCAAGTCCCGCCTGGATTTCTACATAGCGCCCTGCATCTTTTGTCAAAAACTCCTGCCAGTGATCAGATGCTGCATTACTTCCCCATGAAAACAGTTTTCTTCCTTTCAGTCTTCCTGTCGAAAACTGTAAAAGCCCTTTTCCGTTTTTATCTACATTTACAATATATTTCGGCTCGTTTTCCGGGATATTAAAGAAATAATCAATACTCCGTGGAATTTTCTGATAATCCGAAACATCCACACCATCCACTTCTGGCAAAGATACTTTACGACATTCAACACCTGTTCCTGCATATGCTTCTGATGCAGGAACTGTTATATGTCCCTGTTCATACTCCGGAACCGCCATATTGCTCCACCAATACATCGGAATCACTTCCGTACTTTCATTCACTATTCTCATTCTACATTTCAAATATGAAGAATCATCATCCAGCCAAAAATCCATCTGCCATGTTACCCCTCTGATTCTTTCATACTCATACATTCTCAGTA
>ADJS01007218.1_pt1 | contig 10344 bp, 9 predicted proteins | sample 268128 | NCBI WGS metagenome assembly ADJS01 (sample SAMN00007486, study PRJNA43253) | human gut metagenome | isolation source: feces sample TS28 | reverse complement strand
TTATCCCGAAGCTCTGTCTGTGTCGCAATCGTCTCTCCCAGTTTTCCGGAAATACTTCCCTTTAATGCATTCAACTGCGCATTATTTCCAACGTTTATTTCATCTATTGCCGATTTCAGCGAAGTATAGGAATCAATCACTTTCTGAACTCTGGATGCCAGGGTATTCAATGTTCCCGCCACATCGTCCGCGCTCTGAGAGTTTGATGAAAATGCTGAATCAATAATTTCCGACATCTGATCATAGAATTCTTTTCCGGAATTAATTGCCGCATTTACTCCGTCTGTCGCACCGCTGACTGTCTCATCAATTCCACTGAACGATTTTTTCACCTTTTTCAGTGAATCTGTCGTGTTCTTGGAATGCTCCTGTGTTTCCTTCAGGAAACTTCCTGTTGTATCCAGAAGCTGCTGTGCAGAAGTTGTCATTCCCGAAAAAGAGCTTAATGTAGACGATGCCGCACTCAAATCCGAGCCGATCTGATTTAAATTATCCGCAAGATTTTGTGCGATTGCTTCCACTCCGTCCTGATCCGCTACATTCGTAACTGCCTTAAACGCAGTGATCACAGTATCGCTGATCGTCTCTACAAATACCTCATTAACCTGTCTCTGGATCGCACTTGCTCCTTTATCCGTTACTTTTGGTGCGATTGCATTTTCCTTGGCATTCGAATAGTATGTGATACTTGGTTTCTGGATATTTTCAGAAAAAATACTCATCATATTTGAGCTGAAGTCCTTCGGTATCACAATTGCTGCATAATATTTTCCGGACTTTACACCGTCTATGGCTTTTTTTCTTCCGGTAAAAACCCAGTCAAGCTGCGAATTGCTTCGAAGCGATGTCAGTACCTGATCTCCCATATTGATCTGTAACGGAATCAGGCTTCCCTCATATCCTTCATCAACGCTTGCGACTGCAACCTTCAGATTACCGGTATTGCCATACGGATCCCAGCTTGCTGCTATATTGAACCACGCATAAAGGCAGGGTACAACTGTAATTCCCATGATAACAATCATTGCGATTACATTATTTTTAATACGCTTTATATCTCTTCGGAAGATTTCCCATATATTTTTCATTCGCCTCTTTCCTCCTTTATCTCATGGATCAGATCTTCTGTTGTCATACCTGTCATAGCAAGCTGTCTTTGCATCTTGTCATGCAGATATTCTACAACGATCAGATATACTGCAAGTCCGATCAGCGATACGATCCACAATATCAGGAAGACCAGTTTTGACTCCAGACTGAACATCAGTATCAGGAAAACCAGTGGTATGATGATCATTCCAAGGAATCCCCATCGGATCATCTTTGGATAACGTTTTTCAAATTTTTCGGATTTCACAAGAAATTCCTGTTTCCATTCATCATCTTCCATAAGTGTCTTCATCATCATTGTCAGTTCCGGACGTTTCCGTTCGGCCGACTCCGTCTCCCCAAGCATTAACTCTGTCTCAGACAGACGTTTATCGAACAAGTGATTCAGGTTCATAAACAACGGACGTAATACCAGACCAATGAAAAGAGAGATTGGGAAAAACATCGCAAGAATCCCCAGATACTTCCAGATATTTGCTCCATACATTCCTGCAATACATTCACGCATGGCACTGATTCCATATGTGAATGGAAGAAGCGGATGCAGTCTCTGGAAAAATGCCGGTGTCATCTCGATCGGATACGTTCCTGCCGATCCAGGAATCTGCAGGATAACAAGTACAACTCCCAGTGCCTTTCCAATGTGTTTAAAGGTCAATGCCAGTGCGTAGATCAGATTAACATAAACAAACGAACAGAATACACCCACACATACAAACGCTACCGGATGTACACACTGTACTTTCAATAATAAAATATCACCGACACATACGATCAGTCCCTGTACAAGACCTACTGCAACAAATAACAGCCATCTTCCAAAGTAGGCCTGTCCGGCTGTAAACTTCCGTACCTTTTCATCTTTATCAACTTCCTGTTTCAGAATTGATACCAGAATCAGTCCTCCTACCCAAAGTGCAAGATTTGTGTAAAATGGTGTCATTCCCGAGCCATAATTTTCTACATCATATAACACATTTGATTTGATGCTCACCGGAGAGGACATAAAATCTGCAATTGAATCCGCATCAAGTCCTTCCAGTGAAGTCAGTTTCTGATACATCTCTGAACTCTGTAATGCATTTAAATCCGTCTGAACAGATGCCAGTGCCTCATCAACCTGTGTTAACACATCTCCTGTCTGTCCCAATGCAGACGCACTGCTTTTCAGGCTGTCATTTAACTGATTTAAAATCGTCTTTAATTGTTCTACTGTCGGCTCAACTCCGGTCAAAGCCGCAGAAAGATTTCCGCTCAGTGAAGCCAGACTGTCCAGTGACTGATTCAGCTGTGGCAGAATCTTCTGATCCAGATTGGTACGGTAATTTTGCAGACTGTCTTTACTTTCTTTCGCAAGTTTTTCCAGTGAAGTACGTGTATTCTTTGCTGTTGTCACTGCGTTTTGAATCCCTTGATTCCCTGTTTTCAGTGAAGATACCAGCTCCTGTAACGATGCATTCTGGTTCTCCAATTCTGTAATTTTCTGTCCGATCACAGCAGATATCTGTTGTCCCAGTTCTGTATGCCCCTGAATCTTATCATTCAATTCTTTCAGCTGTTCCAGAAGTTCCTGATTTTTATCCAGCAGAGACGAAGCCGTTGAAAGGCTGTTGTCTACTGCTGTCAGTGCCTGTCCGGCTTTCGTCTCAAACACGCCCAGTTTTGCCGATGCCGAGACATACGTGTCATTTAAAAGTGTCTCTCCGTTCGATAACCCATTGGAGAATTCTGTTGAAAACTGTCCAACCGCTGTTCTGGTATCTGCAAGCACATTTCCACTGTCTTCGATTGCTTTGGCTCCTGACTCTGCAGTAACCGTAACCTGATCCAGCATACTTACCGCACTCGCCATGATCTCATCTGACTTATCCACTGTCTTCTGGAAGTTTTCCAATACCTTATTATATTCGTCCAGATTCTTTCTGGTATCTGCGATAGCTTTGATCAGACTTGAATTTTCTTCACTTACTTTTCCGGATAATTCTCCGGCCTCTTTACTCAATAATTCAGAAATGCTCTCTGCAGCTACGGATGTGAATGTATCATTGATTTCCTGCTGAATCGTGCTCGCACCTGTATCCGTGATCTTTGGTGCTATTGCTATTTTTCTTTTCATTAATATAATAATCCAGCTTCGGCTGTTTGATATCTCCTGATAAAATACTCAGAAGTGATTCACTGAAATTATCCGGTATTACGATTGCTGCGTAATATTTTCCGGATCTCACTCCCTTTTTCGCTTCTTTTGCATCTACAAACTTCCAGCCAAGCTGGTCATTTTTCTTCAGATTGTCTACAATATTTTGTCCTGCGTCCAGTGACATCTGCTCACTGTCGGCACCTTTATCCTCATTGGCAATCGCAACCTGGATTCCCTTGGTATTTCCATACGGATCCATATTGGCAGCGATGTTGAACCATGCATAAAGAGACGGCAGCACACTGATTCCAACCAGGATCAGTACTGCTGCACGGTTACGGAACAACCGGCCAAGATCTCTTTTGAAAATCTGAAATGATTTCTTCATCCACTAATCCTCCTTTGTTATTGTCATATAGACATTAGTATAACAAAAACACTTCTGAAAATCTACCCAAAAACTGACGAACGGTCATATTTTTATTGTGCTATTTGCACTTCTGAGATGAAGCGCAAAAATGCATCAGTACAGGTCAATTCCCTATATTGATGCATTTTTATCATTTATTTATTTTACAATGCCAACCATATCTTTCACGGATTCAAATCCATTTTTCTTCATATATGCTTCGATTCCGTCAATAATCTCGATCGTTGCATTCGGATTATAGAAATTCGCAGTTCCTACAGATACTGCAGACGCTCCCGCAAGGATCATCTCAATGGCATCTTCCGGTGTCGCAATACCGCCCATTCCAATAATCGGAATGTTCACTGCCTGTGCCGTCTGATATACCATACGGACTGCAATCGGATGTACAACTGGTCCCGACACACCGCCGGTCTTATTTGCTACCGCAAATGTTCTGCGGTTGATATCAATCTTCATACCCGTCAGTGTATTGATCAATGACAGGGCATCTGCTCCGCCGGCTTCTGCTGCCTTCGCAATCTCCGTAATATCCGTAACATTTGGCGTCAGTTTCATGATGATCGGCTGCTTTGCAATCTTTTTGATCTGAGCCGTCAGCTCCTCTACATGCTTTGCATCCTGCCCAAACGCCAGAAAGCCTGCATTAACATTCGGGCACGAAATATTGATCTCCATCATATCAATCGGCTCATCAGCCAGTCTTTCCACCACTTCCAGATATTCTTCCGGTGCATGACCACAGACATTGACGATGATCTTCGTATCATATTTCTTCAGAAATGGAATATCTCTTTTGCAGAACAGATCAATTCCCGGATTCTGGAGTCCGATCGCATTCATCATTCCTCCGTAAACTTCAGCTACACGTGGTGTCGGATTACCCGGCCACGGGACATTTGCCACGCCCTTGGTCGTTACCGCTCCAAGACGGTTCAGATCCACAAACTCACTGAATTCTTCTCCCGAACCAAATGTACCGGAAGCCACTGTAACCGGATTCTTCCATTCTACGCCGGCAATATTTACTTTCATGTCCATTATAAATCCACCTCCGTAGATAAGAATACTGGTCCGTCTTTACAGATTCTCTTATTGTTCACATTACTGTGTGCATCTTTTTCTTTTGTCTTGCAGACACATGCCAGACAGGCTCCGATACCGCATGCCATTCTCTCTTCCATGGAAATATAGCATTCTATTTTCTTCTCTTCTGCATAGGCCTTGATCGCACGCAGCATTGGTGTAGGTCCGCATGCAAATATAATATCGGCATCCAGACTCTGCTCACGGATAGCATCCATGACATTTCCTTTTTGTTTCCCACGCTTCCATCCTCTGTGGAAATATATAAGGTTCCGTTCTGTTCAAACTCCTCTTTCAGGAACGTATGCGCATCTCTATAGCCGACAACAATCTGCTTTTCTTCACACTGCATCTGCTTTGCAAGTTCCAGAATCGGCGGAACACCAATCCCGCCGCCCATCAGGAATACTTTCTTTCCTTCTGCCTTTTCATATGGAAATCCATTTCCCAAAGGTCCGATCACTGGTACAAAATCTCCGGCCTTTAACTCTGAAAACTGTTTTGTTCCGGTCTTTTCTCCTGTCACACGATATACCAGTCTTAATCTTTTTGCTTCTTTATCAATTTCACAGATACTGATCGGGCGTGGAAGTAATTTGCTTGCATCTGTCGTGTATACAGACACAAACTGTCCCGGTCTGGCAGTCAGCGCTGCTTCTGTCTCAATCCACAGGCTGTAGATTCCATCTGCCAGCATCTCCTGTGACAGAACTTTCGCCTGTTCTTTTTTTCTCTCCATCTTCCTTTATCTCCTGTCAAGATTACTCTGTCTTACTTTTTTCGTTATCAGTCTTTTTTTCGTCTGTTCAGACATTATCTGTTCTCAAGTGCTCCCTTGATGTCTGCGATCATCGTCTCAACTGCTGCTCTGGATGCATCACCAAAATTCTCAGCTCCAAATTTTGCATACTGCTCCTGCTTATATGCCGCAATGATTCCTCTGGAAGAGTTTACAATTGCTCCAAGGCCATCTTCATTGAAGAAATGTACCAGGTCTTTTCCTTTTCCTCCCTGTGCACCGTAACCAGGAACCAGAATGTAAGCTTTTGGCATCACTTTTCTTAATACTTTTCCCATCTCCGGATAAGTTGCTCCGACTACTGCTCCGACATAGCTGTACTCATCGCCCATGACTTCAGATCCCCATGCGGCAACTTTTTCTCCAACCAGTTCATATAACGGACGGCCGTCGATCTTCTGATCCTGGAATTCACCGCTTGACGGATTTGATGTCTTAACAAGTACGAAGATTCCCTTCTTTTCTTCTTTACATACGTCCAGGAATGGATTCACTCCGTCTGAACCAAGGTATGGATTCACTGTTACAAAGTCTTCATCAAATGGTGCGTATGTCTTGCTGCCTACTTTCACCTTACCAATATGACCCACAGCATAAGCTGCTGATGTAGAACCAATGTCTCCTCTTTTAATATCACCGATGACAACCAGTCCTTTTTCCTTACAGTAATCTACCGTTTTCTTGAATGCTGCAAGTCCCGGAAGACCAAACTGTTCATACATAGCGATCTGTGGTTTTACAGCCGGAATCAGATCATAAGTCTTGTCCACGATTTCTTTATTGAACTGCCAGATTGCTTCTGCTGCTCCTTCCAGTGTCTCACCATATTCTGCGAACGCTTTTTTCTGTACCTGCTCCGGAATATAGTTCAACATCGGATCTAATCCTACTACAATCGGTGCTCCTGTCTTCTTTATGTTGGCTACTAACTGATTAATCAATGTTTTTTCCTCCTACCTTATATGTATAATCTAAATTTCATATTGTTTATATTTTACCATAAGGCATAATAAAAGGGAATGCCAAACTGCATTCCCTTCAAAACTCTTATTTTGCTGTGTCACCATCCACAAACGATTACTTCATCTGTGCTTTTACTTCCTCCACAGATTTATCAAGCTGATTGTCTGCATCCGGATTTTCTTCATTATTTTCGTATTCGACCTTTACATCCGGTGTAATTCCTTTTCCGTTGATGCTTCTTCCCTTTGGAGTGAAATATTCTGCAATCGTAAGTTTTACGGCTGTTCCGTCATCCAGATCAAAAATCTGCTGTACGACACCCTTTCCATATGTCTGGGTTCCGACAATCTTACCGATTCCGTAATCCTGGATTGCCCCGGAGTAAATCTCTGATGCACTGGCACTGTTGCCATTTACCAGAACTGCCAGCGGTTTTGTAAACTGATGTTCTTCGTCAGATTTCATCTCTGTCTTTTTGCCATTTTTATCTTCCGTATACACGATCAAGCCCTTTGGCAGCATCAGATCCAGCATATCACATACTGTACTGAGCGAACCTCCAGGATTATTACGCAGATCCACAACCAGCCCTGTCATTCCCTGTTTTTCAAGATCATCCAATGCTTCTTTGTACTGATCATACGTCACAGTATCAAATTCAGACACTCTGATATAACCAATCTTGTCATCCATCATCTTATACTCAATTGTCTGTGCCTGTACGGTATCTCTTGTTGCAGTCACAGTTACTTCTTTGGCATCTTCACCTCTTAATACGGTGAGTTCTACCGTTGTTCCTTTTTCACCCTTTACCTTACTTACAACTTTAGAGAGATCTTTTCCTGTGACTTCTTTTCCTTCAACCTTATAAAGGATATCATTCTCCTTAAGTCCTGCTTTCTCAGCCGGAGAATCCTTATATATCTGGACCAGAGTGATCACTCCTGTCTCTGTATTCTGAGACATCACAGCACCGATTCCGGAATATTCACCACCAGTTGATTCGTATAATTCTTTTGTTTCTTTTTTGTTATAATATACCGAATACGGATCATTCAGGCCATTGATATAACCTTTATATACCCCATCTTCCAGATTCTTTTCTTTTACATCCCCCATATAATGCTTCTCGATCAGGTTCTGCAGTTCTAATATCTTATCTTCTGTTTTTGATGTGATATCACTGTTTCCATTATTCACTTTTAATCCACAGGACACGAGTCCTGCCACTAATAACATAGCAAGGGCGCCACAAAGCGCCCCTTTCAAAAAACTTTTTCTGTTTTTCATTTATTTTGCCTCATACTATGATCTGTTCGTTTCTTACAGATAGTTTGCCGGATTTACCGGTGTTCCATTCAACATTACCTGAAAATGCAGATGTGGTCCGGTTGAATTTCCTGTAGTTCCAACCGCTGCAACATTCTGACCTCTGCTGACTTTCTGTCCCGCACTCACATAAATCGCATTGCAATGCATATAATATGTAAGCAATCCGTTTCCATGACTGATTACTAACAGGTTTCCAGCATTTCCGGCATATCCGGCTGAAATAACTGTTCCTGCCGCAGCCGCATAGATTGGCGTTCCTGTTGCTGCTGCAAAGTCAATCCCTTTATGATTCGTACTTGCACCTGCAATCGGCTGTGTTCTGTAACCAAATCCACTCGAAATATATCCACCCGGACAAGGATGTGTAAATGTTCCATTTCCCGACACCACCGATGCCCCGGCGGAACCGGCCGAAGACCCCGATGAGCTTGTATCTTTTTGGCTGCTGCCTGAGCCTTCTTCGCAGCTGCCGCTGCCGCTGCTGCTTCTTTCTGTTTACGTTCGGCTTCGGCAGCTGCCGCTTCCAGCTGTGCAAGCTTATTCTTTGTATCTCCCAGTTCGCTGGTCAAACTCTGAATCTCACTTTGCTTATTCTTTATCAGTTCATTTACGCTGTCCTGCTTTGTGATCAGATTATCCTGCATCGTCTGCAGTTCTTTATATTCTTTCTTGAGTTCTGCTTCCTGATTCTCGACATTGGTTACAACCTTCTGGAATTCTACCAGCATGTTTCTGTCGTATCCTGATATTCTGCTGATATATTCAGCATTATTCAACAATTCTCCAATTGACTTTGAAGAGCAAAGGATTTCTACAAATCCTGTATTTCCATTTTCATACATATAACGGATTCTCTTCTTCATACTTTCATACTGTTCATTCTCATCCGCTTTTGCAAGAATCAATTCTTCTTCTTTATTTGTGATCTCATCTTCTTTTGCAGAAATCTTTTTCTTAGTTTCTTCCATCTCGCCCGTCAGCTTTTTCAGCTGATCTGCCAGAGATGTTTTCTCATTTTCAGCAGCTTTCTTCTTGCTTTCCAGTTCTTCTGCTTTTTTCTTTGTATCATCAATTTCTGTTGCATATGTCTGCACAAACATTCCGCTTACAAGCGTAAGCACCAGCAGAAGGCTTATCATCTTCTTTCTTTTTATCATATGACGCTCCTTTCCGAGCCAGAACTTTTATACCTTCAGATGTTTGCGGATTGTAAAGAAACTTCCCACAAAACCGATTCCAACACCCAAAGCAATTCCGATTGGAAGTAATGTTCTGTAAACAGTTGCTACCGGAAGGAAATCTACAATATTATTCAGAAGGCTGAATTTTGTCATAATGTATGTAATTGCCTTATCATACATAAAATAAAGCAATACGAGCGGGATTACAGCTCCGACAGCTCCGATGATCAGACCCTCTATTACAAACGGCGCACGGACAAATCCGTCTTTTGCTCCGATATATTTCATAATTGCAATTTCTTCACGTCTTACCGTAATACCCATAGTGACCGTATTACTGATCAGGAAAATTGACACTGCCAGAAGAATTGCAATAATTGCTACCGATACATATCCCACCAACTTGTTCACACTGGTAAGAGTCTTGGCTACTACGTCTGATTTATTAACTTTACGCACCCCATCCAGCGACTTTGCATAAGACACTACATCTTTCTGCTTTGATACGTCTGAAAGATATACTTCGTAGTTATCTGAATTGGCAAGCGGGTTATCACTCTTAAATCCTTCTGCCAGATCACTTGATTCTCCAAAATACTGATCTTTAAACTTATTCCATGCTGCATCCGCACTTACATAATTTACTTTCAGTACTCCATCTTCTTTCTTCAGCTGGGCACCAATTGTATCTTTTTGTTCTTTTGTAGTATCTTCATTAAAAAATACTGTAATAGCAACACCTTCTTCTGCTTTTTCTACAATATAACTAAAGTTAACTACAATGGAATAGAACAATCCGAACAGGAAAATGCATGCCGCCATCGTTGCGATCGAAGCAACGGAAAACATCTTATTTCTGCGGATGTTCTTAACCCCTTGTTTCATCGAATATCCTATTGTACTAATTCTCATGCTTATACCCACCTTTTTTCTCGTCGCTTACGATGACACCCTTTTTCATCGTAACAACTCGCTTCTGCATTTCATTTACGATCTCCTGGTTATGCGTAACGACAAGAACTGTAGTTCCTCTGTCATTCGCTTCTTCCAATAACTTCATGATTTCCCATGAGTTTGTCGGATCCAGGTTACCCGTAGGCTCATCTGCCAGAAGAATAGCAGGTTCATTCACGATCGCTCTTGCAATCGCAACCCTCTGCTGTTCACCACCGGATAATTCCTTCGGAAATGCTTTGTATTTCTGGGCAAGCCCTACCAGTGACAGTGCCGCCGGTACTTTTTTCTTGATAATTCTTGTAGGTGTCTCTGTAACTCTCTGCGCAAACGCAATATTTTCATAAAT
>ADJS01005956.1_pt1 | contig 10346 bp, 14 predicted proteins | sample 268128 | NCBI WGS metagenome assembly ADJS01 (sample SAMN00007486, study PRJNA43253) | human gut metagenome | isolation source: feces sample TS28 | reverse complement strand
TTCTAATGATTTGCCTTTTAATTCTTTTAATAGCGCAGCATGATTTTTTCCGCCAGGCGCCGAAGCTCAGACGAGTCTGACACTTCAGTCCGGTATTGGCTCAATTCTTGCTTTACCCGTTCCGGAAGAGTAGAGAAATAGTCGTCGTCATCATAGCCTACAACATCGATAATTCCCGGCATATCGCTGCTGCCATAATCATTCTGGTTCAAAAATATCACCCTTGCTTAGTGTGCTACCAGCCGAACCGCATTTACCAGGGAATTTTTGTCCTGACGCAAGACGCGCTTTCATCTGTCTCCACGTGAATGGGTAATTTATAGTTATCTAGTATGATTCCTATGCTTGCCTGATCGGACTAGACGGTACTGATCCGGGACACAGAAAACGGAGCTCTGTGCTGTCTTTCCAGTCCGTCAGCGCTTTTATCCCGGCGTTTTTTCAATTTTCCTAAAACCAGGGCTTCTATAGATCCCCTCGGGTTAGCTTCTCTGCGTAAGTTATCAGGCTTTCATAGGAATTCACGCCGGAAGCCTTACTGGAAATCGCCTCCTGCACATACCCGGGCAGGGAGCGGAAATATTGGTCCGCTTTGGGATCGGATTGAATTAGGCTATATAGGTCATTATACTTCTGCATTGCTGTTCTCCTCTTTGGCATTGAAAAAATGGAGGAAGCATTCCTCCATTTCGGCTTATTTTCTTTCCATCAGCTTTTCAGAAACCGCTCTCAAATCCTCTAAAGAATTGATCTTTTGATTGCTTTGCTTAATATTCTCCTGGACATAGACAGGCAGGGTGGAAAAATAGGTTTCCATTTCTGGTGTGAAATTAAAAATATCTGGCATACTAAATCACCTCCGGCATTAGAGTTTACAGTTTCTCATAAAATATACCGCTCTGCCCCTGAAGCTGTCTTTCTAATTTTCAAGAAATGATCAGTTTTGATTGATTTGATTCACGACAAGGCTAAAAGCCGAAAATTTATCAAATTCATTATCAAATATGGACAACAACAATAAATTACGTTATACTGTTTTTATCAGCCATATGGTATTTTTCGGGGTCTTTTCAAAAAAGCTCCCGTCCATAAAATAATATAAAAAGGAGTCTTAACTATGGCAAACAGAATTGTTCTGAATGAAACCAGCTATCATGGAAAAGGCGCGGTACAGGATATTGTCACCGAAGTGAAAAAACGCTGTTTCAAAAAAGCTCTGGTTGTAACGGATCCTGACCTGATTAAGTTTCATGTTGCGGATAATGTCACTAAGCTTTTAGACGCTAACGGCCTGGCCTATGAGGTGTATGACAAAGTTAAGGCCAATCCTACCGTTAATGTTGTTAAGGGCGGCGTGGAAATGTTCAAGTCTATTGGCGCCGACTATATTATCGCTATTGGCGGCGGCTCCTCCATCGATACCGCCAAGGGCATCGCTATTATCGTCAACAATCCCGAGCATGCCGACGTTAAAAGCCTGGAGGGCGCTGACGTTACCAAAAACAAGTGTGTGCCGATTATCGCGGTTCCCACCACTGCCGGCACTGCCGCGGAGGTCACCATCAACTATGTTATTACCGACGAGGAAAAGCGCCGCAAATTTGTCTGCGCCGACTGTCATGATATTCCCGTCGTTGCCATTATCGATCCAGACATGATGTCTTCCATGCCCAAAGGACTCACCGCTGCTACCGGCATGGATGCTTTAACTCACGCCATCGAGGGCTATATTACCAAGGGCGCTTGGGAGCTGACCGATATGATGCATCTAAAGGCCATTGAAATTATCGCCCGTTCTCTCCGCGCTGCGGTAGAAAATGATCCCAAGGGACGCGAGGATATGGCACTGGGCCAGTATGTGGCCGGCATGGGCTTTTCTAACGTTGGTCTCGGCATCGTACACTCTATGGCGCATCCCCTGGGCGCTTTCTATGACACTCCCCACGGCGTCGCCAACGCTGTCATTCTTCCCTACGTAATGGAATACAACGCTCCTTGCACCGGTGAAAAATACAGAGACATCGCCAAGGCCATGGGCGTACAGGGTACGGAAGCCATGAGCCAGGAGGAATACCGCAAAGCTGCAATCGACGCTGTGAAAAAGCTGTCTGAGGATGTGGGAATTCCCAAGACTCTCCATGAAATCGGCGTAAAGGAAGAAGACCTAAAGGCCCTGTCCGAGTTTGCCTTCATCGACGCCTGCACTCCCGGCAACCCAAGGGACACCAGTCCGGAAGAAATTTTCGAACTGTATAAAAAGATTTATTAATCTGGAAAGCCTGAAAAATAAAAAGCCTATCCGTGTAAGGATAGGCTTTTCTTATTTAACTAATTTCGAAATCGTTAGATATACCTTACTTTTCTTCTCTACATTCCTTTTCCAAAATACTGCTTATACATTTCAGTTCCTGAACCAGCTCCTCATATTCGATCTCATTTCCTTTCGCTAGAAGCTCACTGGCGCGCAAAGCTTCCCGGCGGAGATCCTGTGACGGAGCCGCTATTCCCTCCGCCACAAGCACCTGGCGCCGCAGACTCTGATAAGCGCTCATAAACATATGCTCCCGCTCCAGTTCCCGGAAAAAATCGATGCATCTCCACTTGCTGTTATGCTCTGTCAGCACCGCTTTCAACGCTACCGGCGGAACTCCTTTTCTTTGAAATTGCTTCAGCATCCGGTCCATGCTTTGCCGGGTAAAGCCTTTCATGACAAGGACCTCCTGGTCAAAGCCTTCTTCCGCCAGCGGAGAATCGTTTTTAGAAAATCCGGGTAAGCCCAGACAATAGCCTAAGGTCTCTCCCAGCTGCTCCTCCTTGATCTCTTTCACTTGAACGGAAATTTCTCCCAGTGCCTGGGTAATTTCTTGTCCCCTCTGAGAATTCAAGCCGATATGATATAAATACACTGTTTCCTGAGAAATAAGTCTTGCTTTCATAAAAATTCTCCTTATTGCCAGCCGTCTTTTTGTAATCGCTATGTAACACTATGAAAACGCAACGAAAACACAAAAACAATAATTTATAGGGTATTTTACATCAATTTTGTCCGGTGGTCAACATTTTAAAAATATGCGACAATTTCATTACAAATCATTCAAGTTAACCGTTAAAAATAGTTAAAATAGCAATAACCTTTTCGGAGGATCTTTTGGTAAACCAGCCGCGTGTGCGGTTTTTGGATTTTATATTTTTCAGGAGGGAAAAGAATGAACGCAAACAAGAAAGCAAAATCTGTTCTTGCGGCTTTGCTTGCTGGTATGATGGTTTTCACGTCGGCTTGTAATCAGGGAACCACCAACAGCTCTGAGCCCGCAGGAGATTCTTCCGCGGCGGGAGAATCTGGTCAGCAGGAATCCTCTGAGGGGACTTCCGAAAAGAGCCACATTCTCTTTTGGGATATGGCCTGGGGCGGCCCGGACACCTATGTTCCCGCTATGGAAGAAGTGCTCTCTGCCGTTAACAGCGAATTTGCCGACCAGTTGGATGGGGAAATCGAATATGTGAACCTGCCTTGGGATAACTTCTATCAGGTTCATCTGACCGCTGTCAACAGCGGCACCGCCCCTGATATTTTCGCCGCTGGTTACGGCACCGCTGAAACCTTTGCCCGTATGGGAGAAATTTACTACATGGACAATCTGGACGCTGATGAGGAATTCGCTTCTAAATTCAGCGAGGCTATTTGGGAATCCAGAAGGTATGAAGGCAAGCTGGTTCAGCTGCCTTACATGGTAGGCATCGATATGCTGTACTACCGCACCGACATGTTTGCCGAGGTTGGCTACACCGAGTCTCCCAAAACCTGGGATGAATTTATGGACGCTCTGAGAAAGGTAAAGGAGAAATTCAACATTGATCCCTTTATCTTTGAGCTTTCCGGCGGCCAGGCAAACCACTTGGCTTTGATGTCCCTGATTAACAACGGCACCGGCGCCTGCAAATATGACGCTGAAAACAATGTGGTTTCCGCTATGTCTGATGAAAGCGCCTTGCACATGTATGATTACTGGATTCAGATGTATCAGGAAGGCTTGGTACCGAAGAGCCTCTCCAGCTACAAGAGAACCGACTTGACTAAGATTTATCTGGATGGGCAGGCCGCCGTTATCATTCACGATATGGCACAGGATCTGGCGGCCGATCCCGAGATTGCCGCTGTTACCGGTGTCATGGATGTTCTCACCGGACCTGATACAGATAAAAAGCGCGCCGCCACTTTTATCAACGGTATCGGCGTATTCGCTCAGAGCAAAAATCCCCAGCTGGCCGAGCAGATTTGCAAAAGCATAGTGGTAAACAGCCAGCCCATTTTCACCAACGCAGAATGCGGCGAATGGCCCACCTATGAGGGCATTTCTGTCAGCGAAGACTTCGCTTTTGCGAAGGAAGGCTCCAAGATCCTGGATTACATGACTCCCGCCACCTACCCTCTTTCCGAGGTATACGACGGCTGGAGCGTAATTGACGGCGAAGCTTTACTGGGCAAGGTTGCTCAAATGGCTTTCACCGGTGCTTCTAGTGATCCCGCTGAAATTGGCGCCTACGGCGACGAGTTGGTACAGGACGCTATTGCTTCTCAGCAAAATCAATAATTACTATTGACTCCATCATAATATTCCTTGAGGCTGCGCCCCTTTGGATCGCCTGTCGGCTTTCCAAGGGGGCGTTTCCATTTTCTCCAGCTTTATAAAATCTTTTCAGCCCTTATCCGTTTTTTCCTTTTGTTATATCAAGGAAAATTCAATCTGTATTCACGGATATTTCTTATTTGCAGGCTACAATAAATATAAAGAGAAATGGCAGAAAGGAGCTGTTGAAAATGTCGTCTCCGTTGTATTTAGTAACTGGGGCCATGGGCCATTTAGGAAATATTGTTATTGGAAAGCTGCGCCAGCAAGGAGCCCAGGTGCGGGGGCTTGCCTTGCCGGCAGACCATTCTGTTCCCTGTTTTGATCCGGGCGTAGAGATCGTCCGGGGAGATGTGCGGGATCTGGAAAGCCTGGTTCCCTTCTTTGCTCACAAAATTGACCAGGAGCTTGTAGTCATTCACACCGCGGGAATCGTTTCTATTTCCTCTAAATACCAGCAGCGCCTGTACGATGTAAACGTTCAAGGGACTAAAAATATCTTGAAGCTATGCGTTCTAAACCACGTCAAAAAGCTGGTTCATGTCAGCTCTGTCCATGCTATTCCTGAGCTGGAAAGGGTAAGGTCATCACAGAGGTCTCTTCCTTTCAGCCCGAGGAGGTCCATGGTCCTTATGCCAAGACAAAATCAGAAGCCTCTCAGGCGGTGCTGGATGCGGTAACCCAGTACGGCTTGAACGCCTCTATTGTCCATCCCTCTGGGATATTAGGGCCGGGCGACTTTGGCCGGGGCCACCTGACCCAGCTGGTGATCGACTATCTGAACGGCCGGCTCACCGCCTGCGTGAAGGGCGGCTATGATTTTGTGGACGTGCGGGATGTAGCCGACGGTATCCTTTCCTGCGTGGAAAACGGCCAGCCCGGCGAGTGCTATATTCTTTCCAATCAATACTTCCCGGTAAAAGAGATTCTTGATACCTTGCATGACATTACGGGAAAGAAAAAGCTGAAAACCGTTCTTCCCCTTTGGTTCGCCAAGGCAACCGCGCCTTTATCTGAGATATATTATAAAATACTAAAGCAGCCGCCGCTGTATACCTCCTATTCCCTATATACTCTGGAAAGCAACGCTGCCTTTTCTCACGCCAAAGCAACCCGTGAACTGAATTATCAGCCCCGCCCAATCAAAGAAACCTTGTGTGATACAGCCCGTTGGCTGCAAGAGCATCAGCGGATCAAAAATAAGCTCTCTTTACAGTGGAACCCCTAAAAATCAGGGGTTCCTATTTTTTGCAAAAAACTATTGACAAATACTCCGGAAGGCTGTATTATTGTTCTAGTGTATTAATTACGTAATACAATAACACAATTATGCAAAAAGGAGAAAAGGTATATGGATACAGTTTTAAAAACGACTGAACTTACCAAAGTGTTTTCCGGTAAAAAAGGCAGTAGACCACGTTTCCATGACCGTGAACCGCGGTGACATTTATGGATTTATCGGTAAAAATGGCGCTGGCAAAACTACTTTGATTCGTATGGCTGTGGGGCTCGCAGCTCCCAGCGGCGGGAGCATAGAGCTTTTCGGCAGCAAGGACTTGACGCAGATGAGGAAAAAGGTCGGTACGGTAATTGAATATCCCGCGGTGATCCCTCATATGACGGCGAGACAAAACCTAGTTGCCCAATGCAAGCTGCAAGGCGTCAAGGATCTTTCAGTAATCGACCGGATTTTAAGCACCGTTGGATGGAAAGCACAGGCAAGAAAAAAGCGAAGAACTTTTCTCTAGGCATGAAGCAGCGCTTAGCGATCGCGATCGCTTTGATCGGGGACCCGACTTTCATTTTTAGATGAACCGACCAACGGTTTGGACCCTACCGGCATTAAGGAAATCCGTGAGCTGATCCAGAAGCTGAACCATGAGCACGGCATTACTGTTTTGATTTCCAGCCATATTCTGGGCGAGCTTTCTAAGCTGGCCACCCGGTATGGCATCATCGACAAAGGCGTGATGATCGACGAATTCACCGCTGAAGATCTGGAAGCCAGATGCAAATCCAGTCTGATGATCCAGGTAGACCGGATCCCGGAAGCCTGTTCCATTTTAGAAAACGTGGTGGGAACGAAAAATTATACCGTAAATCCGGATGGCACCATTTTCCCTTTTTGACCATTTGGATGAAGCCGGCCTGATCAACACGATTCTTGCAAAGCATGATATCATCGTCAATTCTATCTCTATGTCCAATGCGGACTTGGAAAATTATTTTATTCAAGTAACTGGAGGGGACCGCTAATGTCAGGGTTGTTAAAGTCAGATTTCTATAAGCTTTCCAAAATGAAATCCTTTCCCATCTGCTTATTGATCGTTGTAGCGCTTACCGTGGGCTCCGTTTTTATTCAGGATTATTCCGCTCAATTCTTGGGTGAAGGTATTGTTTATAATGGTTCCAATCAGCTGCTGAGCACCTTTGCAGGCGACTGCAAAATTTTTATCGCTATTGTAGTTTCTATTTTTGCGGCTTCTGAGTTTGGCTTTGGAACGATCAAAAATATAGCCTCACGGGGCTTCAGCCGCATCAGCATCTATTTTTCCAAGCTGATTGTTTCCTGCTTCATCGCTCTGATGATCCAGCTGGTATACAGCATTGCCTATACCAGTACCGCCACAATTTTATGGGGGTTTGGAGAAGTATCCGCCAGCTACTGGCCGGAAACCCTAAAAATCGTCGGTCTGGAATTTCTTTTAACCTTCGCTTACACCGCCGTGTTTGTGATGGTCGCCATGCTGATCCGTCAATCCGGAGGTGCCATCGCCATCAATCTTTGTATTACGATGCAATTTATTTACCTCTTTGTCAGTCTGGCGCAAATGGCTCTCCATGAGTTTTCAATCTGGAAGCAGCTCTTTCCGATTATCTTCTCTCTACCAACGCAGCCTATTTGGTAAACGGCCAGGTAACCAATGAAATGATGACCCGCTCCCTGGCTGTTGGGATCATCTATTTTATAGCCTTCACCGTGCTGGGACTCTGGTCTTTCCAGAAACGCGACATCAAATAATCTAATTTAACCCACTCCTTCCTAAAAAATAGAGTAACAAAAAGCCAAAGAACCGGCTCAGGACAGCGCCTTCCCGAAAACGGGCAAGGTCTTTCCCAAGCCGGTTCTTTGGTTTTCTTCTATGCAAAAATCCGATCAAAAAACGGCTGTCCGGAAATTTGGACAGCCGCTTTTTGGCTCTCAGAAATAAAACAGAGCTGCTGCTTTGATGTCTCTTACAGTATCTCCAGCTTTTTGAGAATCGCTTCCGCCGCCGCACACGCTGGGCAGTCGCAGTACCGGGCGCCATTCGCCTTAATCTCCTCCGCGTGGCTCACAATTCCTTTCGCTGCAGCTTCCCCAAAATACTGTATTCCAGCCTCAGAGCCGGCAAAGCCAATTAATTGATCGATCGGCATGATATCCGCTTTCAGCTCATTCAGATACCGTTCGGTTTCGGCCGCTTCCTGTTCCGTTCCAATGGCTTCCAGCCAAGCTTTGGCCGCCGCTTTTCCCTCCGCGCAGCAGGTTTGCGACTGAAGCAGCTCCTGTGTTTTTCCTTTTACAAACTCTAATTTTTCTTTTTCCATAACACATTTCTTCTCCTTTCATTCATAGCTTCTTATACGGCTCATTACAAAAGCCATTCACCCATATTCAAATATACTGTATCCGCACACTTTTGTCAATCGCAATAGGTAGGATGAAGCATGTATACACCGGCAATTAATATAAATAATAAGAAAGCAGATCCAAAAGCAATTTACCATGCCAGGCAGTGGCGTTTACTCTCCAAATATACTTTTCCGCCCGTTCAAAACGGCCTGACGAACAGTTAATAAGTTATTTTTACATTAATTACTTTAATTTGTCCACTTTTCAAAAACAGGAAAGCTATCTTATAATAAAGAACAGATATCATAGGCATTGAGATTTTTTCTGCGCTAGTGCCGCGATGTCACCCAACGCTCTATAAAAAACACTAATAAAAATGAAGGAGGCCTGACCTATGCCAGCCTGGCTGGACAATGCGATCTTTTACGAAATCTATCCCCAAAGCTTTCAGGACACCAATGCCGATGGGATCGGTGATCTGAGAGGAATTATCAACCGTCTGGATTATATCCGGGACTTGGGCTGCAACGCTATATGGCTTAACCCTTGCTTTGATTCTCCTTTCACCGACGCCGGATACGATGTGGCCGATTACAAAAAGGTAGCTCCCCGCTATGGTACCAACGAGGATTTGAAGGAGCTGTTCCGCGAAGCTCACAGCCGAGGGCTCCGCGTAATCTTAGACCTAGTGCCTGGGCATACCTCCGTGCAGCATCCCTGGTTTTTGGAATCAATGAAGTCCCAGCCCAATGAATTTTCTAACCGCTATGTATGGAACGACGATATCTGGGATACCTTCGAGGGAGTTCAGAATATTACCGGCTGCATTCGGGGGATTTCTGACCGTAACGGCTGCTGCGCGGTAAATTTTTTCTCCACCCAGCCTGCCCTGAACTACGGCTTTGTTAATCCTTCGAAAAGCTGGCAATGCGCCCCGGATTCCAAAGACGCCTTAGCCACCCGTGAGGCGATAAAAGACGTGATGCGTTTCTGGCTTCAGCTTGGCTGCGATGGTTTTCGGGTAGACATGGCAGGCTCCCTGGTAAAAAACGACGGTGACGGCAAGGAAACAATCAAGCTTTGGCAGGATTTCCGCCGGTTCTTAGACGGGGAATTTCCAGATGCCGCCATCATTTCAGAATGGGGCGACCCCAAAAAATCCCTGGCCGGCGGCTTCCATATGGATTTCCTTCTTCACTTTGGGCCCTCCCACTATCTCGACTTATTCCGCTGCGAGGCTCCTTATTTTTCCAGGAAGAAAAACGGAAGCATTACCCCCTTTGCTGAAGCCTACTGGAAAAACTATCAGCGCACCAACGGAAAGGGGTTAATCTGTATTCCTTCCGGCAATCACGACATGCCCCGAATCTCTCATTATCTTGACATCGAAGAGGAAAAGCTGGTATTCGTCTTTCTGCTGACCATGCCTGGCGCTCCCTTCCTTTATTATGGCGATGAGATAGGAATGCGGTATTTAGAGGGACTGACTTCAGTGGAAGGCGGCTTTGAACGTACCGGCGCCCGTTCTCCCATGCAGTGGGACCACACCGCCAACGCAGGCTTTTCTTCCGCTTCTCCCGAGCAGCTGTATATCCCGATAGACTCCTCCCCCGATAGGCCTACGGTGGAAAACCAATCCCTCCTGCCTGGCTCCTTATATCATGAGATTAAAAAGCTGATTCGCCTTCGCTTGGAAAATGAGCCGTTGCAAAGCAATGCCGCTTTCCGATTCCTAAATGCTCAGGATCATCAGCCGTTAGTGTATTTGAGAACTGGAAAAACAGGTTCCGCCTTGGTGGCCATTAATCCGGCAGATTCCTCTGCCTCCTGCCAAATCGAAGAAACCGGATTTCATAAGGTTCTGTATTCCTATCATGGTGAAGCTGTTCTGGAAAATGGGCGCTTGACCATCCCTCCTTGCAGCGCAACTATTTTATATAAAAGCATTTGACTTAAGTCATATGCTTAACGAATGGTCTTAAGAAATCTTTCCAAATTCAAAGATGAAAGCTCTACGGATTTTTAAGCCCCACAGTGGGAACAAATCTTAAAAATTCTCTTATGCAACGCCAAAAAGGCTCCTGGAAAATCCAGGAGCCTTT
>ADJS01004502.1_pt1 | contig 10352 bp, 12 predicted proteins | sample 268128 | NCBI WGS metagenome assembly ADJS01 (sample SAMN00007486, study PRJNA43253) | human gut metagenome | isolation source: feces sample TS28 | reverse complement strand
GCGGGCTTACTATGAGCGGAACGACGCGGTTTCCAGGAGCATCAGAAGCTCTGTAATTTATCCCTTGGTGATGATCGTTATGATGGTGGCGGTCATTCTGGTGATTATTATCCAGGTGCTGCCGGTGTTCCAGCAGGTCTTCGAGCAGCTGGGCGGGGAGATGTCCCAGTTTGCCCAGGGGCTGATGAGCTTCGGCAGGGGCGTCAGCCAATACGCCGTATGGATCGCGGCGGGCCTGGCAGTCGTGGCTGCCGGGGTGGTTTTCCTTCGGATGACGAAAAGGGGGAAGGCCTTCTTTGCCGCTCTGGGCGCTAAGCTTTTCCGCCGGCTCAGCCGTGCTGTGGATTCCGGACGGTTCGCCTCGGGAATGGCGCTGATGCTCAGCTCCGGTCTGGATTTGGATGAGTCGGTGGAAATGACCGAAAAACTGATGGAGCACCCGGGTACGAAGAAAAAAATACAGCGGATGAAGGAACGCATGGATTCCGGAGTGAGCTTTGCCGAGGCTGCGGTGGAGACGGGGCTTTTTTCTGCCCTTCACAGCAAGATGCTGAAAATCGGCCAGCAGACCGGCAGTATGGATACCGTCATGCATCAGATCGCGGAGCAATATGAGGAAGAGGTGGACCGAAGGCTCAGCGCCCTGATTTCCGCGCTGGAGCCGACTCTGGTGGCGGTGCTTTCCCTCATCGTCGGTATGATTTTGCTTTCCGTCATGCTTCCGCTGATGGGCATTATGTCGGCGATCGGATAGGAGAGCGGATATGAAAAAAGCGTTTGTGTCCTGCGAACAGAGAAAACGGTTCTCCCGGGGGCTTTTAGTTCCCATTGTTTCCGTAATCATCGTCGTGGGCTTTGTAATTTACGGCGTGGGAAACGTTTCCCGTTCCGCTTCTCAGGAACGGCTGAAGGCGGCCGAGCAGTCGGTGGCCCGGGCTACAGTACAGTGCTACGCCATCGAGGGGCGGTATCCACCGGATTTAGACTATTTAGAGGAAAATTACGGCCTGATTTTAGACCGTGAGCATTATGTGTACCATTTACCGGCTGGAGGGCTCAAACCTGATGCCGGAAATTCAGGTGTTTGAGGAAAAGTGACTGAGAGAACGTTAGGCTTTCGTTCCTTGTGAGCCGGAAACAGAGGCCCTTCGGTTTGCGGCATGATAAGACGGCAGTGACCACCACCGCGCCGGCAAAGGAGCGTAAGGAAGCATTTATGAAAGGGGGAGTCGCTGTGAAGCGGAGCCGGCACGCCACGGATTTAATTTTTGTATTGTCCCTGTTCTGCTTATTTACCGTGCTGTCCCTGTTTGTAGTCATCCAGGGAGCGGATGTTTACCAGGGGATTTCCCGGGAGATGAGCGCCAATTACAGCGCCCGGGGGACGGTGGCGTATCTGACAGAGAAGGTTCGCCAGAACGACCGGGAAAACGGCGTGGCGGTCAAGGAAATCGGCGGAGAGCCCGCGCTGGTGTTTTCCGAAGAGATAGGCGGCGAGGTCTACGAGACCTGGTCGTATCTGTACGGCGGCAGCCTGCGGGAGATTACTGTGAAGCGGGGGACGGAAATCGTACCGGAAAGCGGACAGCCGATTATGGAGCTGAAGGAGCTGCGGCTGGAGCTTCCTAGCCGCCGCCTTTTGAGGATCGTTGCCACCGATACGGAAAACAGGGTTTTATGAAACGCGCCTGTATGCCTTCAAAGCGCGGCCTTGGAGGTGGCATCATGACAGAGCGTTCCAAGTCCAAGAGCAGGCTTTTCTTTATCGAAATTTTGATTATCATTGTGTTTTTTTCCATCTGCGCCGGCGTGTGCATGAATCTATTCGCCAAAGCCAAGCTGATCAGCGTGGAAAGCTCGGACCTTACCAAAGGGTGATGGTGGCGCAGGCAGCCGCGGAAGCCGTAAAAGCAGAGGGGGATTCCCCCGAACTGGAAAGGCTGCTGGGCGGCTGCCGGGACGGAAATATGATCCGGGTTTATTACGACGGGCAGTGGCAAAAGCTGCCGCGGAAGGAAGCGGCGGTTTATGAGCTTGCCGTTCGCTTGACGGAGGAGCAAGGAGTTTTGGCGGCGGAAATCCGAGTGCTGAAGGGAGATCAGGAGATTCACTCTCTGAAAGCGAAAGCAGTTCAGCCATAACGGCTATGGAGCGGCGGTGAATACTATGAAAGAAAAACAGATCGGGTCCGGTATGGCGCCGGAGGAATTTCCATACTGGCGATTTTTGTGGTGCTGTGCCTGGCCACCCTGGCGGCCCTGTCTCTGGTTTCCGCCAGAGCGGACCGGAATCTCGCGGAGAAAAACGCTCAGGCCTCCGTGGAATATTATCAGGCGGATGCCAGGGCGGAGGAAATTCTGCATGAGTTGTTGACGGCGGTACAATCCGGGCCCGGTTGGGAAGAAGCCCTAAGGGCCGACGGCGTGGCCGTAGTCCGGCAGGAAAACGCCGCAGTGGCGTCTTATCAGGTGCCGATCAACGACAGCAAAAGCCTCTCTGTTGAAATTTCTTTGATGTTTTCCGAGGAGGGCCGTTTTACGGGAGAATGGAAACGGCTGCGCTGGCAGACTCTGGTGGAAGAGGAAAGCGAATCACAGGAGGGAACTCTTAACCTATTGCGATAAGGAGAGAAAACTATTATGGAAGCAGAACAGATTTTAAAGCAGGCGGCTCAGGCTTCCGCTTCTGATATTTTTATCGTGGCAGGCTTGCCGATGTCCTATAAAGTGAACAACCAGATTCAAAGGCAGACGGATCAGCGGCTTATGCCGGAGGACACGGAAATGATTGTCAGAGAGCTGTACCGATTCGCTAAGCGAAGCCCGGAAAAAATGCTGGAAACCGGCGATGATGACTTTCCTTTTCCTTGGAGGGAGTTTCCCGGTACCGTGCCAGTGTATACCGTCAAAGAGGCTCTCTGGCGGCGGTAGTGCGGGTGATCGCGTTCAGCCTGCCTGATCCGGAGCAGCTTGGCATCCCGGATATCATTCTCAGACTGGGCGGCCGTCCCAAGGGATTAATTGTGGTGACCGGTCCGGCCGGCTCGGGAAAGTCCACGACCCTGGCCTGCATCATCGACCGGATCAATCAGACCAGGAACAGCCATGTGGTAACGCTGGAGGACCCCATCGAATATCTGCACCGTCATGGCAAAAGCATTATCAGCCAGCGGGAAATTTCTATCGATACGGAAAGCTACGCCGTGGCTCTGCGGGCCGCTTTGCGCCAGGCGCCCGATGTCATTCTGCTGGGAGAAATGAGAGACTACGAAACGATCAGCATCGCCATGACCGCCGCAGAGACAGGCCATCTGGTGATTTCCACCCTCCATACCCTGGGAGCGGTCAATACCATTGACCGGATTGTGGACGCATTTCCTCCCAGTCAGCAAGGACAGATTCGAGTACAGCTTTCAATGGTTCTGCAGGCCGTGGTGTCGCAGCAGCTGATCTCCTGTAAGGATGGCAGGGTCGTTCCAGCCTTTGAGATTATGCTGTGCAATCCCGCGATCCGCACCATGATCCGTGAATCCAAAACCCATCAAATCGATTCCGCTATTTTTTCATCCAGCGGCGAGGGAATGGTGGGCATGGATACCAGTTTGATGCGGCTGTATGAGCAGGGGATGATTTCTTCTGAGGAGGCCTTACTCCACAGCGCTTCACCGGATCTTCTAAAAAAAGAATGAAGCTTTGATTATAAAATAAAAGCCCAGAAAAAGAACATGAAACGCGTTGCTTTCTCAAAATAGGGCATGAAGCCTAAGTATGCCGCGGCGCCGAAACTGTGCGCTAAGCCAGGAAGAACGTGAAAGTATATCTGATTTCACTGCTGCGCGGCGAATTCCGCTGGCTTTTAAAGCGCCTCCGGCGGAGTCTTTTGATAGCCGGCGCTGTAGGGCTGCTGAGAAAATAAGCCGGCTGATTTCCCCGGAGGACTTATAAAATGAAGAAAAGAAGAATCATGGTTCCAATTATTCTTTTGGCGCTGGCGTGCCCGGTTATTCCCGGCTTTGACAGCGGGCTGAAGGTGCGGTGCTATACGGTGGAATCTGACGCCGTGCAGGCGCCGGTCCGTGTTGCGCTTATATCAGACCTCCATTCCTGCGGATACGGAGAAAATCAGCGGGAATTGATAGACGCTGTTGACAGTCAAAATCCAGATCTGGTCTTGATGAGTGGCGATATTTTCGACGATGAGCTCCCCGACGATAATACGGAACAATTCTTGCGCGGCGTTGGGAAACGGTATCCATGCTACTATGTGACCGGGAACCATGAACACTGGAGCGGCAGCGGCGCTTTTTTGGAAAAAATGGATATCCTTAAGGAGTGTGGGGTCCATAGGCTTTCCGGCGTCTGTGAAACGGTTTCGGTTCGTGGCACGGCGATCAATCTTTGCGGGGTTGACGACCCGGAGGCCTCTTTTACCGCTTCTGCCGATTCGGCACGGGACACGGTAAGCTTTCTCCAACAAATTGATCAGGTGAGAAAAGCTTCTGAAAATGGGAATTATACGATTCTGCTTTCCCACCGTCCGGAATTTTTTGAGCTTTACGCCGCGCAAGGCTTTGATTTAGCGCTTTGCGGCCACGCTCACGGCGGACAATTTAGAATCCCGGGAATTTTAAACGGGCTTTACGCCCCGAATCAGGGCTTCTTTCCAAAGTACGCTGGCGGCGAATACCATAAGAAGCGCACCGTGATGATTGTCAGCCGCGGCCTGGCCAGAGAGTCTACGAGAGTTCCAAGGTTTTATAACCGGCCGGAGCTTGTGATAATCGATATCGTATAACATAAAATGTGAATTCAAGCATTCAGCCTATTTATATTCCAAATGCAAAGGGCCGAACGGAAAGTTGTTTCCCGTTCGGCCCTTTGCGTTTGGCTTCCCTGTTTCAGCGTGCGCCGTTTGTTCTCCTAAACGCTCTCTGGCTGGACAGTGCCGCAAAGGAGGAAAAATACTCACAAAAAGAATCTTTCTTTCCACGCCTCTTGCTACTTTTCTCTTTATGTGCTAAGATTGCATTAAGATTTGGCCGAAATGGGAAAATTAAAAGGAAATTTGGCAAAAAAGTGAGACGCTTTTTTGCTTTTTTTCATGCTTGAATCATTGTGGAATTATTGGAGATTGCATTATGAAAATTGTTATTGTGGGAGACGGTAAGGTAGGATTTGCCTTAACGCAGCAGCTGGCCCGGGAAGACCATGACATTGTGGTAATAGACAGCAATAAAATGGTGTTGAAGGAATCCCAGCAGATGGTGGATATTCAGGTGGTTCATGGAAACGGCGCATCCCCTGTGGTGCAGAGCGCGGCCAGCGTGGGAGAAAGCGACCTGATGATCGCCGCGACTTCTGCGGATGAAATTAATCTTCTGTGCTGTATTGTGGCGAAAAAGCTGGGATGCAGCCATACCATTGCCAGAGTGCGGAATCCGGAGTATTATGGCCAATTCTTTTTGTTAAAGGACGAGCTGGGCCTGAATCTGATGATTAATCCGGAGCGGGCCACCGCCAGCGAAATTTTCCGGCTGCTTCAATTTCCCTCTTTCCTCAAGCGGGATGCTTTCGCGAAGGGCCGGGTGGAAATTGTAGAGGTTGTGCTCCGGCCGGAAAGCCATATTGTGGGCAAGCTTCTTTCAGAGCTTTACCACACGGTGAAGGTCAAGGTGCTGGTGTGTGCAGTGGAACGGGGAAATGATGTGGTGATTCCGGACGGCAGCTTCCGCCTGCAGGCCGGGGACAAGCTGTATGTCACCGCCTCCTCCGGAGACCTGGCCAGATTGATCCGCAGCCTGCATCTGAACCAGAAAAAGATCAAAAATGTTATGATCATCGGCGGCAGTCGGATCGCGGTTTACCTGGCGATGGCTTTGCTCGATGAGGGCGTGGATGTGAAGCTGATTGAAATCCAAAAGGAACGGTGCAGGCAGCTGGCGGAGCTGCTGCCCAAGGCTACGGTGATTTTTGCCGACGGTTCCGACCGCTCCATTCTGGATTCCGAGGGAATTGACCAGACCGACGCGGTGGTAACCCTGACAGATATTGACGAGGAAAACTTGATCGTATCCATGTATGCCAACTATTTGAAGGTTCCCAAGGTGATTACAAAGATCAACCGGACGGAATATACCGAGGTTTTTCGGGATAAGGGAATTGATTGTGTGGTCAGCCCTAAGGAGCTGTGTACCAACGATATCGTCCGTTATGTCAGGGCTATGGGCAACCGGACCGGCGGAGCCGTTGTTGCGCTGCACCGGATTGTGGACGAAAAAGCGGAGGCGCTGGAATTCAGGGCGTCGGAAAGCTTCCGGGGCCTGGGCCAAAAGCTTTCTGATCTTGAGCTGAAACCGAATATTTTGCTCTCCTGCATCAACCGCAGGGGAAAAATTATCATTCCCTCTGGTAATGACGCCATTGAAAAAGGGGATACTGTTATCGTGGTAACCACGGCAGACCGGTTCATTAACGACCTGAATGATATTTTAGACGAGGAGAAGGGATTGTTATGAACCGCAGAATGATTCTGTATCTGATCTGTCAGATTTTAAGAATCGAGGCTGTAACGATGATCCCGGCAGCGGTCATCGCCATCGTGCAGAAGGAATATCCTTCGCTCATAGGATTTATTTTCGCTATGCTGGCCATGGGCGGCGTCAGCCTGCTTTCGGCGGCCTTTCGGGTAAGGAAAAAGGAAATCTATGCCCGGGATGGCTTCCTGACCGTATCATTAGCGTGGATCGCCGTGTCTCTTTTTGGCGCGCTTCCTTTTTGGATCAGCGGGGAGATTCCGAATTTTATTGATTGTATTTTTGAGACGGTTTCAGGCTTTACCACCACCGGGGCCAGTGTGGTGCAGAATGTAGAAGCCTTGCCGATGAGCCTTTTGTACTGGCGCAGCTTTACCCATTGGCTGGGAGGCATGGGAGTTCTGGTGTTTTTGCTTGCAATTATTCCCATTATGAAAGGGAAAAGCACCCTGGTACATCTGTTACGGGCGGAAAGTCCCGGGCCTTCGGTAGAAAAGCTCGCGCCAAAGCTGCATCAAACCGCCAAAATTTTATATGGCATTTATATTGCCCTGACCATGGTGCAGATCCTGATTCTGCTGGCCGGAGGGATGCCTCTGTTCGACAGCGTCACCACTTCCTTTGCTACTGCGGGCACCGGAGGCTTTGCCATTAAAAACGACAGCATGGCGGGTTATTCCCTCTTTCAGCAAGGAGTGGTCACAGTTTTCATGGCCCTCTTCGGTGTGAATTTCAATATCTTCTATTTGCTCCTGCTGCGCCAGTTTTCACGGGTTTTCAGAAATCAGGAGCTGCGCCTGTATTTAGGCACTATGATCGGGGCTATTCTTCTGATTACCTGGAACGTCCTTCCACAGTTTGACTGGAATCCGGGAACAGCGGCCCACCACGTGGCGTTTACGGTGTCCTCAGTGATGACGACTACTGGTTTCGCTACTGTGGATTTCAACCAATGGCCGATGTTTTCCAAGACTATTTTGGTGATCCTGATGATTTTCGGCGCCTGCGCCGGCAGTACCGGCGGCGGGATTAAGTCTATCCGGGTGCTGATCCTGTTTAAGGAGGCCAAGCGGAATATCCGTAAAATGCTGCGGCCCAGGTCGGTTTCCGCGATCCATGTGGATGGCGCCAAGGTGGACGACGAGGTGGTGCATGGTGTCCATGACTATTTGACGGTTTATACGATCATCTCGATTGCCTCCCTGTTGCTGATCGCAATCGATAATTTTTCTATGGAGACCAGCTTAACCGCTGTGCTGGCTTGCTTAAACAACATTGGCCCAGGTCTGGATCTGGTAGGACCGATGGGGAATTATGCGTGCTTTTCCGCTGGCAGTAAGCTGATACTAAGCTTGGATATGCTCATCGGCAGGCTGGAGATCTTTCCTATGCTGATGCTGGCAGTGCCCGCTGCCTGGAAACGCTGACCGCTATACGGGAGGAACCGCTTTGGAAGAAAAGACTATGGTATGCCCTTGTAAAAAGAAAAACTGTCCCCGTCATGGAAATTGCGGGGAATGTAAGGAATTTCACAGGATCAACAGCAAATATCCGCCTTATTGCGCTCAAAAGGGAAAAAAGAAACGGTCTGATGGTATCCATCCAAAAATAGCGGGAAATCCTTGAAAAACGTCAGATGGGAGGTGTAGGAATGGCAAAGCTGGAATGTGAGCTGCAAGGCGATTTCAGTCTGATTTTATCCCAGCTGGAGGATGAGATTATCAATGGCAGCATCTCGGCCAGTCTGGAAGAAAAAAGCGATTTTTGCTCTGGCTCTGCGTATTGCGCCGTTAGAGTGTACGAGAGATACAGCTTTACGGGAGGAAACAGGGTCAGCCTGAGCCTTACTCTTTTGCAAAGCGGCGGCAGAATTTTTCTTTCCGCTATTACCTCCGGGGGAAGCCAAGCGGTTTTCTGGAAAATTAATATCTTTGGTGAAGAAGCCTTTTTAGATACCATTCGAGAGACCGTTGAAAACTATATTATATAACGCATAAGAGTCCGTGCTTTATTGAATGGAGGCTGGAAATATAGAGTCAGATGAAAGCGGCCGGCTGGATTTGTCCAGCCGGCCGCTTTCATCTGATTTTTATGGCTTGCTTTGCAATTCTTGGTTTGTTGGTGAAAACCTCAAGCTACCGGTTTCCCTGCTCCTGCTTTCTCCGCAGGGCTTCTTCCCGGGAAAAGGGGCAGCCGCAAAACTCCTGCCGGTACAGCCCATATTCCCTGGAAAGCGCGATGGAACGCTTATAGCGGTCCTTCTTTTTAAAATCAGAATATAGGTAAGAAACCTCGTATTCCTCAGAGAGCTTCCTGCCAATGGCGTTAAGCTTTTCTGCGTCCTTATAAGGGCTGATAGACAGCGTTGTGGTAAAATACGAAAAACCTAGCTCTCTGGCCAGCTCGGCGGTGCGGCGCAGCCGCAGCTCGTAGCAGCGGGCGCATCTTTCGCCGCCTTCCGGTTCCTGTTCCAGTCCCTGTGCAAGCTGAAAGAACCGTTCCGGCTGATAATCCCCCTCTAAAAAAGTAACCGAGGAGGCGGGAGGAAACTGCGCTAAAAACCGCTTTTGCTCCTGCACCCTGTGGAGATATTCTTCTTTGGGGAATATATTGGGGTTGTAATAAAAGACGGTAATTTCGAAATACCGGAAGACGCTTTCCAGCACTGCGCTGCTGCAAGGAGCGCAGCAGCTGTGCAGCAGCAGGCGGGGGACTTCCCCACGCGCCTGGAAACGCTGTATTTCCCGGTTCATCCACCGTTCATAGTTTTCTTTCATAGCTTTCGCCTGCCTTTAGACTTTGTTTTATTTTACCACAAATCAAAAATATTTAAAAGGCAGTAAAAAAGCGTAGAAAAAGATCAGCTGTCTCACAGGCAAGGAAAAGGATTGCCTCCCAAAAAGTTTTGTGCTACGATAAAAAGGCGAAGGTGCGAAAACTTTAAGAATCACAGGAAAGGAACACGGTGATGAAGGGGAATACGGTAGAATGGATCAACACCTTAGGCGCGTTTTGCGGTGTTAGAGACGTTCCCACGCTGACAAAAGATGTATTGGAACAAAAATACGGCTTTCGGCAAGCCGATGTGATGGTTCTTTTTGGAGGGAGCATTTTATGCGGCGGCAATGTACTTGCTGAGGCAATGAAAAATCAGGCTGCTAAAAAATATGTGATCGTGGGGGGCGCCGGACATACGACAGAGGATCTACGGCAGGCGATGGGCCGGGAGGTTCCCGAGATCCAAACCGCTGGGCGGCCGGAGGCGGAGATTTTCCAGGCTTATTTGGAATACCGATATGGAAGAAAGGCTGACCTTCTGGAGCGTGAATCCACTAACTGCGGCAATAACATTACTTATCTGCTAAAAACTGCTGAAAAAGCAGCCGTGTGCCATATCAGAGAATTATTTTAACCCAGGATGCTGCCATGCAGCGGCGGATGGATGCCACCTTAAGAAAGTACGCGGGAGAAGAGATGGCAATCATAAACTACGCCGCTTATCAGGCTAAGGTGGTCGAAAGGGATTCCAAGCTGGCTTTTGACCGGGAGATCTGGGGAATGTGGCCGCTGGAACGGTATCTAACCCTGTTGATGGGGGAAATCTCCCGCCTGTCCGACACTCCTGAGGGCTATGGGCCGTCCGGAAAGGGCTATATCGCCCATGTGGAGATCCCAGAGGAAGTGGAGACGGCTTTTACCCAACTGAAAAGGGAATATCCGGGAATGGTGCGGGAAGCGAATCCATTATACGCCTCTGCCGATCCGCAGCGCTTTTAGAAGCAGGATTTACCCTCAAAAGCGACTAAGACACAACCATCGT
>ADJS01005899.1_pt1 | contig 10356 bp, 8 predicted proteins | sample 268128 | NCBI WGS metagenome assembly ADJS01 (sample SAMN00007486, study PRJNA43253) | human gut metagenome | isolation source: feces sample TS28 | reverse complement strand
ATATTTTATGAATACCTGAAGACATTTCTGTCATACAATTAAAATTTACACAGTTGCATGTGTAGATCTATTATCTGCTCCTTCATGGCTTTTCTGGAACAGTTTCTTAAAGCAGGAAACTGCAACCATAAGTCCAAGTGCCATCAGAAGTAAAGCGACGATCAACTGTAATCCATCGATCATAAATACGAATCCACCTGTTACAAAGATCTTTGTAAAGATTCCGATCACGGCCTGTACAAGGGCTGTAAATGTTACAACTAACATGATGCACATAGGTGCGTATAACATCCATCCTTTTCTTCCTGTTGTTAATAAGAAGACAGATAATGCGATCAATACCAAAGATGCTAATAACTGGTTTGCGGCTCCGAATAATGGCCAGATGTTGTTGTATCCACCTAAGCATAATAAGAATCCGAAGAATAATGTGATAACAGTTGAGAAATATTTGTTTGTAAATAATTTTCTTACCCCTGTAAGATCAGAGCCATCAGCAGCTTCTCCCATGAATAATTCCTGGAATGACATACGTCCGATTCTTGCTACAGAGTCAAGGGATGTTAATGCAAGTGCAGAAACACACATTGTCATAAAGCAAGTAGCTACATGTTTAGGGATTCCAAGTAATGTTAAGAATCCAGCTACATTTCCTGAGAAGATCTGGAATGGTGTTCCTTCAGGCATTTTACCACCGACAGCTGCTGCACCGACAACAACTAAGGCGATAACACCTAATAAAGATTCTACCATCATAGATCCATATCCAACACAAAGCATGTCTTTTTCATTGCTGACTGTCTTAGATGATGTTCCGGAAGATACCAAACTGTGGAATCCTGAAACAGCACCACAGGCGATCGTGATAAATAATGTAGGGAATAAGCTTTTTCCACCAACATTAAATCCGCTGAATGCTGGTAAGTTCATTGCTGGATGGGCAACAAATACACCAAGAACAGCACCGATGATCATTCCGACTAATAAGAAGGTACTTAAATAGTCACGAGGCTGCATCATTAGCCACATTGGCATAACAGATGCAAGGAATAAGTAAACCATAACGACTGCGATCCAAGTATTTTTTGTAAAATATAATGGGAAGGCAATACCAACGGCTAACATAACGAGCAGTAATACAAGTCCTGCAACAAATTCTACTTTCTGGTTTGGTTTTACATATTTTGTGAATAATCCGAAAACAACAGCTCCTAAGATAAATAACATAGAGATAGAAGCAGCGGCAGCGTTTGGTGAACTTTTAGCACCTGTTACTGTGAATCCGTTAAATGTTCCTGCAACCATATCTGTGAAAGCTGCGATTACAAGTAAAGTAAATAACCAGGAGAACAGAAGAAATAATTTTCTTCCTGTTTTACCAATGTATTTCTCGATCAGGACACCCATGGATTTTCCTTCGTTCTTTACAGAAGCGTAAAGAGCTGTAAAATCCTGAACGGCTCCGAAGAAGATACCACCGATCAACAGCCAGAGAAGAACTGGCAGCCATCCAAACATTGCGGCGATGATCGGTCCGGTAACAGGACCTGCACCTGCGATGGATGAAAACTGATGGGAAAATACAACGGCTTTTGGTGTTGGGATGTAATCTTCACCATCTTCGTGTGTGTAAGCTGGGGTTTTCGCTTTAGGATCAATTCCCCATGTCTTAGCTAACCAGCGTCCGTAAAGGGCATAACCAGCAACTAATACGACGATTGCGATTGCTACGATTGTTAAGCTATTCATTCTTAATCACTCCTCTTAAAATAAACTCTATCATAAAATAAAATGTATTCAAAACACAGGATACAATAAAAATGAGTAAAAAAAATCTCCTGAAATGCCTGCTCAGCATTCCAGAAGACGAATATTCTCCGCGGTACCACTTCTTTTTATTACTCAAATCGTAATCCCTTAGTCACATCATTTAATGTGCTCCTTGATAACGGAAGGATTCCGGTCGCACTTACTAATGAATCATCATGTTCAGCTGACTGCTCGCAGGGGATATGGACATAAGTTCTTTATTGCCTCACAGCAACCGGCAACTCTCTGAAAAAGAATTCAAATATCAATGTGTCCTGCTCATTGCATTCTGTATTTCGTTGCATTCATAATAGTCCTGTAAAAAAAGAATGTCAAGAGAAAATAATGTTCTATTTTTGATACAATCAAGCCATTAAGGCTTTGCTTACTTCCTTAAGATTCATACCGTTAGAGCCTTTGATCAGTACGACATCGTTCTTCTTTAAGTAAGTTTCAAGGAAAGCGATCAGTTCTCCGTTAGAAGAAAATGCACGGGTATGAAGAGAAGGATTTTCCTTCCATGCTTCCTCAATATAATGTCTGGAAAGTTCACCAGTGATAAAGAGATCTGTCACTTTTGTTGTAGCGATAAAACGTCCCACTTCTTTGTGGTATTCCGGTGAATCTGGTCCAAGTTCTAACATGTCAGATAAGACAGCGATCTTTCTTCCACGTGTCTTAAATTCAGATAAAATACTTAAACTTGCTTTTATGGAATCTGGGCTTGCATTATACGCATCATCGATCAGAATATAGTCGTTAACGTGGATAATATTCTGTCGCTGACCAGAAAATGTGGATAACTGTGCTTTGATAGCACTCATTGGAACATCATAGCGAAGTCCGATCGCAATGGCGGCTAATGCATTGGATACATTATGCTTTCCAAGTACATTTAAAGTGATAGGTTCTTTCATATCACCATAGTGGAATTCAAATAAAGTCTGTCCACCTTTTTCACGGATTTTTTCTGCACGGTAAGTACAATCATCTGCGAAACCGTAAAATTCATATGGTTTTTTGACATAATCGATATGTTTACGGATCATATCATTATCTCCATTTAAGAATAGGACACCATCTTCAGGCAGACCATTCTGGATATCTAATTTTTCGATACAGATATTGTCTCGTGAACCCATCATCTCAATGTGTGAAACACCAACATTTGTGACAACACCAACGTTTGGATGGATGATATTACCAAGAGTTGTGATCTGTCCCTTTTCACTCATTCCCATCTCAAGAACACCGATTTCATCTTCGGATGTCAGATGATCTAATGTTAATGGAACACCAACCTGACTGTTTTGATTGCCAATCGTTTCAAATACTTTGTATTTGCCCTTTAAAACATGTGCGATCATCTCGCGGGTTTTGTTTTACCAACACTTCCAGTAACGCCGATGATCGGAAGAGACATTTTATTTCTGTAATAGGCAGCAATCTGCTGCATGGCTGTCAAAGTATCAGGAACTTTGATGTATGGAGCATTTCCTGAAGCTTCTGTATGTTCTTGTGTTAAGCAGGCACCGCCTTCTTTTAATGCATTAGGAATAAAAATATGGGCATCAACACGTTCTCCGATGATCGGTACAAATAAAGTGTTAGGACCGATCTCCATAGAATTCGTACTTAAGTGGTCAATCTTCATGGAAGGATCACCACATAAAAGTGTTCCGTCTGTTGCTTCTAAAATGTCTTGAATTGTTATATTCTCCATAGAAAACCTCGTTTCTTTCACTGTTAAATTTCAGCATAGGTGTGATTGATGATAACGGTTTAAAAAATTTATGCTGTTATCTACAGATTATAGCATAAAATGAAGTTGTATGATAAAATGATAGCCAGAAAATACAAAAAACATATTAGAAAAGAGGGTTCATGAGTTTTACACATTTACATGTCCATACAGAATACAGTCTGCTGGATGGTTCCAGTAAGATCAAGGAGCTAGTTCATCAGGCAAAAGAGCTTGGCATGGACAGCATTGCGATCACCGATCATGGAGCGATGTACGGAGTGATCGATTTTTACAGGGCAGCGAAAGCAGAAGGAATCAAACCGATCATTGGATGCGAGATTTATGTAACAACTGGTTCGAGATTCGATAAAGAAGCCAGTCAGGGAGATAAAAAATACTATCACCTGGTACTTCTTGCCCAAAATGACACGGGTTACCATAACTTGATGAAGATCGTTTCCAGGGGGTTTACCGAAGGATTTTATTACAAGCCACGAGTAGATTATGAAGTTCTGGAAGAATACAAGGAAGGTCTGATCGCATTAAGTGCATGTCTTGCTGGGGAAGTTGCAACTTATATCCGTGAAAATAACTACGAAAAAGCAAAGAATACGGCGTTGAGATTACAGGATCTTTTTGGAAAAGACAATTTCTTCCTGGAACTGCAAGATCACGGAATTCCAGATCAGACAAAAGTAAACACGGCACTGCTTAAGATGTCAAAAGAGACAGGAATTGATCTGGTTGCTACAAATGATATTCATTATACATTTAAAGAAGATGCCGAGGCACATGATATCCTGCTTTGTATCCAGACGGGGAAGAAAGTGCAGGATGAAGACCGTATGCGTTATGAAGGAGGTCAGTATTATTTAAAATCTCCGGAAGAAATGCAGAGATTGTTCCCATATGCAAGAGAAGCAATCGAGAATACAGGCAAGATTGCCAAACGTTGTAATGTTGAAATCGTATTTGGAGAACAGAAAGTGCCAGAATACGATGTGCCAGAAGGATACACTGCAGTTACGTATCTGAACCATTTATGCGAAGAAGGCTTAAAACGTCGTTATCCGAATATTACAAAAGAATTAAGAGAGCGGCTGGATTATGAATTGAAAACTATTGAAAATATGGGATATGTTGATTATTTTCTGATCGTATGGGATTTCATTCATTATGCAAAAGAACATGGGATCGCAGTGGGACCTGGTCGTGGTTCCGCAGCCGGAAGTATCGTTTCTTACTGTTTGGAGATCACAGATATCGATCCGATCCGGTATCAACTGCTGTTTGAACGTTTCTTAAATCCAGAACGTGTATCCATGCCCGATATCGACGTGGATTTCTGTTATGAGAGAAGACAGGAAGTCATTGATTATGTTGTAAGAAAATACGGGAAAGATCAAGTAGTACAGATCATCACTTTTGGAACTATGGCTGCAAGAGCCGTGATCCGTGATGTCGGAAGAGTTTTGGATATTCCATATGCAAAAGTAGATGGAATATCAAAGATGGTTCCAAATGAATTAAATATTACGATCGATAAAGCATTAAAGATCAGCAAGGACTTGAGAAATGCTTATGAGCAGGACGAAGAAACACATTATCTGATCGATATGTCGAAGAGACTAGAAGGACTTCCAAGACATGCTTCCATGCATGCAGCTGGAGTCGTGATCGGTAAGACAGCGATTGATGAATATGTGCCATTAGCAACAGGTGCAGATAACGCAGCTGTTACTCAGTTTACGATGACAACGATCGAAGAACTTGGTCTGTTGAAGATGGACTTTTTGGGACTTCGTACATTAACAGTCATTCAGGATGCAGAGAAAATGGTGCGAAGAAAAGTGCCGGATTTTGATATCACGAAAATTGATCCGACAGACAAAGAAGTTTATGAGATGATCGGAAATGGTCATACAGAAGGTGTGTTTCAGTTGGAAAGTTCAGGAATGAAGTCATTTATGAAAGAACTAAAACCACAGAATATGGAAGATATCATTGCTGGAATTTCTTTGTATCGACCGGGACCAATGGACTTTATTCCACGATACATTGAGGGAAAGAATCATCAGGAAAGTATACATTTATGAATGTGAACAGATGGAAGAGATTCTGGAGCCAACCTATGGATGTATCGTTTATCAGGAACAGGTTATGCAGATCGTTATGAAACTAGCCGGATATACGCTTGGACGAAGTGACCTTGTACGTCGTGCGATGTCCAAGAAAAAAGGCGATGTCATGATCAAAGAACGACAGAATTTCGTTTATGGAAATGAAGAAGAAGGAATTCCAGGATGTATCAATAACGGTATTGATGAAAAGACAGCGAACCAGATCTGGGATGAGATGTTAGACTTTGCAAAATATGCATTTAACAAATCTCATGCGGCAGCATATGCAGTAGTTGCCTATCGTACAGCCTATTTAAGATGCCATTATCCAGTAGAATTTATGGCAGCCTTGTTAACCTCTGTTCTTGGAAATACAAACAAGATTTCAGAATACAGTTATGCCTGCAAGAAATTAGGAATTAAGATTTTGCCACCAGATATTAACTATGGAGAGGGTGCGTTCTCTGTAGACCATGGAAATATCCGCTATGGACTGACTGCGATCAAGAGTCTGGGACGGCCAGTCATTGAAGCGATCATAAGAGAACGAAATTTAAATGGACCATACAGAGATTTTAAAGATCTCGTGGAACGATTATCAAGCAAAGAGATCAATAAACGAACTGTAGAAAATCTGATCAAATCGGGAGCTTTAGATTGTTTTCATGTAACAAGAAAGCAGCAGATGATCGTCTACGCCAGTGTGATCGATAGTATCCAGAAAGAACGGAAAAATGAGATCGCAGGACAGATGAGTCTGATGGACCTTCTTGGAGAAGAAGACCAGCAGTCTTTTCAGATTTCCTATCCAGATGTTGGGGAATATGAGAAAGAGCAGAAACTTGCCATGGAAAAGGAAGTGCTTGGGATCTACGTCAGTGGACATCCTTTAGAGGATGATATAGAACGCCTTGAACGAAGTGTAACAGCACATACTTCTGATTTTGTGATCGATGAAGAAACAGGAAAGACAAAGATTCACGATCGGGAAAGCTGTATCATTGGCGGTTTGATCAGTGAGATGAGTGTGAAACTTACGAAGAAGAATCAGAATATGGCATTTATCACACTGGAAGACTTAAGAGGAACCGTGGAAGTTGTCGTATTTCCAAGACAGTATGCGACATATCAGTCTCTTTTAAGAGAAGATGCCAAAGTATTTATCAAAGGAACAACACAGATTTCTGAAGAAGAAAGCAAAGTCATATGTAATCAGATCATCAGTTTTGAGGATAGCAGACAGGAATTATGGGTACAATTTGCGGATAAAGAAGCATTTTTTAAAGAAGAGGATGCATTAAAAGGTATTTTAACTTCCTATCCCGGTAAAAATCCAGTGGTGATCTATTGCAAAACAGAACGTGCTGTGAACCGTCTAGGGAGAGATTATATGGTTTCTGGTGACGAGAATTTATTATTTGATCTCGAAAAACGATATGGAAAAGAAAATATTCGGGTTAGATCGTTAGGAATATAACAAAGACTATTGAAAAATTTCTTTAAATGGATTAGAATAAAAGCCAAGTTAAGAATTGTATGGATTAATAATTGGAGGATATTGCAAATGGGAAAACCAAACATTAAAACAATTGGAGTTTTAACAAGTGGTGGAGATGCACCTGCTATGAACGCAGCAGTGCGTGCCGTAGCCAGAATTGGTAAAGAAAGAGGATTAAAAGTTAAGGGAATCCGTAAAGGTTACAATGGACTGTTAAACGAAGACATCATCGATTTAACACCAACAGAAACAGCCGATACGATCTTCCGTGGAGGTACAATCCTTTTCACAGCCAGATGTGAAGAATTTAAGACAGAAGAAGGTCAGAAACGTGGTGCTGAGATCTGTAAAGCACATGGAATCGACGGATTGGTAGTTATTGGTGGAGACGGTTCTTTCCAGGGAGCTAAGAAGTTAGCAGCGCTTGGAATCAACACGATCGCTGTTCCAGGAACGATCGACTTAGATATCGCATGTACAGAATATACGATCGGATTCGATACAGCTGTTAACACAGCGATGGAAGCGATCGACAAGATCCGTGATACATCAACATCTCATGAAAGATGTAGTATCGTAGAGGTTATGGGACGTGGAGCTGGATATATCGCATTATGGTGTGGTATGGCAACAGGAGCAGAAGATATCCTGATCCCAGAAAGCTTTGATGGAAACCTTCCTAAGGTAGAACAGCAGATCATCGAACATTTACTTCGTAACAGAGCAAAAGGTAAGACACATCATATGGTAATCAATGCCGAAGGTGTTGGACATTCTTATAGTATGGCGAAGAGAATCGAATCTGCAACAGGTATTGAAACACGTGCTACGATCCTTGGACATATGCAGCGTGGTGGAAGCCCAACAGCAAAAGACCGTGTATACGCTTCTATGATGGGTGCTTACGCAGTTGACTTATTATGTGCAGGAAAGACAAACCGTGTTGTTGGATACCAGAACGGAAGATTCATGGATATGGACATTGACGAAGGACTCGCAATGACAAAAGATATCGATGAATATCAGCTTCAGATCGCACATTTATTAGGAAAATAAATAAAACATGATCTTAGAGGAATCCTGTTTATCTAGGATTCCTCTATTTCTCTATATAGGAGCATTATTTTATGAAAGAGTTACGACCGGTACAGGTCATATTGCTTGGATTTTTAATTACAATATTTGCAGGATCGATACTGCTTACACTGCCGATCGCAACACAAAGCGGGCAGGCAACGCCTTATATTGATGCATTATTTACAGCAACAACATCTGTGTGTGTGACAGGTTTGATCGTTGAGACAACAATGACACATTGGAGTATATTTGGGCAGGCAGTGATCATATTGCTTGTACAGATCGGAGGACTTGGTGTCATTACGATCACAACCGGAATGTTTTTTATGCTTCGAAAGAGGATCACTCTTGGAAATAGAATGTTGATTCAGGAGTCTATGGGTCTTAATACAATGACAGGTTTAGTTCCATTAGTTAAGAAGATTCTAATCGGGACAGGGATCATAGAAGGAATTGGAGCAGTTCTTTATGCGACTCAGTATGTGCCGGAATTTGGCATTGGATATGGAATATGGGCAGCAATCTTTAATTCAATCTCGGCATTTTGTAATGCAGGAATGGATATTGTAAGAGACGACAGTCTGCGAAGCTATGTAACGAATCCAGTTATGAATTTTACGACAATGGGGCTGATCATCCTGGGAGGTCTTGGATTTGTTGTATGGAAAGATCTTTGGCAGGGATTCAAAAAGATCATAAAAGATAAAGTTCCTGTAAAAAGGATGATACAACAATGGAGACTTCAGACCAAGATCGTGTTATCCATTACGTCATTTTTGATCTTGTTTGGTACAATATTGATCTTTCTGTTTGAATATCATAATCCAGCAACTATGGAGAGTCTGTCATTGCCACAGAAGATACAGGCATCACTGTTTCAGTCTGTGACGACACGTACCGCAGGGTTTGAGACGGTAGCACAGGGCGCATTGACGGATGCATCTTCGCTGGTTTCTATGTTTCTGATGATCATCGGAGGATCACCAACTGGTACTGCAGGCGGTGTCAAGACAGTGACATTCGCAATTCTTGTATTTTGTGTGCTCTCTGTGGCAAAACAAGAAGAATCAATTACGTTATTTAAACGAAGAGTTCCACAGAATCTGTTGGCTAAAGCGCTTGCGATCATTGTGATCAACTTAATCGTGCTGATGACATCTGTGTTATTGCTGTTGGTATTTGATCACGGGACTTTTATGGATTCATGCTATGAATGTGTATCAGCACTCGCGACAGTTGGTTTAACCAAAGGATTGACACCGAATTTGACAATCGCAGGGAAAGTGATTATCATCATTACCATGTATTTAGGGCGTGTCGGACCGATCTCTATGGCGATCGGTTTTTCACAGAAGAATAAGAAAAAGATGGTCATGTATCCGGAACAGGATCTGATCTTATAAGTGAAATAGATTCACATTATAACATGATATCGCAACGGAGGTAACGGAGAAGAATGAAGAAGTCAGTTGCAGTTTTAGGACTTGGAAAGTTTGGAAGCAGTATCGCAAGGTCACTTGCCAAAGGTGGAGCAGAAGTACTAGCAGTTGATAAAGATGAGGATCTTGTAAGAGATATCGCAGATAAAGTAACTTGTGCAGTCTGTGTGGATATATCTGATAAGGAAATGATGAACAACATCGGATTGGAAGGAATGGATGCAGTTGTGATCGCAACTGCAGAGCATTTAGATTCCAGTGTTATGGCATTGATGATCGTCAAAGAGATCGGTGTGCCATATGTTCTTGCGAAGGCAGACGGAACTTTAAAAGGAGAGATATTAAAACGTGTTGGAGCCGATGAGATCGTTTATCCAGAAGAAGAGATGGGAGCAAGGATCGCAAACAATCTGCTTGGAGGAAGTATGACAGATCTGTTTGATCTTTCTGCAGACACAAGTATCGTTAAAGTACCAGCAAGAAAAGAATGGATCAACAAATCATTAGTAGACATTAATTTCCGTGGAAAATATAACGTTAACGTCATCGCGATCGAAGGAGAAGGTGGTGTTGACGGGGCTCCAGATCCAACGAAACCGATCAAAGATGAGGAAAATCTTGTGCTGATCGGTAAGAAAGAGATCTGGTCAAATTAAGAAAATAATAGAT
>ADJS01010006.1_pt1 | contig 10371 bp, 4 predicted proteins | sample 268128 | NCBI WGS metagenome assembly ADJS01 (sample SAMN00007486, study PRJNA43253) | human gut metagenome | isolation source: feces sample TS28 | reverse complement strand
GTACAGATGATGCATGATCGTCTGCATGCCAACGGTGTGCCTATCCAGCTGCCTGTCGGCCAGGAAGACACTTTCCGCGGCATCATCGATCTGATCGACATGAAAGCCGATATCTACTATGATGATATGGGCAATGATGTGCGCGTTGAGGAAATTCCTGAAGACCTGAAAGAACAGGCTCAGGAATATCATGACAAGCTGATCGAAGCTGTTGCTGAGACCGACGAAGAGCTGATGATGAAGTACCTGGAAGGCGAAGAGCTGACCAAGGGAGAAATCAAGGCTGCTCTGCGTAAGGCTACTATTTCCAACGAGATCGTTCCTGTTGTCTGCGGCTCTTCTTACAAGAACCGTGGCGTTCAGAAACTGTTGGATGCAATTGTTGATTATATGCCTGCTCCGACCGACGTTGCGGCCATCAAGGGCACCAACCCGGAGACTGGCGAGGAAGAAGATCGCACTTCTTCCGATGATCAGCCGTTCTCTGCACTGGCATTCAAGATTATGACTGACCCGTATGTCGGTAAGCTGTGCTTCTTCCGCGTGTACTCTGGTACCGTTGAGGCTGGCACCACTGTTTACAACTCTGTTAAGGATCAGGACGAGCGTATCGGCCGTATCCTGCAGATGCATGCAAACAACCGTAAGGATATCGACATCTGCTACGCTGGCGATATCGCCGCTGCTGTTGGTCTGAAGAACACCACCACTGGTGATACCCTGTGCGATGAGAAGCATCCCATCATCCTCGAGTCCATGAACTTCCCCGAGCCGGTTATCCGCGTTGCCATCGAGCCCAAGACCAAGGCTGGCAGCGAGAAGATGGGTATTGCCCTGTCTAAGCTGGCTGAAGAGGACCCGACTTTCCGTACCTGGACCGATGAAGAAACCGGTCAGACCATCATCGCCGGCATGGGCGAGCTCCACCTGGAAATCATCGTGGACCGTCTGCTCCGCGAGTTTAAGGTCGAAGCTAACGTTGGCGCACCTCAGGTTGCCTACCGTGAAACCATCCGCAAGGATGCTAACCAGGAAACCAAGTACGCACGTCAGTCCGGTGGTAAGGGCCAGTATGGTCACGTTAAGATCAAGATTGAGCCCAACCCGGGTAAGGGTTATGAGTTTGTCAACGGTATTGTTGGCGGCGCTATCCCGAAGGAATACATCCCCGCTGTTGACAACGGTATCCAGGGCGCGATGAAGTCCGGCATTCTGGCTGGCTATCCCGTCGTGGATGTCAAGGTCACTCTGTGGGACGGCTCCTATCATGAAGTTGACTCCTCTGAAATGGCGTTCTCCATCGCCGGCTCCATGGCATTCAAGGATGCTATGAAGAAGGCTGATCCCGTTATTATGGAGCCCATCATGAAGGTTGACGTTGTTGTTCCTGACGAGTATATGGGTAACGTCATTGGCGACTTGAACAGCCGCCGCGGCGCGATCCAGAACCAGGAATCCACCGATGGCACTGCCCGTGTCACCGCTATGGTTCCTCTGTCCGAGATGTTCGGTTACGCTACTGACCTGCGTTCCAAGACCCAGGGCCGTGGCCAGTACTCCATGGAGCCGGCTGATTACCAGCAGGTTCCCAAGAGTGTTGCAGATAAGATCATGACCGAGCGCAATAAGGGCTGATTCTGCACAAATTCGCGCAAAATACTTGATTTTTCTTGAAAAATCTAGTATGATAGCCTTACAACAGGCTATTTTATCTGTTTGAATTAAAGGAGGATACTTCCAATGGCTGAAAAGGAAAAATTTGACCGCTCTTTGGAGCATGTCAACATCGGTACCATCGGTCACGTTGACCACGGCAAGACCACTCTGACTGCCGCTATCACCAAGACCCTGGCTCTGAAGGGCGACGCCGATTTCATGGATTACTCCAGCATCGATAAGGCTCCTGAAGAGAAGGCTCGTGGTATCACGATCAACACCGCTCACGTTGAGTACCACACCGAAAAGCGTCACTATGCCCACGTTGACTGCCCGGGCCATGCTGACTACATCAAGAACATGATCACCGGTGCTGCTCAGATGGACGGCGCTATCCTGGTTGTTGCTGCAACCGATGGCCCGATGCCGCAGACCCGTGAGCACATCCTGCTGGCTCGTCAGGTTGGCGTGCCCAAGATCGTTGTGTTCCTGAACAAGTGCGACATGGTTGACGACGAAGAGCTGCTCGACCTGGTCGAAATGGAAGTCCGCGAGCTGCTGGACAGCCAGGATTTCGACGGCGACAACACCCCGATCATCCGTGGTTCCGCTCTGAAGGCTCTGGAGAGCACTTCTACCGATCCCAACGCACCTGAGTACAAGTGCATTTGGGAGCTGATGGACGCTGTTGACAACTACATCCCGACCCCGGACCGTGCTGCTGATAAGCCGTTCCTGATGCCCGTTGAGGACGTTATGACCATCTCCGGCCGTGGTACCGTTGCTACCGGTCGTGTTGAGCGTGGTACTGCTCATGTCGGCGATCAGATGGAAATCGTTGGTCTGAAGGAAGAGAAGCTGACCACCACCATCACTGGTCTGGAAATGTTCCGCAAGAGCCTCGAGTTCGCTCAGGCTGGCGACAACATCGGCGCTCTGCTGCGTGGTATTGACCGTGACCAGATCGAGCGTGGCCAGGTTCTGGCTGTTCCCGGCTCTGTTCATCCCCACACCACTTTCGATGGCCATGTTTACGTCCTGAAGAAGGAAGAAGGCGGCCGTCATACCCCGTTCTTCAACAACTATCGTCCTCAGTTCTACTTCCGTACCACCGACGTTACCGGCATCATCACCCTGCCCGAAGGCACTGAGATGTGCATGCCCGGCGACAACGTTGATATGCACGTTGAGCTGATCACCCCGGTTGCCATGGAAGAAGGCATGCGTTTCGCTATCCGCGAAGGCGGCCACACTGTTGGTTCCGGCGTTGTTTCCAAGATCGAGAAGTAATTTTCGGCTTGTGATATAGCTTTCAAGGCTCCTGCTGTTAAGGCAGGGGCCTTTTTGTTGTGTACGACTTATGGGGACGGGGAGGGGGCAAAGGCCGGGTGTGGAAGAGCAAGGAAGGCATCATGAAAACATCAGGAATTGTAGATAGGGGAGAGGACACCATTCGGAACTTTGAAAAAGTGGAGCAGGAGGGGGCACTCGCACCGCCCTACCTTGGAAAGGTGTATTTCAGGTCGCGGTTAAGGGGCAAGAGTTGATCTATTCCTAAGTTTTCGGAACGGTCAGGAACGCTCTCTACAGTACAATTTATAATGGGCAATTCTCAACCTCCAATTTTCCCTTCAAGTTTCCTCCAATCTCTGCCAAATCTCTCAACAAGCCAAACCGAAATGGCAAAAAATGCGCGGTCACAATACCGGGTGATTGTATTAAGAGATTGCAAAGAACATTATCGGGGTAAATGTTTAATCATTTGATAAAATCAGGAATAAACCATTCAAAAATGTTAATAAATACCGCCAAAGAGTCACCGCACCGCAACGCAAATAATGTGCGAAAAACAGGTTTCAGTTGATTCAAGGACAAAAATTTACCTAGAAACCGCTCTAATTAACTATGCAAATTCTGGCAACTGTGATATAATGTATATACCTGGATGTGTCGGAAAGGCTATCATTTGCGGGATCAAGGCATGCAGCCGGTACAACGTTTTGTCAGCCGCTGTGCCGGGGCCAAAAGCCCCAAAAGCAGGCCGCAGCCCGGCAAGGGATCGCCAGACCGAGGGGGCATAACCAGGCGTTTTGCAATCAACACCTGCAAAGTGCCGCACATCTGCCGTACCACTTTTCACACAAAAGGGGAAAGTAGTAACACTTAAGGGAGGATAAAACTATGAAGAAAAACCTTTAGCGTTTTGGTGCATCCGTGTTGGCAGCAGCCATGGTTGCCCAAAGCGTGGCGCTTCCCGCAGCAGCCGAAACTACCAAGATTGATTCTTCGGTAGCGCAGTCTGTTGCAGCTAGCGCAGCAAGCGCGGCCAGCGCTGTGCAGTCCCTGCCCAAGTTCACCAGCACCGCAGACCTGATCAAGCAGACAGCCCAAACGCTGGCTGCCCAGGGCGAAGTGCATGAACTGGAGCAGGACGATGCCAAGCTGGAAGCGACTGCACAGAGCAAGGCGGGCATGAGCCTTGCAGCGTTGGAAAATGCACTGGCCGATGCCATGTACGCCAACGCCGCAGCCGGCAAGATCAACACCGAAGCCTATGGCCTGAACAAGGACGAGATGGCATCGGTGATGGCTGCCACCATCAAAACGTATCATCTGTCCAGCGCCGTTACCGACCTGGGCTATGAGACGAACGCCGCAGGCGTTGTGACCGCCGTTACCTTTACCGGCAGCTCCGGCATGACCTCTGCGATGGAGTCCATGACCAACAGCGATGATGAAGTGATTGCGCAGCAGGCTGACAGCTACGCACAGGCTTACGTTGCTGAAAACTCCGATACCTTTGCCGCCAGCGCCGCTGCGGACGGCCATACCTATGGCGAGCCGAAATGGTACTGGAATGACACCAACCCGGAGGATGGCCACACCCATACCTGGAAGGAAACCCCCGATGGTTACTGGACCAAGACCGATGACGGCTGGGCTTACACCGCTGTGTATACCTGTGAAAAGGGCGATGCCTACCAGAAGGTAGAAGGCACCGTAACCAAGGATACCACCGAGGCAAAGCCCGGCGTTGCCGGCAAGACCGTTTACTCTGCCAGCGTGCCCGCTGACAAGAGCCCGGTTAAGAAGGAATACAAGGAACCCACCACCCGCACCGACGACATTGCCGCCCTGCCCTGCCAGAGCCATGTCGTGTCCAAGGATGCAGATGGCAACTTTGTTGCTACCTTCAACTGGGAAATGAAGAAGGTCGAGGGCGAGCTGGCCGCTGACTACAGCAACGCCCAGCTGTTCTATGACAGCGAAACCGGCAAAATTTCTGCCGGCGCTCCCGTTACCATTGACTGGGAATGCACCAGCGTCACCTTCAAGTGCGCTGTCTGCGGCGAAGAAATCAAAACCCAGCCGGTAATGACCATGCCGGTCAGCGTTGTGGTAGACCAGAATGACAATTCCGTCTACATCAACGTGGGCGGCACCCCGACCCTGGATACCACCTCCGGCGGCACCGGCGTTACCCTGGTGTCCGCAATGAAGGACGGCAACTGGTACGATATGCAGAACAACCCGGTTGACGCAAGCAAGGTGAACTTCACCTATCAGAGCGGCGACAACAAGGGCAAGAACAGCCTGCTGCTGTACGACAGCCAGAAGACTGCCGTGTATGTGGACGACCAGGGCAACCAGGTCACCAATACTTACGATGTCTCGACTGCGCAGATGAACTACTACTACTTCCAGCTGTCGCAGTTCAACCAGGACGAAGCAGAGTACTTCGGCGTGGTTGCCCCGTTCTGGACCTCCAAGGGCGTTCAGAAGCAGGGCGAGGATGGCAGCATCACCGGCACCATGGGCGCAATCAAGATATTGTGCAGCATTGATCCGAACGATGATGTCCCGCCGACCACCATGGCATTCATGCTGAACATGCTGCCGCAGGCGTTCATGTCTTACGTCATGAACTATGGCGAAGCTCTGAAAGCCATCCGTAATGAAGGCTTGAAACAGGTTGCCGAGCTGGGTGACAGCGCTGACTATGTTACCAAGCTGCTGATCCTGCACGACTGGATCTCCCAGGTTGCAGAATTCGATATGGGCTCCATGGGCGATATCACCGGCGGCGGCAACAACGACCCCATCCAGACGACTGCTTTCGGCGCCCTGCTGGGCGGCGAGATCGGCGCTAAGGGCGTTGAGTATGGCTGCATCTGCCTGGGCTATGCAGCTGCATTTAACTACATGGTCCAGAATTTGCCTGACAACAAGGAAATCTATAAAAAGACCGTTGACGGCAAAGAAGTTTGGAAGACCCCCGATGAAGTAGGCGATAACGCTGTTGTTGACTTTGCCCAGATCCTGTATTACTGCGATACTTCTGATACCAGTGTTGCCGGTAATGCGTTCGGCGGCGGCATGTTCAACAACGTCCACTACTTCAACGCAGTCAAGGTCAACAAGCTGCAGGGCGACAGCAATTCTGCTACGATGACCACCGGCGAAGCCAACAAGAACTGGTACTATGTTGACGTCTGCTATGATGACGTGAACACCGAGTGCATGGCCCAGACCCGCGTTGAGAACGCAGGCGACATGCGCCATGTCAACTTCCTGGTTTCTCCCTCCGGTCTGGAAGGCCGTTACAGCAAGTACTATGATTACATTGACTCGCTGTACGATGGCTACACCTACACCAAGAACAAGAATCCCGATGTGGATGATGACGGCAATGTTGTGTTGAACAACGGCAAGCCGCATTACTCTTACACCAAGGCGGAGAACAAGAACGAGACCCGTTACACCGATACCTGCTACGAGGATACTTGGTTCACCTCTATCTGCAGCCCCATCTACTTCGACAATAATTACTTCTATTACGTTGATACCACGACCAACCAGAACCTGTATAACAACATGCGCCGCCAGCAGTCCGAGAACGGCAACAACGGCAACTCTGGTTCCGGCAGCTCTGGTAACAACTCCCAGATGCAGCAGTTCATGAAGAAGATGCAGAACCAGGGCCCCGATACTCTGGAAGCACGTCCGCGTAATGCGAACTACTATATCCGCAAAGAGGATTCCAGCAGCAGCAGGCCCGGCGGCTTCAGCATGAGCAGCTTTACCAAGACGGATGACCCGTTTGATATCATCTTGATGTACTACAACGATCTGAAGGAAACCAGCAGCAACTTCAATGATGACGACAGCAATGCCAAGGTTCTGGCCGAAGCTGGCACCATCTATAAGATCGATACCAGTGCAAAAGATAAGCATACCAAGGTTGAAAACAACCTGAACACCGAGTGCCTGGCAGACGCTGCTGCAAAGCGGATCTACCCCGCACTGGTACACTCTACCGCACTGTATGATGGCAAGCTGTACTTCAACGTCAACAACGCCATCTACCGTATGGACCCGACCACCGGCGCAGTGGAAGAAGTGAAGGAATACAACACCGTCTATGGCGGCATTAAGCTGACCAAGGATAAGGACGGCAACATGGTTCCCGATACCCACTTTCCCGGCATGAGCATGGTTATCATGGACAGCGCCCAGGATACCAGCAGTGTGAAGTATCTGGGCACCTTCAAGAACCATCCTCTGGCTGGCCTGACCCTGCGTGACAGCTACAGCTTTGCTACCACCACCCAGCAGGGCCAGACTGTGATCACCGGCATCAACACCACCAAGGATCAGCTGGTCGTTTCTGTCGGCACCAACCTGTCCAACACCTATAAGGAACTGGTGGACGGCAAGGCAGAAGTCAAGACCGATGCCTCCGGCACTTCTTATGCAAACCGTAAGAGCTACAAGACCGAGTCCTGGAACTACAACCCGAGTTACAACCAGAACATGGGCAGCTCTGACGAGAAGAACAAGAACGAAGAGTTCATGTGGTGCGCTAACCTGGTTGAAACCATGCCGATGTCCGACATGGTCAGCGACCTGAGCAGCGGCGCAACCACCAATGTTTCCGTTGAAACATGGTGCGATACCCCCGCTTACACCCAGGACCGCACCACCAAGTACGGCCTGACCAAGGGTGAAAAGAAGTACGCTGACGGCGCACTGCCCAAGGGCCATACCTGGGCTCTGGACGAGCTGGAAACCAAGTCCGTTGGCAACAATGTGTACCTGTGCTCTGATTGCCATACCGCAACCGAAAGCACCCCCCACACCGTTACCCTGCCCAATGCAGTTGAAGGCGTTACCCTGACCCTGGGCACCACCAACAACACCTACATCAAGGACGATACCGTTACCCTGACCGTAGAAAAGGAAGGCACCGATATCGTTACCGTTACCGCAAAGAACGGCGATACCGATGTTGCTCTGACTGAAGTTCAGGAAGCAGCGCAGGACGAAGCCGCAGCCCAGGCTACCACCGAAAAGGCTAAGACGGTTTACACCTTCACCATGCCGGACGGCGATGTGACCATCAGCGTTACCAAAGCCGCTAAGACCTATGCGGTCAATGTTGCTCCCCTGACCAATGGTGAGATCACTGCTTCCGCTAAAGAAGCAGCTGAGAAGGAAACCGTAACCCTGACTGCTAAGCCCGCAACCGGCTATGCCCTGAAGGCTGGCAGCGTGAAGGTTACCTACAAAGACGCTGACAACACCGATAAGCCCGTTGAAGTGAAGGCTGATACCGAAAAAGCCAACACCTACACCTTTGCAATGCCTGCTTACCCTGTCAACGTCAGCGCAGAGTTTGTTAAGGAATACAAGGTTACCGCAGCTCCTGCTGAGAACGGCACTGTTACCGTAGACCCGACCGCAGCTGTTGAAGGCACCGACGTTACCGTTACCGTTAAGGCAGCTGATAACTACCAGCTCAAGGCTGACAGCCTGACCTACAGCTATCAGATCGGCGAAGATACCAAGACCGAAAAGCTGACCCTGACCGATGGCAAGGCTACCTTCAAGATGCCTGCCGCTGATGTTACCGTTAGCGCTGTGTTTGAAGCACTGACTGCAACTCCGACTGCAACTCCGACCGCAACTCCGACTGCAACTCCGACTGCAACTCCGACTGCAACTCCGACTGCAACTCCGACTGCAACTCCGACCGCAACTCCGACCGCAAAGCCGGCAGAGCCGGCTGCTGTGCCGGAGCCGACTGCTGTGCCGGAACCGACTGCTGTGCCGGAACCGACTGCTGTGCCGGAGCCGACTGAGGTACCGTCTACTGAACCCGAAACGCGCACCGCTCATGGCGCTGCTGAAAAGACCACCATTACCGCAATGGCTGTCTTTACCTGCACCGATAAGAACTGCGCAAGCGCTCAGTTCGTGGATGCAACTGTAAAGCAGACCAGCGGCGTTACCACCGCTGCTGTCACCTTCAACGGCAAGGACTACACCGCCAAGTTCGGCGAGAAGAACGGCTGGGTTGAAGAAAACGGCAAGAAGTACTGGTACGAAAACGGCGTGAAGCAGGGTACCACCGGCCGCGGCAAAGAGATCTATGATCCCGATTCCGACGCTTGGTACTGGCTGGATGCTGTCCAGGGCGGCGCAATGACCGTCAGCAAGGACGTTTATCAGGAATCCGCCGCCGGCCAGTGGGCTGATAAGCCCGATGGCACCGGCAAGTGGGTCCGTTACGATGAGAACGGCCACATGGTCAAGGGCTGGCAGACGACCGATAAGGGCACCTACTACTTTGACCTGATCACCGGCGCTATGGCTAAGGGCGCAGGCGATATTGACGGTGTACCTTGCGCATTTGACGAGTACACCGGTATCGCTCTGGACGGCCAGTGGCTGACCATCAAAGGCGCTGACTTCTGGTACGAAAAGGGCGTTCGCCAGGGCCTGGATGGCCGCGGCAAGGAAATCTATGACCCGGCTTCCGACGCTTGGTACTGGCTGGATGCCGTTGACCAGGGCAAGAAAGCCACCAGCAAGGATGTCTATCAGGAATCCGAAGCTGGCCAGTGGGCTGATAGGCCCGATGGTACCGGCAAGTGGGTCCGTTACGATGCACAGGGCCACATGATCAAGGGCTGGAGCGCTGACAAGCGTTACTATTTCGACCCGATCTATGGCACCATGGCTAAGGGCGATGCAGTCATCGATGGCCGCACTTATCATTTCGATAAGAACACCGGCGTTCTGCAGTAATCCCACAGCCTGAACAATGAGCTGTAACCCAGCCCATTAACCCCTAAATAGAAATGCCGCAGCAGATGTAACAGTCTGCTGCGGCATTTTTGTATTTGTGGGCATAGGTTCGGTGAAATATTTGCCAGGCCAGTAGGGCGGGGGACACCACCCTGCCGAAATACTGGGAACAATACACAATTTAAAAATTGCAATATACCTTGCTATGCCGTAGGGGGCGGCGTCCCCGACGCCCCGGAGGAGCGTATAAATTACAGGCCTTTTGTTGGTAACTGTACGGTAGGGCGGCCAGCCCATTGGCCGCCGGATGAGCCCAGTCACAAATCTCATTTATCAGGCTCTGCGCGAGGAACCACCCCTCACCGGCTTTCGCCGGAGCTCCCCTCTAAGGGGAGCTGGACGCGAAGCGGCCTGAGGGGGGCCTTGCCGCAAACCTAAAGCAATCGAATCCAACGCCTTGGAACAGTCACTGCGCCCGCAGGCACCTTGCCCTGCCACAAATCCCATCACGACCAATCGGACAAGGCCTCGGAACGGTCAAGACCGTTCCCTACAGAACAAATTATAATGGGCAGCACACCCTTAAACAATCAGTAGGGCGGGGGACCCCACCCTGCCGAAAGC
>ADJS01014525.1_pt1 | contig 10379 bp, 6 predicted proteins | sample 268128 | NCBI WGS metagenome assembly ADJS01 (sample SAMN00007486, study PRJNA43253) | human gut metagenome | isolation source: feces sample TS28 | reverse complement strand
CTGGCCAAGCAGGGCAAGAGCATCATTATGATCTCCTCTGAAATGAGCGAGATCATTGGTATGTCCAACCGCGTCATGGTCATGTGCGATGGCCGCGTCACCGGCTTCATCGACGGCAAGGACGCGACCCAGGAGAACATCATGGAGCTGGCTACCCAGTTTGAGACCGCGCCCGAAACGGCAGCGGCCAATCAGTAAACAAGGAGGCTGTCTATTGTGGAAGCTACCAAGAAATTAACGGGTAAATCCGTAAAGAAATGGCTGGGCAACAACGCCATTATCGTTCTGATGCTGCTCGTCTCTCTGTTCGTCGGCATCATCCACCCGAACTTTTTTGCACCTGCAAACCTGATCAACCTGTTCAAGAACGTGTCCATCCGCTACATCATCGCGCTGGGCATCTCCGGCTGTCTGATCACCACCGGCAACGACCTGTCCGCAGGCCGTCTGGCTGGTTTTGCTGCCTGCCTGGCCTGCATCTTTGCGCAGACCGAGGGCGCTGCCGGTAAGTTCTACCCCAACATGCCCACTCTGCCCACCCCTGTGGTGTTCATTCTGGTCATTGCCATCTGCGCCATTGTGGGTCTGTGCAACGGTCTGGTCGTTTCTTACCTGAAGGTCCAGCCCTTTATCGCTACCCTGGGTATGCAGCAGGTCGTCTACGGTATCTGCCTGGTCTACACCGGCGGTACCCCCATCGGCTCCCTGAACAAGAACTTTACCTCTCTGGCCTCCAACACCATCCTGAAGGTCCCCGTGCTGATCTGGATCGCCCTGGTCGTGGCTGTGTGCTTCTGGTTCCTGTACAACAAGACCCGTCACGGCAAGTACATGTACGCCATCGGCGGCAACGAAGCTGCTGCTGAGGTGGCCGGTGTCAACGTTTACGCCACCAAGATCCGCATCTACATCCTGGCCTCCTGCATGTTCGGTCTGGCAGGCTGCCTGCTGGCTGCAAAGTCCGGCGGCGCATCCGTCAACACTGCAATGGGCTATGAGCTGGACGCAATCGCAGCTTCCACCATCGGCGGCGTTTCCACCACCGGCGGTGTCGGCACCGTGCCCGGCATTCTGGTCGGCGTTCTGGTCTTTGAGCTGATGAAGGTCGCTCTGCAGTTTATGAACGTCAACTCCTCTTACACCTATATCGTCCAGGGCCTTGTCATCATCGTGGCTGTGGCCATCGATATCCGTAAGTACCTGGCAAAGAAGTAACCCCCTCATTCGCATACAGAGAAGCCCCCCGCCGGTTCTCCCGGCGGGGGGCTTCTGCCGTTATTTTCCCAGCTGCCGCTGCTGCAGGCGGTATTGGCGGGGTGTCAGCCCCTCCTGCTGCTTGAACAGGCTTCCAAATAGCCCTCCGCGTTTTCTCGTCCACTCTCCGAAAAAAGTTGGAGAACTTTTTCTTTTTCGTTGAATTGCACAAGAACGTGCCTCCTTGTTTGGCGGTTGCGTTGAATTTATGAACGTTCTTTAAATTTTGATATTTTCCTTCGATTTATTATAACACAGCTCCCGGAAGAGTGGTATACTACAAGCCAGAAACAGTGTTGTTAAGTTCGGAAAACAAAGATCGGTGAATGAGGTGTGTCTTATGAGTGTTTACGAAAAAATTTCCGGTTTTGCGGATGAGATCAGCCAGGACTTTGACCAGCAGCTCAAAACTGTGACGGATCTGGGGATGAAGTATATCTGCATCCGCAGTGCAGAGCACAAGGGCATTGCCGATTACACCCCCGAGGAAGTGCGCACAGTTCTTCTGCCGAAGCTGCAGGCCGCAGGCGTGGGCGTTTCCAGCCTGGGTACGGCCATCGGCAAGGTGGAGGTGGACGATGAAGAGGGCTTTGCCAAGCAGCTGGAGCAGCTGGAAACACTCTGCGAAACGGCCAAGCTCCTGAACTGCTCCTTCATCCGGATGTTCAGCTTCCTCATCCCCAAGGATGCCGATGCAGACAGCTATACCGATGTGGTGCTGGATAAGCTGCGTCAGTTTATCCGGATCGCGGAGAAGCATGACGTTGTCCTGCTCCATGAAAATGAGAAGGGCATCTACGGAGACACCGGTGCCCGCTGCAAATTGCTGTTCGACCGGCTGGCCTGCCCCCACTTCAAGGCGGCGTTTGATTTTGCCAACTTTGTTCAGTGTGAGCAGGACACCGCGGAGTGCTGGGAATTGCTCCATGACCAGATCGCTTATATCCACATCAAGGATGCTCTGCCCGGCTGCCTGCTGAATGTGCCCGCAGGCACCGGCCTTGGCAAGATCCCTGAGCTGCTTCGCCGGGCTTTCTGCGAGGAGGGCTACCACGGCTTCCTGACACTGGAGCCCCATCTGGCGATGTTTGATTTCTTTGCACCGGGAGCAAAAGGCGGTGAGAGCCAGAAGCTCCAATTTGAGAATAACCCGATCGTCGAGAAGATGAAGTCCGAAATGGCCGAGCCGGGCCGCCCCAAGGACGGCGCAGAAGCTTACGCCACCCAGTATCATGCACTGGTCGAGATCCTGAATCCCATTCTCAATTGATATCCACTCTCTGTTTACCCATAAACTGCCACAGCAGAAGCCCCCTGCCGGGAGAACCGGCGGGGGGCTTCTGCTGTTTGCGGCAAAAAAGCTGGGCCAGATGCAGCCAGCAGCTTTTCATTTGGAATAGGACAATATTTTTGCGGCTTGTCAGTCACTGGCAGGCCGCTTTTTTCTTTGTCAAAGGCAGTTTCGTGGAAATGACCGAAAGAGGAACTCTGATTTGTGAACATTGACAAAAGTTTTCAAAATACTTGATTTTAATTTAGGGGGGGGGGGTATAATGAAAGGACAAAAAATTCCTTTGAGAACAAAGCGCTCAGCAACCTGGCTGAGACCTGCAATGCGGAAAATGGAACCTACAGGGGAGGTGACAGTGCGGTAGGAATCTGGAGGGTTCCTTGCGGGGAATCCGTTGCAAAAATGCAAATAGTGATGAAAGGAATGAAGAAAGTTGAAACAGAAAAGTCAAAACCGGTTTTTGGCGGCCCTGCTGGCAGTGGCGATGATGCTTCAGATGCTTCCCATGCTGGCTTTTGCGGATGACGCACCCGACGCGCATGCGGTAGTGAACAAAAGAACGGGAACGTCCTATACGTCCTTGGAGGTTGCTGTGAGAGCGGCACAGAGCGGGGATACCATCGAGCTTGGCGAGGGCAATTATACACTGTACGGTGTCCCCAGCGTTGGTAGCACCCAGGGAAAAGACCTGACCTTTGTGGGGCAGGGAACAGATAAGACTACATGGAAAATTGGCTATAAAACAGATCAGCCTAAAGCTGAAGATTGTGACTACAGTTTCGATGGAGCAAATAATATCAAGTTTGAAAAGATGAAGCTCCAATGTGGAACCGGTGATTATCACGGTTTTGCTCGTATTAATAACACAGTCGTAGAGGACTGTGTCATCAACGGCAAGACCTTCTACTGGGGTTATCAAAGTGCAGAGTTTATCAATACGATCTTCAATGCTCCAAGTGGAGATTATGCGATCTGGACGTATAGCTCCCCGATCATGACATTTGATACCTGCACCTTTAATGCAAGTGGAAAGGTAATCAATGTTTACACGGATTTCAGTGCAGGAAAACATGACATCACGGTTAACTTTAACAACTGCACCGTGAATTCCTCCACTTTCTTCCTCTATAAACAAGCGCTGAACATCAATGACAGCAACATGGGCAGCTATAAGTACATCATCAACATCAATGATCCCCAGACCGTCACGGCTGTCCGGGATACAACGACCTGCTCGCAGGTGTTCGGTTTTGGCGGTAAAAAGGACAACAATAGTGGTCGGACAGAGGTGTACTGGAACAATAGTGTGGAGCCGGTCTGGAAAGATGGCAAGATGCAGACACACTCCTATACCGATGGTGAGCATGACAATGCTTTTACCACCAGCTATTCGGAGTGGACAAGGATCGACGCACGAAATGAGATGCGTGATGTGACGAAGACCTGCAACTACTGCGGCTGGTTTGAAACACATAAGGAAATTGCCAGTGTGTACCGTCTCCAGTACAACCTGAATGAAGGCATTGGCGACGCAACTGCCAATTACAACGATGCTTTCTACCATGAAAATGAGAGCGTGAAGCTTGCAGCGGCTCCCACACGAGAAGGCTACGAGTTTGCTGGATGGCTGAGCCTTAAAGGTAAGCTCTATAAAGCTGAGAGTGAGCTTGAACAACTGACGGGTGATGAGGTGTTTACGGCACAGTGGAAGAAGGATGAGCCTGTCGTCAATCATACCCTGACCGTGACCGGCGGCACCTTTGCTGTGAAAAACGGCGGCATTGATGTGACCGATACACTGGACACCAGCACCGATGAGGCCAGCGGCAAGCAGACCTGCCTTGTGCCGGATGGTGCAGAAGTCACCGTGACGCTGGACCAGACGAAGGTTCCCGAGGGTATGGTGTTTGATCTCTGGTCTACCGGCAAGTTTGAACTGCCGCTGGATCAGGATTACAAGGCAGAGTCCATTACCTTTACCATGAATGATGATGTGGATGTGGCCGCACAGTACCGCAGCGCTGACATTGAGGACGGTTCTGATGTTGTTGGCCCCATCATTGTCGGTACGGCTGTTGTGGCTGGCGGCGCACTGGTCGGCTACACGCTGGGCACCGATCTGGTGGGCCAGATGTGGGGTCTGCCTTACTTCCCCAGCAACCGCAGTGCTCTTGCAATGATGCTGTGGGAGGATGCAGGCAAGCCTATGCCGGAATCTGAGATCCTCTACCCCGATGTTGGCCAGGAAGAACAGGATATGGATCTGCAGCATGCTGCCCGCTGGGCCATGGAGCACGACCTCATGCCTGACCTGAACGATCAGGATACAGAGCTGCCCCCTGAACAGGTGAAGTTCTATCCGGACAACATGGTTACCAAGATCAGCGTGTTGCGTGCTTGGAAGAAGGCACAGGACCTCAAGCAGAACGCGCAGTAAAATTTGACATCCTCTGATATATCCCAAACACAGCAGGAGCGCCCCACCGGGTCATACCGGCAGAGCGCTCCTGCTGTGTTTCTGTTAAGCTTCAGGAAAGGGGAACACACTCCACTCAGCGGCCCACGATGAGGTCGCGGCGGCAGCGCAGGCCGACCGTCAGGAAAGCGCTGTCGCCCAGCTGCCGCAGCACCACCCGCTGGGTGTCGGTCTGGCCCTCGCACAGCAGGGAAAGGTTCAGGGTGGTGGAACCCTTCTCCGTGGTGAGCACCAGCGTGGACACGCCCTGATTCATCAGGGTCTTCATGTCCTGAATGGTGGTGCGGAAGGTGGCGGCGCAGTCCGGCACGTCCAGCGTCAGGACACGGCCCTCCTGCCGGGCGGTGTAAAGGACCTGACGGTCCAGCAGGCCCTTGACGGTGTACCGGGCTTCGGTGGTCTTTGCCTCGTCAGCGGAGATCAGCATGATGTCGCCCTGAATGGGGTCACCCTCCGGTGCGCCGTAGCCGCCGTAGGCGGGGTCGGTCTCGCCCACGGCAACGTCGCCGCTGTGCAGTGCGATCTCGCCCTGAAGCATCACGCTTTCGTCCTGCGGGGGCAGGTAGCCTGCAACAACGGTGTCATCGGCGGCAGCCGCAGCGGCAGGCTCCTCGGCAAATGCGCCGACGCTCATGGGGATGGCAAGGGACAGCACCAGGGCTGCGGCAATGGCCTGACGGCCCAGCATTGTATTCAGAATCTTCATAAGAAATATACCTCCTGTACTATGGACGAAAAACCGCCCGTTCTGTAATGAATACGGAACGGGCGGCCTGTTTATTGCAGGGGTGTAAAAATTATTTCTCCCGGTTCAGGATCTCCATGAATTCATCGCCGGTGATGGTCTCTTTCTGGTACAGATACTGGGCCAGCTCATCCAGCTTTGCGCGGTTGTCGGTCAGGATCTGCACAGCCTTGGCGTGCTGGGCCTTGACCAGCTCCACCACCTTCTGGTCGATCTCGCACTGGGTCTGGGCAGAGCAGGCAAGGGAAGTGTCGCCGCCCAGATACTGGTTGTTGACGGTCTCCAGTGCCACCATGTCAAACTCATCGCTCATGCCGTAGCGGGTCAGCATGGCGCGGGCCAGCTTGGTGGCCTGCTCGATATCATTGGAAGCGCCGGTGGTGATGGAGTGGAACACCACTTCCTCGGCGGCACGTCCGCCGGTGAGGGTGGCGATCTTGTTTTCCAGCTCTTCCTTGTTCATCAGGTAGTGGTTGCCCTCGTCCACCTGCATGGTATAACCCAGAGCACCCGAGGTGCGGGGGATGATGGTGATCTTCTGCACGGGGGCGGAGTGGGTCTGCTTGGCGGCGACCAGAGCGTGGCCGATCTCATGGTAGGCTACGATGCACTTTTCGTGGTCGGTCAGGATGGAGTTTTTCTTCTGGTAGCCTGCAATGACCACCTCAATGCTCTCCTCCAGGTCGGATTGGGTCACGCTCTTGCGGCCCGCGCGGACGGCCCGCAGCGCGGCCTCGTTGACGATGTTGGCCAGCTCGGCACCGGACGCGCCGGAGGCCATCCGGGCCACGGCGGTAAAGTCGATGCCCGGGGCCAGCGCGACCTTCTTAGCGTGGACCCTCAGGATCTCCTCGCGGCCCTTGAGGTCGGGCAGCTCCACGGGCACCCGGCGGTCAAAGCGGCCGGGGCGGGTCAGGGCAGGGTCAAGGGATTCGGGGCGGTTGGTGGCGGCCAGAATGATGACACCGGTGTTGCCCTCAAAGCCGTCCATTTCAGTCAGCAGCTGGTTCAGGGTCTGCTCGCGCTCATCGTTGCCGCCGTATTGGCCGCCGCTGCGCTTTTGGCCAATGGCATCGATCTCATCAATAAACACGATGCAGGGCGCTTTCTCCTTGGCCTGCTTGAACAGGTCGCGCACCTTGGAGGCACCCATGCCCACGAACATCTCCACGAACTCGGAGCCGGAGATGGAGAAGAAGGGCACGTTGGACTCACCGGCCACAGCCTTGGCCAGCATGGTCTTGCCGGTGCCCGGAGGGCCCACCAGCAGGATGCCCTTGGGCATCTTGGCACCAATGCTCTCATACTTGCTGGGGTCGTGCAGATAGTTGACGACTTCCTGTAAGTTTTCCTTGGCCTCGTCCTCGCCGGCTACATCCGCAAAGCGGATGCCTGCCGTGGACTGCACATAGACCTTGGCGTTGGATTTGCCCATGCCGCCAAACATCATGGAGCCCGGGCCGCCGCCGGCCTTTTCCATCAGCTTTTTGTTCATCTGGTTGCCGATGGCCGAGAACAGGATGATGGGCAGGACGAACCAGATCAAAAAGCTCAGCACCGGCGAGGACTGTTCCACGATCTCGCTGGAGAAGGTGGCTCCGGCATCGTACAGCCGCTCGGTCAGGCCGGTGTCGTTCATCAGGCCGGTCTTGTAGACCTGCGTCTCGTCCTTATCGGTAAAGATGATCTGGTTGGATTCAATGTCCACACGGCCGATGTTCTTCTCATCGGTCATGGTCATAAAGGTGCCGTAGTCCACCTCTTTGATCTGGCGCTCCTCCATCCACGGCAGCAGCACAAGGTTGAGGAGCAGCAGCATCAGCAGCACGATGGCGTAGTAGATCGCCAACGGCTTGCGCGGTGTCTTGACTTCTTTCATAGGATTTCCTCCTCGGTAAACGGCCTCGCCCTCTCAGTCTGCTTCGCAGCCAGCTCTCCCAAAGGGAGAGCCTTTGACAAATCGGTCAGGGGCCTTATTCTTTCGATAAGCTTATCTTAACACAACGAAAATTAACAAAAAAGCTTTTCGAGGGCTTGTTTCCAAAAACTTCCCAGATTCTTAACAAACCCCGAAGCCTGGCGGGAGGGAAGCGGGGGAATGCCCTAAGCAAGTGTCCGCTGGGGTGGGACCCTGTTGCCGCAGGCAATAGGGCGGGCGATGGAATGGCCTGCAACGACAGCGACCGCCGCCAGTGGCGGATGCAGGGAACTGTTGTTGGGGCCGCGGCCAGCAAGACGCAAGCGTAAGCGATGCGAATGCTGGGAGCCGCAACCCGATTTCACTTGCGTGGGCATCCCCCGCTTTCCCAGCGCTCTACGATTCGATGCAGAAAGCGCAAAATTTGGAAAATTGTGCCGCTCCTGATGTGAATTTGTTTCATTTTTGATATGAGCCAAACTTCTTGACAGCAAATCCGGCGTTTGGTACAATAAGCTCACTTTGAAACACAAAGACCAAATGCGTTGACGGGGAAAAAACGATCTTCTTCTGCTTCAGAGAGCTGCCGGGTGGTGCAAGGCAGTGCGGAGGGCTTCGGTTACTGGCCCCTGAGCGGCAGAGCTGAACGGAGAGTAGGCTCTGACGGATGCCCACCGTTACCGGGGCAGCGATTCGCCGCCAAAAGCTGATCGTGTGAGTGGCTGGTTTTCCAGCAAAGAGAGTGGTACCACGGGTGCTCTGTTAGAAAAATGACAGGCCCTCGTCTCTCAAGGCTTATCGCCTTGGAGACGAGGGCCTTTTCGTATGTAACTCCTTCAGTCAGATCCTTACGGATCTGCCAGCTCCCTCGGGGAGGGAGCCTCTGGCGAAGCGGGAAACTTTACCGTACTGCCAAGGGCCCCATCTCAGAGGGGGCTGTCACCGTAGGTGACTGGGGGAGTTGGGCAGGAAGAAACCTCAAAAGTGTAATTTGTTTAGGAGGACACGCAAAATGATGGACGCAACCAAGTACGCACCGGGATATTACCCTGTCCCTGCCGGTTATGACAGCTGGGTGAAGAAGGATCACATTGAAAAGGCCCCGGCCTGGTGCAGTGTGGATCTGCGCGACGGCAATCAGGCTCTGATCGTGCCCATGAGCCTGGAGGAAAAGCTGGAGTTCTTCCAGATGCTGGTGAAGATCGGCTTCAAGGAGATCGAGGTGGGTTTCCCCGCCGCCAGCGATACCGAGTACGAGTTCCTGCGCACCCTGATCGAGAAAAACATGATCCCGGAGGATGTGACCGTGCAGGTGCTGACCCAGTGCCGCGACCACATCATCCGCAAGACCTTCGAGGCTGTTAAGGGTGCCCCCCGCGCGGTGATCCACTTCTATAATTCCACCTCTGTGGCCCAGCGCGAGCAGGTGTTCCACAAGAGCAGGGAAGAGATCAAGAAGATCGCCACCGACGGCGCAAAGCTGGTCAAACAGCTGAGCCAGGAGTACGAGGGCAACTTCCTGTTTGAGTACAGCCCCGAGAGCTTTACCGGCACCGAGGTGGACTATGCTGTGGAGGTCTGCAACGCAGTGCTGGATATCATGCAGCCCACCCCTGACCGCCCCATGATCATCAACCTGCCGGTGACCGTGGAGATGAGTATGCCCCATGTCTACGCCAACCAGATCGAGTACTGCGACAAGCACCTCAAGTACCGTGACAGCGTGATCATCTCCACCCATCCCCACAACGACCGCGGCACCGGTGTTGCCTGCGCCGAAATGGCCGTTCTGGCCGGAGCCCAGCGCGTGGAGTGCTGCCTGTTCGGCAACGGTGAGCGCACCGGCAACGTGGATGCCGTGACTCTGGCCATGAATCTGTACAGCCACGGCGTAGACCCCAGACTGGACTTTTCCGATATGCCCGAGATCTGCGCTACCTACGAGCGCGTGACCCGGATGCACATCTATGAGCGCACCCCCTACGCTGGTCAGCTGGTGTTTGCAGCCTTCTCGGGCAGCCATCAGGATGCCATTGCAAAGGGCATGGCCTACCGCAAGGAGCGGGGCGAGCACCGCTGGACCTGCCCCTACATCCCCATCGACCCCCACGATATCGGCCGCACCTATGATGCCGATGTCATCCGCATCAACAGCCAGAGCGGCAAGGGCGGCATCGGCTTTGTGCTGGAGCAGAACTACGGCTATAACCTGCCCCCCAAGATGCGCGAGGTGCTGGGCTACAAGGTCAAGAGCGTGTCCGACCACAGCCACAAGGAGCTGAGTGCAGGCGAGGTGCTCCGCATCTTCGAGGAGAGCTTCCTCAACCGCGAAAAGCCCCTCCGTGTGGTGGAGGCCCACTTTGCACAGGTCAACGGCATTACCGCCACGGTCACCCTGGACCTGAACGGTCAGCGCAAGGTGGTCACTTCGGTGGGCAATGGTCGTCTGGATGCTGTGGCCAACGCCATCCAGAGCGCCACCGGGATGGACTTCCATCTGGAAAGCTACTCGGAGCACAGCCTGGACGAGGGCAGTACCTCCCGTGCGGCTTCCTATGTGGGCCTTGCCTGGGGGGATGGCAGCATGACCTGGGGTGCCGGCACCGACACCGATATCATCGTTGCTGGCATCAAGGCGTTGGTTTCGGCGATTAACAGTAAATAAAAATCGAACTCCCTCAGTCACCTGCGGTGA
>ADJS01006843.1_pt1 | contig 10395 bp, 11 predicted proteins | sample 268128 | NCBI WGS metagenome assembly ADJS01 (sample SAMN00007486, study PRJNA43253) | human gut metagenome | isolation source: feces sample TS28 | reverse complement strand
ATAACGGCGTTTCCGATTATGGCGCAGGCTGCAGATATAGATGATACGCAGGATATGCCGACAGCAGGAATTGAGCAGGTACTTGGAGAATGTTACACGTCAGAGAAGACAATTTCGGTAAAGGATTACCTTGTACCGACACAAAAGGGAGAGTATTTAGATATGGCATTCGCCAATGTACAGTCATTTCTTTATATAAGAAGTGAACCGACGACAGAAAGCGAATGGGTCGGAAAATTATATCCGGATTACGCGGCAAAAATCATAGGCCCGGTAGGAGAATGGACGAAAGTGCAGTCGGGTAATGTCACCGGATATGTATATTCCGAGTATATAACAGTAGGAAATGAAGCACAGAAAAAAGCAGAAGAACTTGTGCAGAAGAAGGATACGGAAAATGCTAAGGAAGCATTTACGTATGCAGAATCAAAAGAAGAAGAGGCCGCAAGGCTTCAAAAAGAGGCAGAACAAAAAGCCGAGGAGGAGAAAAAGGCAGCAGAAGAAGCGGCCAAACAACAGGAAGAACAACAGACGCAGGCGGCACAGACCGGACAGGCTATTGTAGATTATGCATGCCAGTTTATCGGTAATCCGTATGTATGGGGAGGTACAAGCCTGACAAACGGAGCGGATTGTTCGGGATTCGTACAGTCGGTATTTGCACACTTTGGAATTTCTCTTCCGCGTACGACGTGGGATATGGAGAATGTAGGAACTGCGGTAAGTTACGATCAGGCTGTTGCGGGAGACATTATTCTATATGACGGACATGTTGGAATTTATATGGGAAATGGGCAGATCGTAAATGCAATTAACAGTGCAAAAGGGATAGGAATTTTGCCGGCAACATATACGAATATTGTTACGGTGAGACGACTGGTATAACAGAAACGGACGGGAGATTTTAAAATATTTTTGCGAATCTTTCGTCCCTTTTTTGTTATCCACACTATCCACATAAATTTAGAGTTATCCACAATGTACAAAATCCACAAAAATCGACACTTTTCATCGAACGTAAAAAATATTAAAAAATATGGTGGAAAAAGTTATCCACACAAAAAAACAGGAAAAATGTAGAAAAATGGGGATTTCCACAAAGTTATCCACGTTATCCACACCCAAAGTGGGAAAAACGGGGGATTACTCGGGGATAGAAAAAGAACGAACGTTTTGTAGACTTGTTATAAAAATGACGTTTTGTCGAAAAAAAAAGGAATTCGTATTGACTTTTAAGTAGTCAAATATTAGGAATAAATTTGCAGAAAATGTTTACACAATGGTAAAAAGCTACTATAATGGAAACACTGAAATAAAAAGGAGGCGATAAGATGGCACAGATTACAAAAGACATGACATTTGGTGAGCTGCTTTCCAAATACTATTCTACATGTCCAAAGCTTGTTGACGATCTGATGGAAGCAGGAATGGGTTGCATCGGATGCCCACATTCTCAGATGGAATCTATCGAAGAAGGCGCTATGGGACATGGAATCGATCCAGACCTTTTAGTTGCAAAGTTAAATGCAACACTGGAAGCAAGCCAGGCATAATATAAAATGAGTATAAAAAAGCTCTACGGGGAATTATCCCGTAGAGCCTTTTTAGTATACCAGAGTATGCAGATTAAATATTCGCAAGCTGCTGAACCGCATTCCCGGAAAGGAATGTCTCACAGTGCTCTTCTAAAAATGCAAATGTTGCACCGGATGCACTTTCTAATGCACCGTACTCGGATAACATATTACAGATACGGTTAAAATCTGCGGTGGAATGGTCTGACTGTGCAAGTGCCAGCAGATACATCTCTTCCTGATCATCTTTGTATAATGTATTGGAACCGTGGTACATCGGAGCCAGCAGATGAGCGGCCTTCAGTACATTCTCCATTACAGGGAAAGAAAAGAGCCGGATATTGTTACCGGAATCCTTCTTATCTGTATTATCATCTGAAGTCTCAGAAGCTGCTTTTGCAGTCTGTGCTGCCTGTGCTTCAAAAGATTCCTGAACCTTTCCGAGCAGATCAAGTAAACCTTCTGCTCCTTCCAGCTTGCCTGGAGTATTCTTCTTCTTGGCGTCAGCTATGGAAGAAGGTGCAAATTTTGAAAATCTAGTATCGAGTTCTTCTGGGTCCTCGACTTTCGTAATTATCAGCACGATCGAATCTGCAGAAGGGATAGCCTCGATCATAAGAGGAATATCTTCTGCTTCAAAACCAAATTCGAAGGCTGCCTGTTGCATCATATCGCGGAAAAGTGATTTGGCTTTCTCGGTTCCGTATGCCAGTTCACTGAGCTGTAACTGACGGTCAGCAAGATCGGCACGTGTCAGAGTACAACGGATCTGGTTGTCACTGATTTTTTCAATCTTCATAATCATCACTTCCTTCTAAAATAGTATATCATACAAAATGTTGGATGTTCAATAAATTTAATATAAACAAAGTGGAATATAAAAATAAAAAAGACTTGATTCTTCAAAATGAATCGGATATAATGGCCCTACTGGAAGATAGTTTTCCCTGATAACTGTGTTATTAGAACATCAGGAAAAGAATTTCCTGAATTTTATTTCAATTCCACATTCCGGGTGGAATGAATCTATCAATGACAAATCAGATTAATTACAGCCGTTTCAGGCAGATATTTCACGTTAACAATTTATTTTTACAATTACATAATTGCCGGAACTGTTTTCCAGTTATATTTATCAGTTGCTGCATAGAAGGACAGTATTGTATCACAAGCATCTCCCTGACCGTAAAATATGCGTGACAACCACGGTTATCATCCGGTAAAGAGGAGGAAGCAGTATGGGGGAGAAAGAAGAGATGAAAGAGATGTTTCAGGAACTGACTGGTTTTGAAAAGAAAAATATAAGCCTCAGGATCAATGGGGTACCGGCCAGTCCTATGCAGATCGTACAGGCGCATACAATGTGTGAACACCAGTCCTATATGAGGGATTATGTGCTGAATGACAAAGGCGATGTGAAAGAAGTGTGGTTCCAGAATATAACAATTTAATGGAAGAAAATATGTAAATACCCCGCAGATCAGAACGAAAGTTTTGATGAAAATGTCGAAATATAATGACGTGTATCTAACGTTTTGCTATAATGTCTTCTGTAGGAGGTGCAGCATGGAAGACAGAGGAAGAAATAGCCGCACATATAATAACAGAAAAAAAACAAGTGCAAGACCATCCGGAAGACCGGCTTCGCAGAGCAGAAACAGAAGGACATCCGGACAGACGCCTGGAAGAAGACCGACAGGTAGGAGAAGTTCTGCGGACAGAGCGCGCATGAGAAGAAGACGACAGAGAAACCGCATGATCCAGCTTGTCCTGTTAATAATATTAGTAATTGCAGCAATAGCAGGGATTGTTATATGGAAACGATACAGCCCGTCAAAAGAGCAATATGATATGAAGAAATATTATGGAATTGAAAAAGACGGACAGCTTGGAATCACTGTAGATAACAAGGTCGTAGAGGCCAAGGGTAAATTGTCGGACGGAAAGGCTTATGTTGCGTATGATGTCGTAAGAGATTACATTAACAGCCGTTTTTACTGGGATTCGAATGAGAATGTACTGTTGTATATGCTTCCGAAGGATATGATATCGGTAGATGTGGGCAGCAAGGATTATTCGGTATCCAGAGAGAAAAAGAGCGAAGATTACGTCATTTTAAAAACAGAAGGAAACACAGCATATATCGCGTTGGATTTTGTCCAGCAGTACACCAATATTGATTATGAAATGTCAAGTAATCCGGATCATGTAATGATCAGAACCAAATGGGGCAAAAACGGATGTGGCAACTGTAAAGAAGAATACACAGGTGCGTTATCAGGGTGGAGTAAAGAGCCCTGTACTGGCAGAACTCAAGAAAAAAGATGAAGTAACAATCATCGAAAGTGAAGAAAACTGGAAGAAGATCCGCACAAAAGAAGGTGTGATCGGATATGTTAAGAACAATACTCTGAAGAATGAAGAGAAGAAGAACATTACAAGAAAATTCGATGAGCAGAACTATTCAAGCATTTCAAAGGATTACACCATTAATATGGCATGGCATAATGTAACAAATCAGGATGCTAATAAGGGAGTGGCACAGAAGATCGCACAGACCAAAGGTCTTACGACACTGGCACCGACATGGGTGCATGTGGCAGATACCAGCGGCAATATTACATCTATTGCATCATCTGATTATGTAAGTTATGCACATCAGCAGAATATCGAAGTGTGGATGACCGTCAGAGACTTTGACGGAGGAATCAGTTCAGAACAGGAATCTTACGAATTGCTTAGTTATACATCAAGACGTGAAACGCTGATCACACAGCTGATCGCTGAAGCGTTGCGTGTTGGGGTAGACGGTATTAATGTAGATTTCGAGAAGATATCTGATAAATGCGGAGAACATTATATAGAATTCATTCGTGAATTATCGGTGAAGTGCAGACAGAATGGTCTGGTATTATCGGTGGACAATTATGTTCCGAAGAGTTTTAATACGCAGTATGACCGTAAGGAGCAGGGAATTGTAGCAGATTATGTAGTGATCATGGGCTATGATGAATATTATGCGGGTTCCCCTGAGGCAGGACCGGTATCCTCATATAATTATGTAAAAGAAGGTATTGAGGAGACATTAAAAGAAGTTCCGGCTAAAAAAGTTATCAGTGGAATTCCGTTCTTTACACGTCTGTGGAAAGAAACACCGAAGACAGAAGAAGAGCTGGCAAGTGAAAAGGGAACAGATGCGGCAGAGTATTCTGTCAATGTAGAAAGTGTGGCATATGGTATGGATAATGCCCAGGCGCAGATTAAGCAGGCTGGGGTTGAGACGACATGGGACAAGAAGGCCGGACAGAATTATGCAACATGGGAAGCAGACGGAGCAAAATACGAGATCTGGCTGGAAGATGCCAAATCCATCGAACCAAAACTTAAGCTCATGCAGAAGTATAAGCTTGCAGGTACCGCTGAGTGGTCTTTGGGACAGGAAAGCACGGATATCTGGAATCTGATTCAAAAATATGTAAATTAATCAAAACTAAATAACAGATAAAATACCTCTTGCAGTCATATAGTAGAATATATGAATTGCAGGAGGTATTTTTATTTGCGAAAAAAAATAGAACTGGCAGTACTGTTACTTTTTCTGGCGGTACTTGTGCTGCTCAGTAAGAATCTGCAAAAACTTGTATCCAGTGGAAATGTAACAGCGAAAAATAAGATAATCGTTCTTGACAGCGGGCACGGCGGGGATGATCCGGGAAAGATCGGTGTGAATCAGGCAAAAGAAAAGGATGTCAATCTTGAGATCGCCAGAAAAATTAAAAAAGCTGGAGAAAAAAGGCTGGGAAGTTGTAATGACAAGAGAAAAAGAATGAGATGCTCGGCGATCCACAGGCCGGAAATAATAAGATCCATGATATGAAAGCAAGAGTAGAGATCATCAATAAAACAATGCCGCAGGCAGCGGTAAGTATACACCAGAACAGTTATCAGGATGAACAGATACGGGGTGCACAGGTCTTTTATTATTCTCATTCGGAAGAAGGAAAGAGAATGGCGGAGCAGATGCAAAAAGCCCTTCTTACAGTGGATGAGACGAATACAAGACAGGCAAAAGCAAATGATACATACTATCTGCTCAAACGTACGGAAGTACCGACGATTATCGTTGAGTGTGGCTTCTTAAGTAATCCGGAAGAGGCCGCGAAGCTGACCGATACGAAGTATCAGAAGAAGATGGCAGATGCAATTACGAAAGGAATCATTGCTTGTGTGGAAAACTAGAGTGTAGTATAATGAAAATCATGAAAACAATAATAGAGAAAATAGATAAAAATCAAAAAAATACAGATATTATAAGAGAAGCAGGACGGATCTTAAAAGAAGGAGGTCTGGTTGCATTTCCCACAGAGACTGTATATGGTCTGGGAGCCGATGCATTGAATGAAGATGCGGCAAAGAAGATATATGCCGCAAAAGGAAGACCGTCCGATAACCCTTTGATCATCCATATCACGAATATGAAAGCACTGGATAAAATTGTCTCAGAAGTTCCGGAGAAAGCGGTTAAAGTTGCAGAAAAATACTGGCCGGGACCGCTTACAATGATCTTTAATAAGAGTGATATTGTGCCGTATGGAACGACGGGAGGTCTTGATACGGTTGCTGTCAGAATGCCGGTAGACGAGATCGCAAGAGAAGTAATAGATGCGGGTGGCGGTTATATCGCCGCACCAAGTGCCAATACATCGGGAAGACCAAGCCCGACGACTGCACAGCATGTGGCAGAGGATCTGACAGGCAGAGTGGATATGATCGTAGACGGTGGTGCTGTGGAGATTGGCGTGGAATCAACGATACTGGATGTGACAGTAGAGCCGCCGATGATCTTAAGACCCGGAGCGATCACAAAAGAAATGTTCGAAGAAGTAATCGGGGAGGTTACAGTTGACCGGACACTGATCAGACCGGACAGCAAACAGGTGCCGAAAGCACCGGGAATGAAGTACCGTCATTATGCACCAAAAGCAGATCTGACGATCATAGAAGGACCGCTTGAAAAAGTAGTAAAAGAGATTAATAAGCGCGCAAAGGAAAAATCCGAAGCAGGCTATAAGGTAGGAGTGATCGGAACAGAAGAAACCGTAGCTGATTACAAATCCGGTGATGTAAAATGTATCGGAACAAGAGCCGATGAGTCTACGATTGCTGCGAATCTGTTCCGGATATTAAGAGAGTTTGATGACGACCAGGTAGATTATATCTACAGTGAGTCGTTTGATACTGCGGGAATCGGAAGTGCGATCATGAACCGTCTTCTGAAGGCTGCAGGACATCATATAGAAAAATTGGTATGATACATTGCACAACAAGGAGGAGAATAATGTCGAAAGTACAGGTTATGGATCATCCGCTGATTCAGCACAAAATCAACTACATCCGCAATGAGGAAGTAGGATCAAAAGAATTCAGAGAAATTGTTGGGGAGATCGCATCATTGATGTGTTATGAAGCAACAAGAGATCTGAAGATGGAAGATGTTAAGATAAAAACACCAATCTGCGAGATGACAGGTAAGCAGTTAAGTGGTAAGAAACTGGCTGTAGTTCCGATCTTAAGAGCAGGCCTTGGAATGGTAGATGGAATGTTAAATATGATCCCATCTGCAAAGGTTGGACATATCGGTCTTTACAGAGATCCGCAGACATACGAACCGGTGGAATATTACTGCAAACTGCCATCTGACTGCGATGAAAGAGAAGTATTTGTCGTAGATCCAATGCTGGCAACCGGTGGATCATGTATAGCAGCACTTCAGATGCTGAAAGATAAAGGTGTAAAGCATCTGCGCTTTATGTGTATCATTGCAGCACCGGAAGGTGTAAAACATCTGCAGGAAGCACATCCGGATGTAGATGTATATATCGGTGCACTGGACGATCATTTGAATGAACATAAATATATCGTTCCGGGACTTGGTGACGCAGGAGACCGTATTTTCGGAACAAAATAGTGACGAGGAGAAACATATGGGAGATAAAAGAAAGGATTATATAAGCTGGGATGAATATTTCATGGGAGTTGCCAAACTTTCGGGAATGCGTTCTAAAGATCCAAATACGCAGGTTGGATGTTGTATAGTCAGTCAGGATAATAAGATTCTGTCAATGGGATATAATGGTCTGCCGACAGGCTGCTCGGACGATGTATTTCCATGGGGAAGAGAAGGGGACGATCCTTTGGAGACCAAATATGTATATACGGTTCACAGTGAGCTGAATGCGATCCTGAATTACCGGGGCGGCAGTCTTGAAGGAGCTAAATTATATGTATCCTTATTCCCATGCAATGAATGTGCCAAAGCAATCATTCAAAGCGGGATTAAAGAGGTTATCTATGATTGTAATAAATACGAGGGTACAGCTGCGGTAATGGCTTCCATGAAGATGTTTGATGCGGCAGGAGTAAACTATCATAAGTATCACCGCACGGACAGGGAAATTAAGATTTCGTTATAAGATATGAAAAACAGGTTTGGAAAAGGAATTCCGGACCTGTTTTTTTGTATCGCCATGCGTTCGGAAGAAACTGCTGGTGGCGGGTTCTGTAGATACCAAAGTATATAAAAGAGTGGAATAAAGTATGGATAAAAGGACATATAATTAAAAAAAGTAAAAAGAAATAAGAACAATTATGAAGAAATGGGGAACAAAAATTGCAGTAAATTTCCTGGTTCGAGGAATTGTCAGCTTCGCAATTATATTTTTTGTAAACGGATTTCTTGACGGACAGGGGATTTCTGCGTGTGTGGGAATGAATCCTGTCACATTTTTGACATCGGGAATCCTTGGATTTCCTGGGGTTGCCATGCTTTACGGTATAACTTTCTATCAAATTATGTGAACATTGCACAAAGATTAAAAATTTTTAAAAATACCATAGACAAATATAAATTATCAGGTATATAATCAGCCTACAAGTTACGAAGTAGCTTGTATCTGATTTGTAGTTCTAATTGTTAGATTCAAAAGATTCAATGAATTCAGTGCCATATCGGCAAGACGTTTCAGACATTTTTATAATGTATTGAAGGAGGGATAGTATGTGGTAAGCAGAAATCTGGTAATTTGCGACCAGGAAGAGAGATATGCGGCGGCGCTTGCACATTTTTTTATGAAGACCAAGGAATTGGCGCTTGGAGTGCAGGTGTGTAACAGTGTTGCGCAGGCCCTGAGACTGCAGGAGGAATCACCGATTGATATTCTTCTGATCGGCAGCGGTTATCCACAGGAAGAGCGGCAAAAAGTACGGGCAGAAAGTGTGTTTGTTCTGACACAATCGGAAGACGTGGCACATGAGACGCATGAGAAACTTATTAATAAATATCAGTCCGGAGAGGCCATCTTAAGAGATGTGATCGAACAGTGCCAGGAGTCGGTAGAACCGGGGAATTTCTTTCTTGGCACGGTGAAGAAAGAAAAGGTTCGGATCATCGGAATATTTTCCCCTGTTCATCGAAGCAGGAAGACCGGATATGCATTGAGACTGGGGAAAGATCTGGCCAAAACATATAATGTATTGTATCTGAATCTCGAGATGTATGGAGGTATCGGCGGTCATTTTCCTGAGATTGGACAGACAGTCGCAGATGCACTCTATTATTCGAGACAGGAAAAGAAGCATTTAAGAGCAGCACTTGCGGGTATGGTAAAGCATATGGGGCCGCTTGACTATCTTCTGCCAATGAGGATGTCGGAAGATCTGAAGGCAGTAAAGATAGAAGAATGGATGAGATTCATAGAGCAGATTGCCAGCCAGAGCATATATGAAGTGCTGATATTGGATATCGATGAAGGAATCCGGGGTGTATATGAACTTCTGAGGATGTGTACAGAGATACATGTAGCAGTAATAAAAGAGGAGGTGGCGCAGGCAAAGATGTTCCAGTTTGAAGAGGAGTTACATCTGATGGGATACGATGATGTCAGACATAAGATGAATAAAAAAAGAACTGGAAGGATGATAAAGAATGATAGAAGCAGAGCAGCTCCATGCAAGAATCCTGGCCAGATTAGATATGACAAGGGACATGGAGGATGAAGAGCTGACAGAATTGATCTATGAAGTACTTCAGGAAGTCTCACAGGAAGAATATCTGCCGCTTGATCAGAAGACAATGCTTGGAAAAGAACTTTTCAATGCATTCCGGAAACTGGATCTGTTGCAGGAATTTCTGGAAGATGATGATATTACAGAGATTATGATCAATGGAACACAAAATATTTTTATTGAAAAGGCAGGGAGGATATCCCAGTCAGATAAAAGATTCTTGTCGGCGGACAAGCTGGAAGATGTGATCCAGCAGATCGTGGCAGGATCTAACAGACTGGTAAATGAGGCATCACCGATAGTGGATGCCAGACTTGCGGACGGATCTCGTGTAAATGTTGTGCTGCCACCGGTAGCGCTGAACGGACCGATCGTTACAATCCGAAAATTTGCAAAAGAAGTAATTACAATGAATAAACTGATGGAATGGCAGTCAATCAATTCAGAAGTATCGGGATTTCTGGCTTCATTAGTAGCCGCCGGATACAATATATTCATCAGTGGTGGAACCGGATCCGGGAAAACCACATTCTTAAATGCATTATCGCAGTACATTCCAAAAAATGAACGCATCATCACAATTGAAGACAATGCAGAATTGCAGATTCAGAATATAAAGAATCTTGTAAGACTGGAGGCAAGGAACGCGAACGTAGAAGGAACCGGGGAGGTTACGATCAGAGATCTGATCAAATCGGCGCTTCGTATGAGGCCGGACCGTATCATCGTAGGAGAAGTGCGCTCGGCGGAAGCAATT
>ADJS01007983.1_pt1 | contig 10403 bp, 9 predicted proteins | sample 268128 | NCBI WGS metagenome assembly ADJS01 (sample SAMN00007486, study PRJNA43253) | human gut metagenome | isolation source: feces sample TS28 | reverse complement strand
TCTTTAAAAGCTGCTGACATTCTTTAGCGGTAAGTATATCGGGAATATCGTCAAACATAATTTATCATTCCTTTCAAAAAATATCGGTTTATCTTAATGTTCGGCGGTTTTGATAAGCACTTTTCGGAAACTTACCCTTTACAAATATACATCATCTTTGTGAAGTAACGCAAATGCGGAAAGGAGGGCGTTACGATGAACAAAGCTAAAGTCATACTCGTGCTTGTGGGCAGCGTGCTGGTGGAGATAGCACAGGAGATCATCACCTACATAGCAGATAAGGACGAGTGAACACCATAGGCAGGCTTTCGGGTCTGCCTTTAATTTTTGTAAAGGAGTTTTAAAATGAGCGAACTTACCCATTGCAGCATTTGCGGCTGCGCTTTAGAGGACGAGGCGGAATGCTATGAAGTCGAAAACGAGATACTTTGCCAGGAGTGCTACGATAACGAAACTGTGGTATGCGACCATTGCGGCGAACGCTGTATCGAACGAAATACCGTGAGCGATGAGAATACTATCCTCTGCACAGATTGCTATGATAATCATTATTACCGCTGTTCAAACTGCGAAACTATCGTGCATTCAGACGATACTTACTGGCGCGGCGATAACGCCTATTGCCGTGAATGTTATGACGATTGCTGTGACAGCGGCGACTACATCAATGATTATTACTACAAGCCTAAGCCCGTGTTTTACAAGCTGCCGAAAGAAGACAACGTGCGTTTTTACGGCGTTGAACTTGAGATAGACGGCGCAGGAAGATATGATGATAATGCGGAGAAGATATATGATACAGCTAATAGTCAGAATGAAGTGCTTTACATAAAGTCAGACGGCTCGCTTGACGAGGGAATGGAACTTGTCAGCCATCCTTGTTCCATAGATTTTCACCGAAAGAAATTTCCGTGGGAGGATATTGTGAGAAAAGCGCTTTCCCTTGGCTACCGTTCGCATAATACGTCTACCTGCGGACTTCACGTCCATATAGGCCGAAAGCAGCTTGGATATTCCTACGAGGAACAGGAAGAAGTCATAAGCCGAATAATGTTCTTTTTCGAGAGCCATTGGAACGAGCTTTTCAAGTTCTCACGGCGTACTGCATACAGCGTTGACCGCTGGGCGGCAAGACACGGTTACAATGACAAGCCGAAAGAGATACTTGAAAAGGCAAAGAAAAGCACTAAGGGCAGATATGCCTGTGTGAACATCACAAATGCTGATACTGTTGAGATAAGATTGTTCAGAGGCACGCTGAAATTCAACAGCTTTATGGCTACGCTTGAACTTGTTGACAGCATATGCGAAAATGCAGTTTGCCTTAATGACGATGAACTGAACAAGCAATCCTGGACGGATTTTGGCTGGGCATAAAGCCTGAATATACAGAGCTTATCAGGTATCTGAAAGAGAAAAGGCTCTATGTTAACGAGCCTGTCAGTGAGGAGGATTAACTATGTGTGCGATATTTGGATTTGTGAATTACAGACGTTCGCTCAGCAGGAGCGAGATGAAAGAACTTATCAACAGATTATCCGTCGAGTCAGAGGTAAGGGGCAAGGACGCAACGGGCATAGCGTATGTGAAACACGGCGAACTTAAAGTTTTCAAGAGAGCAAAGCCTGCTCACAAGGTAAGGCTTTATGTGCCTGAGGACACAGTTATCTTCACAGGTCATACGAGAATGACTACGCAAGGCGACGCTAGGTACATTTACAATAACCACCCGTTCACAGGCAAAACTGCGGACGGGTCTTTTGCTTTATGTCACAACGGTGTGCTTTACAACGACAGCCAGCTTGCAAAGTCTGAACATCTGCCGAAAAGCAAGATAGAAACTGACAGCTACGTTGCCGCACAGCTTATCGAGAAATACGGCAGACTTAATTTCACGACCATAGCGAAGATGTCAGAGGCGGTAGAGGGTTCGTTCGTATTCACGATACTGAGCGACAAGAACAAGCTTTTCATAGCAAAGGGCGACAATCCGCTCTGCCTTATCCATTACAAGCAGTTAGGGCTGTATGTGTACACGTCTACTGAGGACATTATGAAGAACGTGCTGAAAGGCAGTTTCCTTGAAAAGCTGCCGTTTGAAGTGATAAAAATCACAGAGGGCGAGATCATAAGTATTGACAAGCGTGGGCGTTTTGAGAAAAGCAGCTTTGTGCCGAACGAGTTTTGCTATGGTTGGAACTATTACGGATACAGAAAGCCCGCTTATGATGATGACGAACTTTTCGATATATGCGGTATGTTCGGGGTATCGCAGGAAGATCTTATGCTGCTTTACGATATGGGTTATACGGACGAAGAGATAGAGGGTATGCTTTGCGACAGGAGTATGATCAGGGAGTGTATCGAGGAGGCGAGAGTGCTGGTGGGAGAATATTATTAGGAGGTATTTTATGGCATACACATTCAGCGGAAGCAGATACGTCACCAAAGGCGTGGCAGAAAACTTCCCTATCGAACTGCAAGCGGCGTTATTTTCAGCCATAGAGCAAATGCGTGAAAAGGTCTGCGGACAGCTTGATTATCTGCAAATTTTCGAGATAGTGACAGAGGGCAACGGGCAGAAAAAATTCCTGCACATTTATCATATGCAGGAATGCCCTGAGGCTAAGCTTGAATATTTCATACCGACCGACGTGGAGGTAAACGGCAGGGCGTATATGATCGACGATGTGGATCATATTACGCTGCTGTTGGCGGAAGAGTATTGAATTGAAAAGGAATCACAGCTTTAGAGGGGGGCTGTGATTTTTTTCTGAACACACCTCTCCTTCGCCTATTTACCTTACAATTATACTTCAAAAGGTCGGTCTTGTCTATGCAGCAGAAGTATAAATTTACCTCTTCCCTTTTCACCTCCTATTCCCATTAGCCAGATCGTTCACAATATCCGCAATGTTCTCCAGCTGCCTTTTGTTGAGCTTTTTTAGGTCAGAGATCAGCTTACTCAGCTCTTTTGGCTGCTCGGCGTCGGCGTCGAAAAACTCCTGCGGCGTAATGTCCAGATACTCGCAGATATAAAAGAAGAGGTCATAGAGGGCAGGGCTTTTCCNGTTTCGATATTGTTTATATACCCTGCGTTCTGTCCAATAGATAAGCTCATATCCCTTGCGGAAACACCTTTCTGTGTGCGAAGTTTTGAGATCCTCAAAGCAAAAATTATTGTCATACATGAATTTGTTCTCGTACATTATTTGCACCCCCATATATAATATTTTATCCTATATCATTATGCATTATGTCGGAATTTTTCCTATAAAGGGGTTGAAATATGTGAAATAATATGATATAATGATGTAAAGTATTTGAAATAATGCGATATTTGTATAAGAAGCGGATTGTGCCATGTTTTTTGTTAAAATAAAAAAATATCTTACGAAAACGTTATACTAAGCAGCCAGCTTAACAAAAGTGAAAAAGAATGTGTTATAATTAACATACAAAAACGTATTATTATGTCAGTTATAGTTGATAATTGACAAATCAATAAGGAAAAGGAGTTTTTTGACATGAACGAAAACATCAACAAGAAATTTGACGTAAAAAACTTTGACTATGATAAGTGCTATGAAGAAGTAAAGGAAAATGCTTCAAAAAAATTCAATATCATAGTGTGCGGAGCTACCGGCGTTGGCAAAAGCAGCCTTATAAACGACTTCTTCGAGTTTGATAAGGATAGTGCCGCTCCTGTCGGAAGCAGCGGAAAGCCGCAGACAAGGGGCATACACGAGTATCATTCAAAGAGCATTACCCTGTTCGACACTGAAGGCTACGAGGTAGAAAGCTCGTCTACGCCGGAAAACAGCGCTTTTTACAAAAATATAATAGATCTTATCGACGAACGCAAAAATACATATTCTGCGGATTTGGGTATGCACATCCACGAGGTTTGGTACTGCATAAATAACCGCTTCATGGATCTCGATGAAAGGCTGATAAAAGACATACAGGCGAGAAATATCCCCGTGTGCGTTATTATTACAAAGGTGGATAATCTTGACGAGAACGAAGTCGCTCAGATAAAGGACGCTGTCGGCGATGCCGGAAAACGCAATAGGATAAACGGCGTTGAGGTGTTTACCTATTCTACTAACAGCGATCTTGGCGACGAGTATGTGCAGAAATCTGAGATAAACAGCTGGGCACATCATAATCTTGACGATTACCTCAGAGAAAGCTTTATCCCGTCGCTCAAAAAAGCGCAGGGTCAAATGGCAGAAATGATGATAAAGCACAAGATACCGAAATACGCGGCTTTAGCCGCAGGTATTGTTACGGCTACATCATTTGTACCCGTGCCACTTTCCGATTCGGTACCGCTTATGGGCATACAGGTAAAAATGGCGATGGATATTTTAAGCTGCTACGGAATAGATAATGATATGAAGGGCGCTGTGAAAAATTTAGCCGGAGCGGGCTTCGTTTCTTATATAGGAAAAACGCTGGCTTCTCAGCTGCTTTCGGTGATCCCATTTGTCGGCGGCGCGGCGAAAGCCACGGTAAATGTTTCAGTGGCAACTACTGTTACGGCTACCCTCGGCGTTGCGATAACGAAGATCTGCGAGGAATACACTAAAGCCTGCATAGAGAACGGCGGCTCGAAAGACCTTATGATCACCAAAATTTCCGACTACTTTACTGTTGAAAATCTGAAAAAGGTAATGAAAGAGATCAGCAAGGGCAAGGATCAGAGAATTGTAGAGAGAATAGTAAAAGCTGTAGTTGATATGTTCAAGGATACGAAAAAAGGAGCAAGGAAATAATGGAAGGCGACAAGATAAAAACTAATATACTGATAGCCGGCAAATCGGGCGTTGGCAAAAGCAGTCTGCTGAATTACATATTTGGCGAAGAGGTCGCGGAGACGGGTGCGGGAAAGCCCGTAACGGCGGAGGGCCTGCACGAATATTCTTTCGAGCTGAAAGATAACGACCGAATATCTTTTTCGATATGCGACAGCTGGGGTCTTGAACCCGATAAAGCGGACGAATGGCACAAGCAGATAATCGAAAAGGTAGCAGAATACGACAAGCACTCTATCAATGAATGGTTCAGCACCATAATCTACTGCCTTAGCGCCGACTCTGACAGAGTGGAAGATTTTGAGATAAGCATAATAAACAACCTTATAGCTGAGAAAAACAACGTAAACGTTGTGATAACCCACTGCAAATCTGAGAACGACGACAGAGCGGAGCGCATGAAAAGGCGCATAGTTGAAGACGGCGGCGTTTCGGCTGACTCGGTGATATTTGTAAACAACTATGAGAAAAAACTTATTTCTGGCGAGGTAAAAAAGTTTGGACGCGAAGAGGTAGTAAACTGCATTATCCGCAACTTGTGGAACAATTACAAGGTAAAAGTGCCGTATAAAATAAAAGAGCACGCCAACGAAATGTTTCGCCGCGAGCACGATAAGCTTCATGATATGGTGGCAAGTACAATCTTTGTTCTGCGAAAGCGTCATAAGCTGGATGAATTTGAGGAGAAGATAAATTATGAATTTAGCGTGTTCCTTTTAAATTCTGTAAGAAAACTAAATAGCGAGTTTAACGATGCGTATAATTATTATCAGCAGTTGTCAAAAGAGTATTACACGATCGTTTTTGGTATGGACGCGCTAAAGCTGCTGAACGACCCGATAATGTTTTTTTGACGCAACAAAGGCTTTTAAAGAAGAAGTAAGTCAGCAGGTGGAAAGGATCGCCGAATCAACGGGAAAAATACTGAAATTCATGAATCAGGACGTTACCAAAGAGCTTATGAAAAAACTTTTTGCAGAGATAAAGATAAACATAAAGAGAGCAAAAGATATCAAAAATGACCTTCATGAAACGGTTGACAAGTACATTGTAAGAACGAGAAGCACGGTTCTTGAAGAGGTCGAGAAAGCTGAAGAGAAACTGCTCGCTATCGAGATCAAGATATAGGGGGTATCACCAAATGACCATAAAAAAGCTAACAGCAATAGTCCTCACGGGTGCGCTGTTGTTGCTCACCGCTTGTTCTGACAGCGATTCAGGCAGCGGCAGGAAAAGCAAGAAGAAAGACTACTACACCATTGGCGAAACTTGGACAGTTGACGGGCAGTGGTCGCTTACCATCACGGGCGTCACGGAAACGGCTGAGCGCAACGAGTATGCGGACGAAAAACCTGCGGCGGTCTATATCGTGGACTACGAATATACAAACATCGGTTACGAGGACGAGGACGGCATAGCAAATGGCATTTTCTTTGACATGGAGGACACCATAATAGACAGCAATGGCGTTATGGGTTACAGTTACCCGGGCGACGTTGCGAGAAACCCAAATGAAGCGCCTATCGGAAGCACCTGCAAGGCTCAGGCTTGCATTGGTGTGGACAATGCGGGTGATTTCAGGATCACTGAGAGCCATTATGATTCAGACGGTGACGAACATTCAGCGACTTTTCTTATCGAAGTCGGCGGAAGTTCGGCAGACGAAAAATCTGACAGCGCCGCTCAGCCGACGGAAACTACCACCACAACGACCGCCGAGGCGACCACGACTAAGCCCGTGACCACGCTTGCGCCGTATGACATTTACGACGACACGGTGTATGCGAACGACCTTATCTACGAAACGGCGGACGATATTTTTGCCGAACTGGGCGACGATTTCAGCATGGATTTTATATCAGTGGGGCAGGAAAACATCATCGCCGTGGAGAACGACGACGTGTATCCGAACACGAAGATAGGCTTTTACACCATGGACATACAGAACATCGGCACGCTTGATTTTCCGTACGCGATACACGTCACGCCGGGCGGATACATCACCGAGGGCGTGCAGGTTGGAATGACGTACAACGAGCTGAAAGCCATTTGCCCGAGCCTGGAGGGCGCAACGCTTGACGGCGGAACGTTCGGCCCGACGGCGTGGATAAACATAGACGGCAACGCGTGGGGCATAGAGTTCGACGTATCGCAGGCAGACCGCGAGCGGCTAGGCATGGCGGTAGGCGTAGCTGTTGATCTTTCGGAGCTTAATCCTAAGAGTACACTAGGGTATTATATTAGTTCGCTGAGCTGATATTTTTGAATTTTGTTATGGCAGCTTTTCGGCTTTTTAAGGAGTCGGAAGGCTGCTTTTTTTACCTTAAATTTAGTGACTTTACTTCATTTTTTATTACAAAGCAATAAAAAACGCAGCTAAATGATTGACTATTTGTGGGAAATGTGGTATAATGTGATGTGAATATATAACTTCTTATAATTTTATCTTATCTGAAGTGGAGGTGTGACAATGACCATACTTGCAAAAAAAGAAATGTCAGAAGAGGATATAAAGCTTCAATTCATTACTCCTGCTATTCTTGATAAGTGGGATAAAAACAGAATTACAATGGAAACAAGGATCACCGACGGTAAGATCTGTCTGAACGGTAACTTTGTCCATCGTGATAAGAAAAGCGCCAAGTTTGCCGATTATGTTCTGTATTGGAGCAGCAGTTTCCCCATAGCGATAGTTGAGGCTAAGGACAATAACCATAGCGTATCATTCGGCTTACAACAGGCTATAGCTTATGCTCAGATGATGGATGTACCTTTCGTTTACAGCTCCAATGGTGATGCTTTCTATGAACACGATATGCTGACAGGTATGGAGCGTGAAATCGCACTTGATGATTTCCCTACACCTGATGAGCTTATGAAACGATACAAGGCAAATGCGAACGGCGGGCAAGGGCTGTCAGGGAATGAGCTTGCAGTCATCAGCCAGCCTTACTATTCAAGCCAGAATACCTACGAGCCAAGATATTATCAGCGAGTGGCAGTAAACCGTACTGTTGATGCTATTGCTCGTGGTGTAATGAGACTCCTGCTCGTCATGGCAACAGGCACGGGCAAGACCTATACTGCGTTCCAGATCGTGTACCGTCTGCTGAAAAGTGGTATGAAGCGTAAGATACTGTATCTTGCCGACAGGAATATTCTTGTGGATCAGTCTATACAGCAGGATTTCTCTCCGCTTGAAAAGGTCATCCACAAGATCAATGTTGCTAAGGATAACAAAACCACTATCACCTCACATCAGGTCTATTTCTCGCTGTATCAGCAGTTGATCGGTGATGATGATAAGGAGCATTTCTCCGAGCTGTTTGACAAGGATTTCTTTGACCTTATTATCGTAGATGAGTGTCACAGAGGCAGCGCCAAAGAGGATAGCAAGTGGCGCAGGATACTGGATTACTTCTCCTCGGCTACACAGATCGGTATGACCGCTACTCCGAAGGAGACAACATATACTTCTAACATTTCGTATTTTGGCGAACCGATCTACACATACTCCCTCAAAAATGGCATTGAGGACGGATTTCTCGCCCCGTTTAAGGTCATCAGCATCACAACAGACATTAGTGACGGCTGGAGACCGCTGAAAGGACAGCGAGATTATTACGGCAACGAAATTGAGGACAGGATATACAACAATACCGACTATGACTACAATATCATCATTCAGGACAGAATCAACCAGGTTGCCCTTGAAATTACGAACTACCTTATCAGCACAGACCGTATGCAGAAAACGATAGTATTCTGTGCGACTGAGGATGCTGCGGAGCGTATGAGAGTGGCTCTTGTCAACTTCAATAAGGATATGGTTGCTCAGAATCCTGATTATGTGGTGCGTATCACAGGCTCGGACGAGTACGGCAAGAGCAAGCTTGATTACTTCATCTCTGTCGGCTCTCCTTATCCTGTTATCGCTACGACTTCCAAGCTCCTGTCTACGGGTGCTGACTGCAAAATGACAAAGCTGATAGTGCTTGATGAGAATATCGGCTCTATGACCGAGTTCAAGCAGATCATCGGCAGAGGTACCAGACTGCGTGAAAAAGAGGGCAAGACGCACTTTGTAGTTATGGATTTCAGAGGTGTGACAAGGCTGTTCTATGATGAAGGCTGGGATGGGCCGGTCGAAATTGATTCAAATTATCATTCTCCAGAACCTAAGATCGATACTGACGGCCCTGTTGATTCTCCATTACCACATCCTGAGCCACAGCCTAAACCGTATGTCGGTGTAGATGGCTGTACTGTACGAATTATAAACAAAGTGGTATCGGTTTATGATGCGGATGGTAAGCTTCTTCGTCACGAGAATATCATAGATTATACAAAGACAAACATTTTAGGAGAATTTGCCGATCTAGAACATTTTATCAGAAGCTGGAATAGTGAAGAAAAGAAACGCACTATTTCAGAGCTGTTTAAAGAACACGGGATAGATATTCAGGCCTTAAAAGAATCACAGGGTATGGGCGATATAGACGATTTTGATTTTATAATACACATAGCGTTTGATAAGAAACCATTGACCCGAAAAGAACGTGCAAACGATGTAAAGAAACGTGATTTTATCAGCAAATATAATGGTCTTGCGAAAGAAGTTCTGGAAGCCCTGCTTGATATGTACTCAAACGAGGGCATTTATCAGATAGAGGACACACAGGTATTAAAGCTTGATCCTTTTATCCGTATGGGCAAGCCTGCGGCAATCGTTAAGTTGTTTGGTGGTAAGGAAGGATATAAAAAGGCTGTAAAAGAGCTTGAAGAAGAAATTTACAAGGTGGTTTAAAATATGAGCAGTTTAAGTAATTTCGTAAAGAGATTACGGGATATTATGAGAAACGATGCAGGTATCAACGGTGATGCACAGCGTATCGAGCAGATCGCTTGGCTGCTGTTTCTCAAGGTTTACGACACAAAGGAAGAAGATTGGGAATTTGATGATGATGCCTATGAGTCTATTATCCCCGAAGATTGCCGTTGGCGTAATTGGGCGGTAGATGACGGCAAGGGTACAGCTTTGACAGGTGATGATCTGCTTGATTTCGTCAATAATACGCTGTTTCCCACGCTGAAAGGCATACAAGTTTCCAAGACTACGCCTATCAATAAGGCTATCGTCAAGACAACATTTGAGGACACCAACAACTACATGAAGGACGGTGTTCTGCTTCGGCCAGGTAGTCAACGTCATTGATGAGCTTGACCTTACCAATTATGAGGAAAGCCACGCATTTGGCGATATTTATGAGTCTATCCTGAAAGAGTTGCAGAGTGCAGGCTCTGCCGGTGAGTTTTACACGCCCCGTGCTGTGACTGACTTCATGGCACAGATGATAAAGCCTGTAATCGGTGAAAAGATGGCTGATTTTGCCTGCGGTACGGGCGGATTTATCATTAGCTGGCTGAAATCCCTTGAATCGCAGAAAAAGACTGTTGAGGACAGAGCGGCGTTTGATACCTCGGTTTACGGTATTGAAAAGAAGCAGTTCCCGTATATGCTTTGTGTCACAAACCTTCTGCTCCATGATATTGACACACCGAGAGTATATCACGATAATTCGC
>ADJS01008720.1_pt1 | contig 10413 bp, 6 predicted proteins | sample 268128 | NCBI WGS metagenome assembly ADJS01 (sample SAMN00007486, study PRJNA43253) | human gut metagenome | isolation source: feces sample TS28 | reverse complement strand
AAACCAGAGGTGATCGAGGGTAATAATGAAGGCTCTCTCCCTTGCTTTACAGGAGGTACAATAATGATATCAGATATCAACAAACTCGAACTTGATGTAAAATGGCAGAATCTTACTCCGGGATGCACCATCGTCGGAAGCTGTACTGCAGAAGTGTTTCGCACAGAAGAACGTTTATCCCCGGGCCATAGAATGTGTGCCGGATGTGGTGCAACTATCGCTGTAAGAAATGTACTGCGTGGACTTCACGAAGAAGACGAAGCGGTTATCACCTGTGCAACCGGGTGCCTTGAAGTATCCTCCTTCATGTATCCATACACTGCATGGAAAGATTCTTTTATTCATAATGCTTTCGAAAATGCCGGAGCAACCTGCAGTGGAGTAGAAGCTGCCTATCGTGCTTTAAAGAAAAAAGGAAAAGTAAAAAAGCACTCATAAATTCATCACTTTCGGTGGTGATGGCGGTACATACGATATCGGATTCCAGTCTTTATCCGGTGCAATGGAACGAAATCATGATATGGTTTACGTCTGTTACGATAATGGCGCTTACATGAACACCGGTATCCAGCGTTCCTCCGCAACTCCAATGTATGCTGACACAACAACTACTCCTGTCGGTTCCGAATCTGACGGAAAAGCACAGAATCGAAAAGACTTAACACAGGTAATCGCTGCACATAATATTCCTTATGTTGCACAGACTACCTTTGTGCAGAACTTCAAAGACCTGCACACAAAAGCAGAAAAAGCAATCTACACAGAAGGGGCTGCTTTCTTAAATGTCATGGCTCCATGCCCAAGAGGATGGCGTTACAACACACCAGACATTTTAGAAATCTGTCATCTTGCAGTAGATACCTGCTTCTGGCCATTATTTGAGGTCATTGACGGCGAATGGATCGTAAACTATGTTCCTAAGAAAAAAACTGCCAATCGAAGACTTCTTACGCCCACAGAGAAGATTCAAACATTTATTCAAACCCGGAAAAGAAGAATTAATCGCAAGAATCCAGGCAGAGGTTGATAGAAAATGGGAAGAATTACTGGCAAAAGCTAAATAAGGATTGCCGCAGGCAAAGAGACGCCCCCGAAGAGAGTCTAACCCCTATATTTGTGACTTTAGTCGCGGCGGTTTGAATGCTCGCATCCAAACCTTGCTCTGAGGCCACAAATATAGGGGTTAGACTCTCTTCGGGGGCGTCTCTTTTGCCTGCGGCAATTACTTCAACATCGAGGCAACCATCTGGTTTACGAGCTTACCATCAGCCTTACCTTTTACCTTTGGCATAAGGTCCTTCATGATTTTACCTCTGTCCTTACCTGTTGGTTCTGTAATTCCAAGTTCGTCAAGTACGGACTGAATTGTTGCTTTGATTTCATCTTCACTCATCTGCTTTGGCGCAAATTCTTCATAAACATCGATTCTCAGTTTGCACTGGTCGATAATATCTGTACGGTCAGCAGGTGACATCTCAATCGTATCTTTGCACTGTTTGATTTCTTTTGCAATGATACTGTTCTCCTCTGCCTCTGTTAAATCTTCTCTCTTATCGATTGCCTTCGCCTTTAAAGCACCAAGAAGCATGGATAATGCATCTTTTCTTTCTTTATCTTTTGCTTTCATTGCTGCGTACATTGCGGTACGGACTTCTTCGATTTTACTCAACTTAAACCCTTCTTTCAAATAGTATAATCGTTATTCAAGTAAAACTTTACTACTATTTCCAACCAAAATCAAGGGGGAATTCTTTAAATAAGAATTTGCCGCAGGCAAAATGGAGCGTTTAGCACAACGGAACAAAATCAATAAATTTTCTAGGGGTTCTTCTTAATAATCCTTCTGGCTATTCCCCAAAGCATCTCAACATTAAATAGTAATTTCCGTCCAACAAAAAACAGCTCCCACCGGGAGACGATATCCTATATTTGTGGCCTTAGAGCGAGGATTGAATGCGAGCGCTTAAGCGAACATTCAACCCGCAGTGATAGAGTCACAAATATAGGATATCGTCTCCCGGTGGGAGCGTCCGTCTTGCCTAACGGCAAATTACTATTTAACAACCAAGTTTACGATTCTTCCCGGTACATAGATTTCTTTACGGATTGTTCCATTGACTTTATCCCCAAGTGCCTCTTTCGCCTTTGCAAGAATCTCGTCCTTAGCTCCATCTGGATTGATGGCGATTGTGCATTTGGTCTTTCCGTTAATCTGTACTGGAATCTCGATTTCATCGTCTTTCATAGCTTCCTCATCGTATTCCGGCCATGTTGCGTGGAATACAGAATCGGTATGTCCAAACTGTTCCCAGAGTTCTTCGGAAACATGTGGAGCAAATGGAGCTAATAAGATGATATATGTTTCTAATGTTTCTTTATCTACGCCGCCTTTTTTAGACAGTTCCATCAGTTTATTGTTGTATTCCATGAATCCACTGATTACTGTATTTAAGCTGAAGCTGTTCAGACGGTTTGTGATGTCATGAACAAGTTTATGACGTACTTTGATTAATTCTGGTGTTGCCTTTACATCGTTATCCTTATTGTCAAGAGCAAGCTTCCAGAAACGTTTGAGGAAACGGTTTACACCTTCGATTCCCTTATCATCCCATTCAGAATCAAGTTCTGGTGGTCCTACAAAGAGTTCGTAAATTCTTAAGGAGTCACATCCGTAGTCCCTTACAAGATCATCTGGAGATACGACATTTCCTTTGGATTTACTCATCTTGATACCGTTCTTACCAGTAATCATACCCTGGTTAAAGAGCTTCTTGAATGGCTCATCAAAGTCGATTACCCCGATATCGTTGAGGAACTTTGTATAGAATCTGGAGTATAACAGATGTAATACGGCATGTTCCACACCACCAATGTACATATCTACTGGAAGGTACTTATCTGCTTTTTCTCTGTTTACTAATTCTTTATCGTTCTTGTTATCAACGTAACGTAAGAAGTACCAGGAAGAACCTGCCCACTGAGGCATTGTGTTTGTCTCTCTCTTTGCTGGAGCGCCACAGCATGGACATGTTGTGTTCACCCATTCTGTAATGTCAGCAAGTGGAGATTCTCCTGTTCCTGTTGGCTGGTATTTTTCTACCTCTGGTAACAGTAATGGAAGCTCTTCTTCTGGAACTGGTACTGCACCACATTTTGGACAGTGTACGATAGGAATCGGCTCACCCCAGTAACGCTGACGGCTGAATACCCAGTCACGAAGCTTGTAGTTTACAGTTTTTCTTCCGATGCCCATCTTTTCGATCATGAGAGGCGCTTCTTTTTTCAGTACAGAAGATTCCATACCATTCCACTCACCAGAGTTAATCATTGTTCCGGCAGCTTCTGTGTACGCTTCTGTCATGTTCTCGATTTCTTTTCCATCTTTAGCAATTACCTGAATGATTGGGATGTTGAACTTTGTAGCGAACTCAAAGTCACGGTCATCATGCGCAGGTACACACATAATCGCACCTGTACCGTAGTCAGCAAGTACATAGTCAGATAACCAGATTGGAACTTTTGCTCCATTTAATGGGTTGATTGCATAAGAACCTGTGAATACACCAGTTTTTTCTTTGTCCTGAAGACGATCTACGTTAGACTTCATAGAAGCATTGAAGATATACTTTTCTACAGCTTCTCTTGTTTCATCTGTAGCAAGTTCTTTTGCCATTGCGTGTTCCGGAGCTAATACCATAAATGTTGCTCCGTGGAGTGTATCTGGTCTTGTTGTATATACAGTGATTTTCTCGTCTTTTCCTTCTACAGGGAAGTCAACTTCTGCACCGTAACTCTTACCGATCCAGTCTGTCTGCATCTTTTTAACCTTTTCAGGCCAGTCAAGCTTATCAAGGTCATTTAACAGACGGTCTGCATATTTTGTGATACGAAGCATCCACTGTTTTAAGTTCTTCTTTGTTACAGGAGAACCACAACGCTCGCAGCATCCGTCTACTACTTCCTCATTAGCAAGACCTGTCTTACAGGAAGGGCACCAGTTGATCGGCATTTCTTTTTCGTAAGCAAGACCTGCTTTAAACATTTTTACGAAAATCCACTGTGTCCACTTATAGAAGTTTGGATCTGTTGTATTTACTTCCATATCCCAGTCATAGATAGCTGCGATTTCATTAATCTGTCTCTTGATATTCTTAATATTAGAAGCTGTAGTAATTTTAGGGTGTGTTCCCATCTTAATCGCATAGTTCTCTGCTGGAAGGCCAAATGCATCCCATCCCATTGGATGAATCAGGTAATATCCCTGAAGCATCTTGTAACGGCTCCATACATCACTGATTACATACCCTCTCCAGTGTCCTACATGAAGTCCGCTTCCTGATGGATACGGGAACATATCAAGACAATAATATTTTGGTTTCTTTCCATCGTTTACGTTGATTGGGGTTGTTTCCCATTTGTCACGCCATTTCTGCTCAATGGCTCTATGGTTATAAGGTTCTGCCATAGGTTTTTCCTCCTGTATCATAAAATATAATATAATTATATCCAATTCCTTCAGTTCTTAACTGACGGGTGGATGATAGTTAGCATAAATTATTCTGCTATTTTTTCTTCTGTAGTTAGCTCTGTTGGAGCTTTCCTTTCTGTTGTTGTCTGCTTTGGCTTCTTTCCAACTTTAAAGGTAAATGTTTTTGTTACGCTTACTGCTGTATATGGATCAGTAATGGTACACTGTACTTTATAAGTACCTGCCTTCTTTGTATTTACCTTTCCCTTTACCTTCATCGACTTTAACAATGCATCGGATGAAGCATAGGAAGAACTGACATTTACCATATTTTTTATATTAAATGCACTTCCATAAGCAATCGTCTTTGTTGCCTTTTTCTTTAAAGTAAGTTTTGGACGGTACGGATTACGGGAATCTGGATCTGTAGGATCCCATCCAGCTCTCTTTTTAGTGGATACCCTTACTTTTGGGCGAGTCGGCTTCTTTAATGTACGTCCTTCTCCAATTACTACCTTTGTTCCAAGACGGCAATGATCATAAATCCACTTGGCATCTGTCACAGCCAGACGGATACAGCCTGCAGAAGCCTGCTGTCCTAACTTGTTATATTCCTTTGTGGATACCTGACTTTTATTGATACTATAATAAGGTACAGAATGGAACAGGTATGCTCCGTGGATTCTTGTACTATACTGTCCGTAAACCCCGTGAATCAATGGTCTCCATTTATACTTTGCTGTTGTATTATATGTACCTCTTATTGTTCTATAATTTTTTTCCAGTAGAACAATACATTGCTTTTACAAGCTTGCCGGTTTTTGAATTGGTTACGTTAACAAGATTTGTTCTGCGGTTCACATAAATCGTATACTTGCTGGCAGCCTGTACATCCACTGTATTAAAACGGATAAAGGCAAATGTAAAAACAAACATTGCAGCTAGTAGTAGCATTCTCTTTTTCTTCATCTTTCCTCTCCTTTCTCTCTTATGAAATATTGCATCTTGAAGCATTCTTGAAAAATCATTCTGACACTCTCCTGCAAATGTAACATACATCTTGCTGTAAGCATTTTTCAAACACTTTCTGGTAATTACGCAAAACTCCATTTTTATTATATAATTTTTCTCGTTTTTGTAAAGCAGAAGTTTGTAAATTTGCAAATTTGCCCTGCCCGTGCTTCTATGTTATAATACAAATCATAGCAATCGTAACTATAGTGACTCCATTCACAAACAGTATATATATTCGGAAGGTCTTTTTGTGAATCATTTTCCAATAGTTACAGGCAAATTTATAGTTGACATGTACAAAGGAGGTTTACCATGATTGAATTTAACCATTTTAACTTTAATGTTCTTAATTTAGAAAAGAGTATCGCTTTTTATAAAGAAGCAATTGGTCTTTCTGTTGTCCGCGAAAAGGATTCCAGTGACGGAAGCTTCAAGATTGTATATCTTGGAGACGGACGTACCGGCTTTACTCTTGAATTGACCTGGATGCGCGACAGAAAAGAGCCTTATAACCTTGGAGATGAAGAATTCCATCTTGCATTCAAGACAGATGAGTATGATGCTTTTCATAAGAAACATGAAGAGATGGGATGCATTTGCTACGAAAATCCTTCTATGGGAATCTATTTTATCAATGATCCAGACGGATATTGGATTGAAATCGTTCCGGTAAGATAACTTTTTCATCCATATGACAGGATATACTTATGAATTATAATGAACCATCTATAAAAAAGAAACGAGAAGAACTTTCATCCCCAAAGAAAAGAAGACGAACAACCGCTTCGGCAGTTGCTTTTCGTGTTATTTTATTTCTTATTTGTGCGATATGTGTCAGTGGAGCCGGATTAGCTTACGGCTCCTTTAAAGGTATTATCGCCAGTGCACCTAAAAATGTCTCTCTTTCACCAAAATATTCTTCTACGATTATCTATGACGATAATAATAAAGCAGTGCAGCCTCTTCATGATTATTCCTCTAATCGGATTAAGGTAAAGTCTGAGGAGCTTCCGGATAATCTGAAAAATGCTTTTATTGCTATTGAAGATGAACGTTTTTATGAACATGACGGTGTTGATTTTAAGGGGATTTTGCGTGCTTTGTGGACAGATCTGCGCAATGGTTCCACCTCACAGGGAGCCAGCACACTGACACAGCAGCTTATTAAGAATAATGTATTTGAAGCTGGCGGTGAAAGTAATATCATTGCAAAGATTAAACGAAAGATTCAGGAACAGTATCTTGCAATTAATGCAGAAAAAACAAAGCCAAAAGAAGAGATTCTTACCGACTACCTAAATACCATTAATTTAGGTAAAGGTAATCTTGGGGTGGAAACCGCTTCCAAATATTATTTTGGCAAGTCAGCAAAGAACCTCACCTTATCGGAATGTGCCGTTTTAGCTGGAATCACAAAAAATCCGACTTACTTAAATCCGGTAGATTATCCTGAGGCGAATGATGCACGTCGTAAACTAATTCTAAAAAAGATGTATCAATTAAATTATATTTCTGCGAAAGAATACCAGCAGGCTTCTGAGGATAACGTTTACGCAAAGATTAAGAGCCATACCGCCAAGGGAAACAAAAATTCTGTATATTCCTATTTTACAGATGCGCTTATCACCCAGATTGTCGCTGATCTTCAGGAACAAAAGGGATATACGCAATCGCAGGCTTACCAGCTTGTTTATCGCGGTGGTCTGAAAATTTATTCTACACAAAACACAAAGCTACAAAAGATTGCAGATTCTGTTATTAATAATCCAGATAATTATCCGGTAGCTACCAAGTTTTCCTTAGAATATAAACTTCAGGTAACGCATGCTGACTCTTCATCCAGTACTTATACAGAAATAAATGTTGCTTCCTATTTCCGCAAAAATAAAAAAGATCCAACTTATAAAACGATTTATAATTCAAAAAAGGAAATGAAAGCCGCTGTAAAAGCATTTCGAAAGTCTGTAATGAAAAAGGGAGACAAAAAGAAGGCCGAATCCATACATTATTCTATGGAACCCCAGCTATCTTACTCTCTCATTGATCAAAAAACAGGCCAGGTTAAAGTTCTAGTAGGCGGACGCGGACAAAAGCAGGACGATCTCGCCTTAAACCGCGCAACATCTGTAAAGCGGCAGCCGGGTTCAACATTTAAGATTTTATCTACTTATGCTCCCGCTATTGATACAGGAAGTATGACACTGGCAACGGTATTTGATGACGCCCCATATCAGTATGAGAATGGACAAAAAGTTACAAACTATGTTTCAACAAGTTATAAGGGACTTACAACTGTCCGTGATGCCATCATAGATTCTAACAATATTGTTGCAGTAAAAGCCCTCACAGACCTGACTCCTCAGGTCGGTTTTGACTTTCTGCAAAAACTTGGTTTTACAACTTTAGTAAATAATCGGGTAAGTACAAATGGTACTTATGAAAGTGATGTAAACCAGTCTCTGGCTCTTGGTGGAATTACAGATGGTGTAACCAATGTGGAATTGACCGCCGCCTATGCGGCCATTGCCAATCAGGGAACTTATAACACCCCTGTTCTTTATACGACTGTAAAAGACAGTAATGGCAATGTTCTGTTAAGTAACAAAAAGAAATCTCGCAAAGTAATAAAGAAATCAACCGCCTGGCTTCTTACAAATGCAATGGAGGATGTTGTTAAAAAAGGAACCGGCCGGGCTGCGCAGCTTGATTCAGATATGGCTGTTGCCGCCAAAACAGGTACTACTTCTAACAACTATGACTACTGGTTCTGCGGATATACGCCATACTACACGGCATCTGTCTGGACAGGTTATGACTATAACACTTCTTTTGATAATGATGAAGATTACCATAAAGTAATCTGGAAAAAGATTATGGATCGCATTATCAGCGAAAAGAAACAAAAAGTGAAAAGTTTTCCTTCCAATAAAAATATTAAAAAAGCGGAGATCTGTATCAAATCCGGCAAGAAAGCTCTTCCTAATGTTTGTTCAAAAGATCCTGAAAAGTCAATGGTCCGCACAGAATATTTTGCATCGGGAACCGTTCCGAAAGATAGTTGTGATGCGCATATCGCAGTTACTTTCTGTTTAAAATCTCATTTAGTTGCACAGAAGTTCTGCCCAGATAAGTTCCGCTACACAAAGATTTTCCGTGTTCGTCCAAAACACTCTTCTCATAAGACGGATGATGAACCTTACTTCCTGAATATTGATATCAACAATAAGTGCAATATTCACACGGAAGAATGGCATCAGAAAAAATTAGAGAAGAAAAAGAAAAAACAGGAAGAGAAATTAAAAAAACAGCAGAAACAACAGCAGTCAGGGAATGATACTACAGACACTTCTATCAATAACATTGAAAAGCAAATCAAAAAACTGCTAAACTAAAAGGAACTTACCAAAGTTAAACCTACAAGAATATCCCATGTTAGATATATTTTTTCCTCTAACATGGGATATTTTCATTTTCTTTTCTCTTTCACTTTCATATTTTCCAATAAAATATACTTTTTATTACTACTCTGTTTTTCCTGCAAAAAGTTAAACTTAAATTAGTTTTGAAAATCCTTTTTTTGGTTTGTTCCTTATTGGTATTTTCCTTCTGTTAAAAATATAATTATATTATGTATTTCGTGCGACGGATACATAGATACCGGAAAACCATGAGAACAAAGTTTAAAGGAGGATGAATTTTATGTTAGCAAAAGGTTTTTCAAAACCAACTGATCGAGTTGAGCGTCTTAGAAGTATGATTGTTGATGCAGTTCCATGTATCGAGGCTGAACGTGCCGTACTTATTACCGAGTCCTATCAGGCAACAGAAGGACTTCCAATGATTATGCGTCGTGCTAAAGCTCTCGAGAACATTTTAAACAATCTTACTGTTACAATCCGAGACGATGAGCTTGTAGTTGGTACCCTTACAAAAGCTGTTCGTTCCTGTCAGCTTTTCCCTGAAAACTCTTACAAATGGGTTATGGACGAGTTCGATACCATCGAAACCAGAATGGCTGACCCATTTAAGATTTCTGAAGAAGATAAGGCTACTTTAAGAAAAGTTCTTCCTTACTGGGAAGATAAGACAATCAGTGACCTTGCTTCTAGCTATATGTCCGAAAAAACAAAAGAATGTATCGCTAACGGTGTATTTACTGTAGGTAACTACTTCTTTGGTGGTGTTGGACATATTATCATTGATTATGATAAAGCTATCCGTCGTGGTTACAAGGCAATTATTCAGGATGCTGTAGAAGCACTCGAAAGCTTCGACTGCAACGACCCTGACTTCATTCAGAAAACACAGTTCTGCAAGGCTATTATCACCGTATTGTCTGCTGCTATCAACTTTGCAAAACGTTACTCTGACAAAGCAAAAGAGATGGCTGCTGTTGAGACAAACCCAACAAGAAAGGCTGAATTACTTCAGATTGCCGCAAACTGTGAAAAGGTTCCTGCAAATGGTGCTACAAACTTCTATGAAGCTTGTCAGTCTTTCATCATCACACAGATGATTCTTCAGGTAGAGTCCAGCGGACATTCTGAATCTCCAGGACGTTTCGACCAGTATATGTACCCATATCTTGAAAAAGATTTAGCAAGCGGTGCTATCACAAAAGATTTCGCTCAGGAATTATTAGACTGTGTATTTGTAAAATTAAATGACCTTAACAAAGTTCGTGATCAGATTTCTGCTCAGGCATTTGCAGGATTCCAGGTATTCCAGAACATCGGTGCCGGCGGACAGACAGAAGATGGTATGGACGCAACAAATGAATTATCTTATATGATGATGGAAACCGTTGCTCACCTTCGTCTTAGCGCACCTTCCTTCTCCATCCGTGTATGGCAGGGAACACCTGATGAATTCCTTTATCGTGCATGTGAGCTTGCAAGACTTGGTTATGGTCTTCCTGCTATGTACAACGA
>ADJS01011779.1_pt1 | contig 10464 bp, 12 predicted proteins | sample 268128 | NCBI WGS metagenome assembly ADJS01 (sample SAMN00007486, study PRJNA43253) | human gut metagenome | isolation source: feces sample TS28 | reverse complement strand
AATACGGTCCATGACGAACACACGGACGGTATCTGGGTATTTCTGCTCCCACACGCGCAGCTTTTCAATGGTGCCGTCGTCGGAGCCATCGTCCGCGCAGAGGACCTCGACGGGAAAGTTCGTTTTCTGCGCAAGCACCGTCTCCATCGTCTTGTCCACATAGGGGGCCAGATTGTAAAACGAGATCAGCACGCTGACCTTGGGCTGGTTCATAGTGTTTGTCCTTCTTTAAAAGTTATAATGGTCGTTTTGTAGGGGTCGGCGTCCTAGACGACCCACGTGCCTTGTCTTTGCCGTGCGGCTGCCCTTCGGCTGCGGGCCGGGCATGCCCGGCCCCTACAACGCTGCCTGCCGGTCCGTAGGGGCGGATTCCGTATCCGCCCGCGGCACATTACCGCAGCCACCACTTGGCCTCTTCCAAACCATGCAATGCCTTTACCCCGTGTGCTTCCCAAAACGCCGCACTGCGGAAGCCCCGATCCAGCACGGCACAGGGCAGGCCCAGCGTCTCGGCGCAGGTCTTGTCCACCTCGGTGTCACCCAGCATGGCGTCCCCCGGGGCGATGCGCGGGCGCAGCAGGGCAGCTTTGCGCTGCTCGGCCTGCACCGGCGGCACGACCAGCAGTTCCTCCACCAGCGGCAGGATGCCGCATCGGTCAAGCGTTTTCCGCAGGGCGTCGGCATTCTGCCGGGCCGAGATCAACACACAGCGCCGCCCGCTTGCCCGCAGCCAACGCAGGAAATCCAGTGTATCGGGGTAAGGCCTGTCCATGGCCAGGTACTCCGGTTTTTCAATACCCTCGCGCCAGGCGGCGGCAGTTTCATTGCAGACTTCCGGCGCAAACCCGGCCAGGGCCAGCCACGCCTTGGTGCTGTGGCCGTCAGCCTTATAGCGCATATAGTCGGGCGCGGCGGCGGGCCAGGCAAGGCCCCGGACCGCCAGCAGATCCCGCAATAGCTTTTCATGGCGGGCGCTGCTGTCCAGCAGCGTGCCGTCCACATCACAGTAGAGCGTCACCGTACCACCACTTCCTGGTAGACTCGCAGCACAGTCTTAACCGTTGGGTCGGCCTGCAGCCATTCGTCGGGCACAGGCTGGCCGCAGAGGTTCGCCCAGAACGCCCGCACCAGCTGGAACCCGGCGGCGGATGCCATCGCCGTGCCCGCGCCGATGCGCAGGTTGCAGTCGATGAGATTCCACCGCCCGCGGTGCTGCATGAACTGGGCGCAAAACGTCGCCGGGCAGGGCAGCAGTCCGGTCAGTGTGCAGATGTAATCCTCGATTTCGGGGATATGCAGGGGCCGCATCTTCGTACAGACGCCGGATTTTGTCACGACGCGCTCACGGCAGAACACCCGCAGCTTGCCCTGGGCGTTGAAAACTTCGGCGGTGATTTCGGTGTCGCCGCCGTCGCATTTTTCCTGTAAAATGCTGCCGGGGTGCGGAGTGTAGTCCTCGCCGCCGATGACCATGCGCAGCCCGACGGACCCGCAGCCGACCTCGCGCTTTTCGATGTAGGCGCGGCCCGGCTCCATTTGTTCAGGCGCGACGAGCGGCGGGGTGGGCAGGCCGTGGGCCTGCAAAAATGCGGCCATGGCCTTTTTATCGGTGAGCAGCTGGGCCGTCTGCCGCAGCGGCGCGGTGGAGCGCACGCCCAATGCGGCCAGCTCCGGCGCATCCGCCGCCCAGGTGAACAAATCCTGGTCGATGAGCGGCACAATGACGTCGATGTGGTTTTCTTTCAACAGAGTGAGGATCTGTTGTTGATACCCCGGGTCGGCCAGCGGCAGCACCCGGTGGAACGGCCCGCCCAGTGCGGCGGCGGGGACCAGCTCCCGCGGGTTGATATCGCAGAGGTGCAGGCAGATATCCCCGCTGAACTGCTGCTGCGCCACCTGCGCCAGATGCCAGCCGGTGGTGACCCCGGCAGACAGAAGCATGACATTAAGCACGGTTTACCCCTTTGCCTGTACGGTCTTCAAAAATTCGTCGTAGTCACGGATATAATCTTCCGCCTCGTAGTAGGAATCCGCCGCGACGCAGAGCACGGAATTTTCCTGCTGCCAGATCATTTCGCGCCACATATTGTGCTCGACGATCAGACCCTTGGCGGGGTCGTCCAGCAGCACTTCGCTCTTTTCGTGGCCGTCATCCAGTTTGATGAGGATGCTGCCGTAGGGGCACCACAGCACCTGCCGCAGTGCCTTGTGGGCGTGGCCGCCGCGCTGGGTGCCCTGGGGCGCGCCGTAGATATAGTAGATGCGCTTGATGTCAAAGGGGACGTCGTGGCCGCCCTCAAAGACCGAGAGCGTGCCCAGCCCCTCGGCCGTGATGCTCTTCATGCTGATGGTCTGGATAATCATAGGTTTTGCCTTTCTTTCAGTCAGACAGTTTGATGACAGCGGTGCCGTCCACCATAGCGCAGTAGCCTTGTGCCGGGTAGTTCGGCATAGCCTGCACGGCGGCTTTTTTGCCCACGGCGTCCAGCGTGGCCTGGTCGGCTAAAACCGCCGCGCTGCTGCCCATGACGTGCTGGAACCACCACTTGATCGTGCCGTCGTAGGTCACGGCGACATTGACCTGGTGGAGACTGCCCTCCTCATACCGGCTGAACGCCGGGTCGTGGTAGGTCAGGTTGGAGTCGGTAAAGGTGCCCGCAAAGGCGACCGGGGTCGTGCCCGGCTCGTAGCCGTCCAGCTTGCCCACATCGGCCATGATCTGGGTCATCTGGCGGGCGGTGTTGTCATAGACGAGCTTGGTGTAGACATACGCACCGTTGGCGCAGAGGATGCTGCGAAGAATCAAAAACGCGCAGAGCAACCCCACCAGCGCACCGCCCGTGCGGCGTTCTGCCGGGAAAAGCACCGACCCGCCGAACAGCACCATCGGCACCAGGTAGACGAGGAACAGCGCGTGCTGCATCAAGATATACACATTGCCGGAGGCCAGCAGGCAACTGACGTTCAGCCCCAGCGGCAGCAGGGCCGCCGCCAGAAGTACCTGGGCCGCCGTGCGTCCGCCGCGGCCACGCAGCCGCAACACAAGACCTGCCGCCGCCAGCACAAACAGCAGCGCAGTGGCCGCCCGCATGCCCCGGTCATTCCAGCCGGAGTAGCCCAGCAGCGTTTTAAAAAAGTTCCCATACGTCGCCGGGATGCCTGCCAGCACCGCCGCAGGCCCTAAACGGAACATCTGTGCCAGGCCGTTGCCGGTGTCGGCCAGCTGGTAGCCGGTGAGGGCGAGGGAGACTTTCAGTGATACCACGTAGAGCACCGCGCCCAAAGCCAGCGTCAGCAGGGCACCCACGCCCTGCCGCAGCCAGGGCCGCCATTCGGCCCCCTGCAAGGCAGATTGCAAAAGCAGCAACAGGTACAGCCCCACCGCAAACTGAATGTAGGATTGGTACAGCGCCAGGCAGCCGCACAGGCAGACCGCCGCGCCCGCATAGCCCCACAGCCGGGGCAGACGCCGGCTGCACCAGACAGCGGCGCAAGCCAGCAGCATGGCCAGCAGGTAGGCGTCCGTCTCATAGGTGTAGGTTGCCAGCTGGGCCGTGACTGAGGCGCAGGTCCCCAGCAGGCCGGTCAACAGTGCCGCCGACCACCGCCGCAGGTGCAGCAGTTTTGCAATGATGTACCCGGTCAGCGCCAAATACACGATGCTGAACGCCCCGATGAGCCACGGTGCGGCGATTTTGCCGCGCACCAGCGGGAAATAGAGGTTCTGCGCCCAGCGGCCCAGCACGTACATCGTCCACTGGGCGTCGAACACCAACACGGTGCTGTCATGGTTGGGAAACAGGTTCGTGAAGGCGAACCCATGGGCCAGCAGCATGCACAGCGCCGCCGCTGCCGCCACGGTGCGCAGCAGCGCAGCATCGATGCCCCGCAGCCAGCCGCAGACGGCATCCTCCGATTTTTGTAAAAGCTGCATCATTCGGCGGCAGTCTCCTTTTCGGCAAATTCATACACGGCGCGCAGCTTGGCGGCATCGCCGTTCGTGGGCGGCTGCCACTCCCGCTGGGCTTTTTTGAAGGCGCAGTTCTGCGGCACGATCAGCCGCCCCACCAGCCCGCGCACAAGGCGGGACTTACGGCGGTCGTTGAAGTAGTAGGCGTAGGCCAGCCGCACGGTGCGGTCGTGGGGGTATGCAGCCCGCAGCACTTCCAGCATGGCGCGCCAGTCCCCCAGCATCCGCTCCCGGGCAGCTGCATCGGTCGAGACGCCGCCGCCGTACTCATACCAGACGGTCAGGCGGTCGTACCGGGTGATACGTACCCCCTGCACAGCGAAAAGTCGCAGGGAGAAATCCTCGGCCAGCCGCACATGGTCGGCCATCTTGTCCAGTGCCGAGAGGAAAAGCGTCCGCTCGTACACAAGCCCCGCGCCGCTGATCCCATCGTCGTACAATAGCAGGTTCCGGCGGATGGTCTTGGCGTCGTAGTGGGCGGGGTCGTAGGGCGTGCGGTCAAAGGGGGTTTCCCCCGGGGTCGGTTGTGGGGCCGGGCCGGGGATGAAGTAGGCCTGCTTGCCGAAAGCCACGCGGGGGCCATCGGCCTGCAAGCGGTCCAGCCACCAGGAAACCGTCTCACTGTCATAGAGGAAGTCTCCCGGCGAGAGCATGAGCACCCAGCGGGTGGCGGCGGTACGCAGGGCGTTTTGGGCGTTTTTTTACGGTGCCGCCGTTGGGGATCAGCTTGGCGGTCTGCACATCGGTGATGCCGTGAGCCGCCAGGTAGGCGCGGCTCTCGGCAAAATAGTCCTGTTGTGAACCGTCGTCCCCCAGGACAACGGCGAAATCGCGGGTATCCTGCATTGCCAGTGAGGCCAGCGTGCGCCGCAGCGCCGCAGCGTCTGGCCGGTATTGCAGGATGACGATGGTCAACTGCGGCATATAGGACGTCTCCCTTCCAGTCAATTTGTAGGGGCCGGACATATCCGGCCCTCGGCCTTGCCTTGCCATTGCGTTTGCGGGGATGCTGCGGGCCGGGCATTCCGCCCTACGGGTGGTTGTAGGGCGGGGTGCCCTCACCCCGCCGCCATTCGCCGGGCCGCCCGCTTACCCCTCCATTCTCCCCATCTTCCCTTGCCAGAAGTCCACGGCACCTCTGTACGCGCCATAGCTGCGGCCTTTTTTTGCGGCCCAGCGCTTTGGTCAGGGCGTACCGCGCCGCGCCGGTCAGGATGGGGATAACGGTTTTCAGCTTTTTGTACGCCGCACTTTTGCCCTTGCAGGTCAGGTAGAGCGTGTTGCGAGTGATGTAGTAGACCGACAGCATCCCGCCCGCGCTGCCGCCCGCCTTGTGGTGGATGACGGCGTCGGGCAGGAACCACATCGGCACGCCCGCCCGGGCCAGACGGATGCAGTAATCGACATCCTCGCAGTACATAAACAGCGTCTCATCAAGATAGCCGACCTTTTCAATGACCCCCGGGGCAGCAGCACACAGCAGAAAGTGATGAAGCTGACCTGCCGTTTCTCGGCAAATTCGGGGCTATCCTTTTTATGGCCGCCCAGGTGCTTGACCTTGCCGGTGGCGGGGTCCAGCTCGCCGCCCGCAAACCAAATCTCATCCGCCGGGTCCATGAAGAGCATCTTCGGGCAGCTGACCGCGCCTTCCGGCGTCTCGGCCAGCAGCTTTTCCAAAAAATCCGGGTGGACGGATGTGTCGTTGTTCAGCAGCAGCGCATAGTCGCAGCCATCGGCCAGGGCACGGCGCATCCCGATATTGTTGGCCGCCGCAAAGCCGACGTTTTTCTCCTGCGGCAGGAACACGGTGTTCGGCGGCAGTTTGCCTTGCAGCTGCGCCACCGAGTCATTGGGCGAAGCATCGTCGATTAAGATGATTTCAAAATCCCGGAACGTCATTTTTTGCAGGCTTTCCAGGCAGACCAGCGTGTCCTGCCAGCCGTTATAGTTGGAAATTACGATACCGACTTTCGGCATGGTTCACCCCTTAAAATCGTTCACAGCGTCAATGACGGCCTGCACCTGCGCGTCGGTCATACCGTAGAACATCGGCAGGCTCAGCTCGGTGGCGGAGATTTCCCTCGGCCAGCGGCAGTGCGCCCTTGGGGATGCCCAGCTCGGCGTAGGCCCTCTGCAAATGAATGGGCGTCGGGTAGTGCTTGTTCGTGCCGATGCCCCGGTCGTTCAAGTGCTTCTCCAGCGCGTCGCGCCCGGCGCAGCGCACAGCAAAGATATGCCAGACGTGCTTGCAGCCGGGCAGCTCCGTGGGCAGTGTTACGGCGGGGTTGTGCATTTCTGCCAGGTACCGCGCGGCAATACGGCGGCGCTCGGCATTCATAGCGTCGAGATGGGGCAGCTTAGCGGCCAGGAACGCGGCCTGCAGCTCGTCCAGGCGGGAGTTTTGGCCCTTATAAATATGGTGGTATTTGTAGTCGCTGCCGTAGTTGCCCAGGGCGCGGACACGCTCGGCGAGTTCGTCGTCGTTCGTCGTCACACAGCCCGCGTCGCCCAGGGCCCCGAGGTTTTTGCCCGGGTAAAAGCTGAACCCTGCGGCGTCGCCCAGACTGCCCGCGCGGCGGCCCTTGTAGGTCGCGCCGTGGGCCTGGGCGGCATCCTCGATGACCTTGAGGCCGTGGGTCTTGGCGATGGCATTGATCTCGTCCATCGGGGCGCACTGGCCGTAGAGGTGCACGGCCATGATGGCCCTGGTACGCGGCGTGACGGCGGCCTCGATACAGGCGGGGTCGATGTTGTAGCTTTCCAGCGTCGGCTCGACCAAAACGGGCGTCGCGCCCGCGTAGCTGACGGCCAGCACCGTGGCGATAAAGGTGTTGGACGGCACAATGACCTCGTCCCCCGTCCCGATGCCGTAGGCTTTCAGAATCAGCACAAGGGCATCTAGGCCGTTGCCGCAGCCGATGCAGTGCTTGACGCCGCAGTATTCGGCAAAGGCTTTTTCAAAAGCGGCGTCCTCTCTGCCGCCGATATACCAGCTGTTGTCCAGCACGCGGGCAAACGCGCCGCGCAGCTCGGCATCCAGCTCCCGCTCCATCGGGCGGAAGGAGACAAACGGCACCGTGATGGGAGTTTCGGACATAAGGAGCACCTCGCTAAAAGATAATAGATAATAAATATGGTGGATCGCGGTGCTGCGCACCGCTCAAAATAGGCGGTCCTTGCAGGAATCGGCCCCCGACGGCCCGCCCATGCGGCGTCCCGCCCCGCAAAAGGGCGGACAACACCTACTATATCGTCTTATTATACAACAATGGGCCGTATTTCGCAACAAAAAAGCGGATACCACTTTGAAAAAGCGGCATCCGTTTTTGCGCGGGCGGTTATTCAGTGTGCGCGGGGCGCGGGTGGCGCAGGCCGGTCCGCAGCCGCGCTCGTCAATGCTGACGTGGTCGGCACAGCAACAGCGGCCTTCCAGGTGGCGGCAGCCTTTGTCGTCGCAGTGGATATCCGTCTCGGGCGAGGCCGGCTGGTTGTCGGTGGCGACGTTGCCGTACCCCTCGCTGTTGCGGTAGCTGCCGCAGACGGCATCCCCCGGCCCGGTGTGTCGGACGTTGATGCCGTCCAGGCAGCAGCAGCCCGCCTTGTTGTGGCAGCAGTCATACTGGGCACAGTCAAGATAGCTCATAAAAACACCTCCATGTCCCTCAGTATGCGCCGGTGCGGAGGTGTTTATGCGTTTTATCGGGCGGGCTGCGTCAGCCACGCCTGCACATCGTCGAGACTTTTCAACACGGCAGCCGTCATTTGTTGAAATTCTGCCGCTGGGGTCTTCATGTCGGGCACACAGATCGCATCAATGCCCGCCGCATGGGCGGCCTGAATTCCTGCCTCGCTGTCCTCCAGCACAAGGCAGTCCGCCGGGGCGGCGTGCGCTTTCTCGGCGGCTTTCAGGAAAATGTCCGGGTAGGGCTTGCCGCGCTCGATCTCGGTGCCGAAGACCATATCGTCGAAATACTGCACCACGCCCAGCCGCGTCAGGATGTCCACCGCGCGGTCACGCTTGCTGGATGTTGCCAGCACGACCGTCACGCCGCGTGCCTTCAGCCACGCCAGCAGCGCCGCCCCGCCGGGCTTCAGCCGGACAGTGGGCAGCAGCTCGGCCTCGCGCTTGGCTTCCCACGCCATGCCCTCGGCGACGGTCAGCGGCAGGTGGTAAGTCTCGATCATATGCGTCATGTTGCCGATGCCGGTCTTTCCGCTGTAGATGCGGGCGTATTCGGCTTTCGTCAGGCTGTAGCCGTATTGGCGCAGCAGCTCGTCCATCAATTGATGGGAGACGACCTCGCTGTCGATCAGCAGGCCGTCCAAGTCAAAAATCACAGCGCGTTTCATCGCAGCAGCCTCCATTTTCCTTATTATATAAGGAGTGTAGCATGGTTTTCCACGCACAGCAAGTACGATCCTGCCAGCTCCCCCTCATTTTTCCGCCAAAAAATCGCCGCACCCCCAAAGGGATGCGGCGTTGGTTGGGTCGGCGAGGTTCGAACTCACGAATGCGGGAGTCAAAGTCCCGTGCCTTACCACTTGGCGACGACCCAGTATATATACGCTGCGGGGGCAGCGCTGTTGTAAAAGAAAAGACCGTGCAGGAACGGGCCTGAACGGTCTTTGGTGGGGTGCCTAGAGAGATTCGAACTCTCGGCCTCCAGAGCCACAATCTGGCGCGCTAACCAACTGCGCCATAGGCACCATATAATGCGCCCGAAGGGACTCGAACCCCCGGCCCACTGCTTAGAAGGCAGTTGCTCTATCCAGCTGAGCTACGGGCGCTCACTGCGGGTTCATGCCCACAAGGGACATACTGCGTAGGATATTATAGCAATGGGGCCGGGTTTTGTCAAGCGATTTTGGAAAAGTTTTTTACAAAATCGGCGGAAATTCTTCCATAAAGTAGACCTCGTACCATTCTATAAAGCAGTAAAACGCCCACAGTTTCGTCATAGCGTTGGTTTTTCCGGCGCGGTGGGCGTCCAGCAGGGCGCACAGGGCCGCCGTGTCAAAAAAGCGTTCGGCCACCGGGCCGGTAAATTTGGTTCGCACACGCTTGTAATATTCGTCCTGGCACAGCCAGTCGGCCAGCGGCACCGGGAACCCGCGCTTAGGGTTTGCGGCCAGTGCCCCGGGCAGGCGGCGGGCCGCCGCAGCCCGCAAGGCGATCTTGCCGCGCCGCCCGGTGCAGCGGTACCGCCGGGGCAGGCCCAGCGCCACGGCCAGCACCCGCCGGTCCAGAAACGGCACCCGCAGTTCCAGGCTGTGGGCCATGCTCATTCGGTCGGCCTTGCGCAGGATATCCCGGGGCAGCCAGGTCTGCAGATCCACCCATTGCAGGGCTGTCGGCTCATCCAGGCCGCGCACCGCGTCAAAATAGGGCTTGCACCGCCGGGCCGGGCTGGGTGTATTGGACGGGCGCTTCAAATATTTGTCGCGTTCCTGCGCAGTTTCAAACACATAGTTGGCCCGGGCGCAGCGCTGCCACCGGGGCTGGGCGCCCCGGCGCAGAAAGCCGCACCCCGGCAGGGCCGCCGCCAACCCGCGCCGCAAGCCGTGAGGCAGCGCCTGCCAGCGCTCGGCCCAGACGGCCTGCCGGTACAGCGGGTACCCGCCGAACAGTTCATCCGCGCCCTCGCCCGAAATCACCACTTTTACACGCTGCCGCGCGGTTTTACACAGGAAATACAGCGGCACCTCCGCCGGGTTGGGCATCGGTTCATCCAGATACCACTGGATGGCCCGGTTTGCCGCGAAGAACTCCGCCGCAGTCACGGTCGTCTCGGTCAGGGGCACGCCCAGTGCCCTGGCGGCGGCGCGGGCAGCGGGCAGCTCGGAGTAGCTTCCCTCGGCATAGCCGACCGAAAAGCACTGCACGTTGGGCTGGCTGCGGGCCGTCTCGCGGGTGACGAGGGAGGAATCGACGCCGCCGGACAAAAAGCAGCCCACGGCCACATCGGCAATGCGGTGGGCATCGGCGCTCTCGGCCAAGGTCTGGCCGATTTTCTCCGCCCAGGCCCCCAGGCTGCGGCCGCGCCGCGCCCGGAAGCGCGGCGCGGCATAGCGGCGGGTGGTCAGGCGGCCATCATGCCAGGTCAGCGTGTGGGCGGGCGGCAGCTCGTACACGCCCAAAAACATCGTCTCATCGTCGGGCAGGTACTCCATGCTGAGCCAATCGGGCAGGCGGGCTTCGTTTAGCCGCTTTTCAAAGGCCGGGTGGGCCAGAAAGGCCTTTATCTCGCTGGCAAACAACAGTACATCGCCCTTTTTGTAGTAGTACAGCGGCTTGATGCCAAAGAGGTCGCGGGCGCAGAACAATGTCTCGGCCATGCGGTCCCACAGGGCAAAGGCGAACATCCCGCGCAGGTGCTTGGGCAGGTCGCCGCCCCAGGCCTCGTAGCCGTGGAGCAGCACCTCGGTGTCGGAGTCGGTAGCAAAGGTATGGCCCCGGGCCGTCAGCTCAGCGTGCAGGGCCTTGTAGTTATAAA
>ADJS01017038.1_pt1 | contig 10473 bp, 10 predicted proteins | sample 268128 | NCBI WGS metagenome assembly ADJS01 (sample SAMN00007486, study PRJNA43253) | human gut metagenome | isolation source: feces sample TS28 | reverse complement strand
ATGGAGTCAGCACAGGAACTTCATGAGAAAAAGCTTACTTTTTCAGCTCAGGCACGAAATGAGCTGCAGGTCCTGATCGCTGCCGTTAGCAGGATCGTAGATACAGCATATCAGATTTTTGACAAGCAGGATCTGAATCTGACAGAGGATGTAGAACCACTGGAAGAAATAGTAGATGAATTAAGCAAAGAATTAAAACGTCGTCATATTAATCGGCTTCGTTCCGGAGAATGTACGATTGAAATGGGATTTATTCTGACAGATCTTCTTACCAGTCTGGAAAGAATTGCAGATCACTGTTCGAATATCAGCGTCTGCATCACGCAGGTAAGAGAGAATCTTTATGATACACACAGTCATCTGGAAAGTATGAAGAATGAACCGGATGATGCATATTATAACCGTCTGGAAGAACTGCAGAAAGAGTATGTACTTCCGTAGAATATTTGCAGGGCTCCCGGACAGAAAGGAATTATGCTGAATGATCTATTGTGTGGAAGACGAAAAAAATATCAGAGAGCTGCTGATCTATACACTGGAAACGACCGGGTTTTCTGCAAGAGGGATGGCAAACAGTAAAGAACTGAAAGATGCACTGAAAGAAGAACTGCCGGATCTGATCCTTCTGGATATCATGCTTCCGGGAGAAGATGGATACAGCATTCTGGAACGTCTGAAAGCTTCATCGGAAACCCAAAATATTCCGGTGATCATGGTGACGGCAAAAGAAGCGGAGTACGATAAAGTAAGAGGTTTGGAAGCAGGCGCGGATGATTATATCACCAAACCGTTTGGAATGATGGAGTTTGTTGCCAGAGTCAAAGCGGTTCTCAGGCGCTGTTCAAGACAGGAAGAAGACAAAGAACTGAAATGTGATGATCTGAGATTGTCTGTGGGCAGACATAAAGTTTACTGGAAAGAGGAAAAAGTAGAACTGACCAGAAAAGAATTTGAACTTCTTCAGTATTTGATGGAAAACAAAGGTCTGGTCATGACCAGAAATCAGATTCTCTGTCATGTATGGGGATATGATTTTGATGGAGAAACAAGAACGGTGGATGTGCATGTCCGTACGCTTCGTCAGAAACTGGGAGAAGCAGGCAACTTGATAGAAACGGTGCGTGGCGTCGGCTATCGGATAGGAGCATGATATGAGGAAAAAAATACTGAATCATACCTGTATACTGGTAGTTGTTTCTGTACTTCTGACATTTCTTGCAGCAGGACTGGTCATGTATGGTAAATACAATGAAGATCTGAAGGAAGTGTCCGGGACAGCCTGAAATATGTGCAGGATGGCGTAAGAAAAGTGGGTAATTCCTATCTGGATGATGCACTTGGAAAGGCTACTTCAGCCCGCATTACGCTACTTGATCCAAAGGGAAATGTCCTGTTCGATTCGCTGGAGAATTCTGCAGAACTTGAAAATCACAGTAACCGTCCGGAATTTATTCAGGCAGAGAAGAATGGATACGCGGAATCACTGAGATACTCGGAAACATTGTCAAAACAGAATTTTTTATTGTGCGGTAAAACTGGATGATGGAGACATCCTGCGTGTTGGAAGAACAACGGATAGTGTGTTTTATACGATGTTATCGAGTTCGGTACTGCTTGGAGGACTGCTGATTCTGATTTTTGCAGTGACATTTATTCTGGTCCGCAAACAGACAAAAGATCTGATCGAGCCAATTAATACACTGAATCTGGAAGAGCCGCTCAAGGATGTGGCATATGAAGAATTACGTCCGCTTCTTGGAAGGGTGGATCAGCAGAATAAACAGATCGCCAAACAGATGGAAGAACTGAAAGAGGCAGAAGCAGTGCGCAGAGAATTTTCGGCAAATGTTTCGCATGAGCTCAAGACACCACTTATGTCAATCTCCGGATATGCAGAACTTATGATGAATGGGATGGTTCCTGATGAAAAGGTGCCGGAATTTTCGGGCAGGATTTATCATGAAGCAAGTCGTCTGAGTGCGCTGGTCGCAGATATCATTCAGCTTTCCAGACTGGATGAAAAAAACAGTGACCTTCCGTTTGAACTGGTAGATCTGTATGAACTGGCAGAGGACATTGTTTTGCATCTGGACAGTGCGGCTTCGAAAAAAAAATTAAATGTATCACTTGAGGGGAATGCGGTAACGGTACAGGGGGTACGGCATGTGATCTATGAGATGCTGTATAATATTGCGGATAATGCAATTCGTTATACGGATCAGAATGGTACAGTAAATATTTTTACGGGAACAGTCAATGGACATGCTTTTTACCGTGTGGAAGATAATGGAATCGGTATTCCGGAAAATGAACAGAAGAGAATTTTTGAACGTTTTTACCGGGTCGATAAAAGCCATTCCCGTGCGACCGGTGGAACAGGCCTTGGACTTTCTATTGTAAAACATGGAGCAATCCTTCATAATGCAGAGATAAAACTGAAAAGTGAGCCTGGCAAGGGTACAAAAATGGAGCTGGTGTTCTGAGAACACCGGCTCCTTTTAGCGTTACAGAATTCAAATTCAGAAGTCCATTGCAGAAAGGGCTGCTTCATCAGCAATGATCGTGCAGTCCGGGTGGAACTGTAAGATCGATCCTGGAACTTCTGGAGTGACTGGGCCTTGAATGACCTGTTTCAGAATTTCAGCTTTATCTTTACCGCTGACAACTACAAGAATCTTCCGGCATCGCATGATCGTTCCGATTCCCATGGTATATGCCTGTTTTGGAACATCCTTTTCGCTGTCAAAGAATCGTTTGTTGGCCTGAATCGTGGTTTCAGTCAAATCTACGCAGTGAGTCTCGTTTTCAAAATGGTCGGATGGTTCATTAAAACCAATATGTCCATCGTGACCAAGCCCGAGAATCTGGATATCAGCTGGACCGATCTTGTGAAGCAGTTCGTTATATGCCTGGCATGCTTTTTCAGCATCTGGTTCTGTGCCGTTCGGAACGTATGTATTTGCATGGTTGATATTTATTTTGTGGAACAGATGGGTATTCATAAAATAGCGGTAGCTCTGTTCATCAGAACCAGCCAGTCCTTTATATTCATCGAGATTGACAGTCGTTACCTGAGAAAAATCCAGGTCACCGTTTTCGTACATTTCTACCAGATGTTCATAAGTTCCAACAGGAGATGAACCTGTAGCAAGGCCAAGAATACTGTCCGGTTTCAGAATTATCTGTGCCGCAATCAGATTGGCCGCCTTTCGGCTGAGTTCCTGATAATTTTTTACTTTACAGATTTGCATGTTTCCTCCTTCTTGTCCGTTTAGTGGACATGTGCATTTACATTTATTATATATATTTTTGTATTCGTCATGTTTAAGATTGAGATTGTGGACGTTCAGATAATGCCTTGATGGATGTGGCGTATTCTGTTGGTGTCATGCCGGACAGCTTTTTGAACTGTCTGGAAAAATAATGGATGGAAGAATATCCCAGAAAATCAGATATCTGTGTAAAATTCATATCATTTTCACGAATCAGCTGTTTGGCAAAGTCAATCTTCATACGGGAAAAGAATTCGATAACTCCGCACTGATATTCTTCACGGAAAAGCTTTTGAAGCTGAGAACGTCCAATCATATTGTCCTTGGAGATATCTTCAATCGTCAGAGACTGCCGCACATGTTCTCCGAGATAGTGGATGATATTCCGGCAGGTTTCAGAGCTTGTCTGACAGGAATCATAAATCCCTGCAGAAGCAGAATAATGTGCGATAGTGTATCTGCGGATCATATGGATCAGAAGTTCTTCGAGATACAGCGTCAGAAGCTTCTGAGAACCAAAAGGGACAGTACTTTTTTTGACCATTTTTTCAAGATATGGATTATCCAGGGGAGAAGCAAAACAGTTTCTTGCTTCCGCAATAATGCGTCCCAGAATACTTCGTTCGGTATCGGAAAATTCGAGTATTTTATTTTCAAAAAATTTCATACATGGGGAATTGCACGTAAAAGAGATTACAATGATATTTGGTGCAGTTCTGCCATTTGCTTTCAAAGTATGAAATTCATTTGGACGATGAAAGATGACCTGACTGCGTGTGAGAGTATAGGTACCATTGTCTGTGATAACTTCGGCAGCACCTTTATCTACACATTGAAATTCCCAGAAATCATGACGTTCACCATCGAAATGAAAATCATTTCTGTATTCGTAGTAATGAATTGTATAAATATCTGATACAAATAGTTCCTGATCCAGTTGAATGCTCTGATATGCCACGGGATAACCTCCTTGGTCAGATGATGTTCGTCATTTGTAATATTGCTTGTAAATATTATACTAATGAATTTGTGATAAATAGTCAAATCATTATTGATAATGTGCAAAAATATAATTTTTTTGTGCAAATACTAAAAATGAAAAAAATGTAATATGGTATGGGAAATAAAATTATTTGTTGTCATATCTGAAATTCTGTTGTACGATTTAAAAGAGTATGAAGAAACAGGAGGGAAAATTGATGAAGAAACCAGTTTTAGTAGTTATGGCTGCGGGAATGGGAAGCCGTTACGGTGGACTGAAACAGATCGATCCGATCGATAAAGAAGGTCATATTATTATGGATTTTTCTATTTATGATGCAGTGAGAGCCGGATTTGAAAAAGTTGTATTTATCATAAAGAAAGAAAATGAAAAAGCTTTTCGTGAAGCAATCGGAGAGCGTCTGAGTAAGCAGATTGAAGTTGCATATGTGTTCCAGGAACTTGATAATCTCCCGGAGGGATATACTGTTCCTGAGGGAAGAGTAAAACCATGGGGAACCGGTCATGCCGTCTTAAGCTGTATTGATGAGATTGACGGACCATTTGCTGTTATCAATGCAGATGACTATTATGGAGTACATGCATTTAAGATGGCATATGATTTCCTGACTTCTGAGCAGGAAAAAGAAGATGTTTACCATTATATGATGGTTGGATATCGTCTGGAAAATACTCTGACAGAGAATGGTCATGTTGCCAGAGGGGTATGCGTGACAGATGAGGAAGGTCATCTGATCAAGATCAATGAGCGTACTCATATCGAGAAACATGATGGAGGTACGGCATATACAGAAGACGATGGGAAATCTTGGACAATGCTTCCGGAAGGCAGTATTGTTTCCATGAATATGTGGGGATTTTCGAACAGCATCCTTAAGGAATTAAAAGAGCGTTTCACAGCATTCCTGGATGATGCGATCAAGAATAACCCGATGAAAGGTGAATACTTCCTTCCGTTTGTTGTGGATGAACTTCTTCAGGAAAAGAAAGCTACTGTCAAGGTGCTAAAATCCGAAGATAAATGGTATGGAGTTACTTACAAAGAAGATAAACCAATGGTAATGACTGCAATCCAGAATCTGAAAGATCAGGGTCTGTATCCGCAGAAACTGTGGGAGGAAGCATAAGTGGAGACCAGTAATAAAGTGCACGAAGCAATTGATGGATTTAAACTGCCGGGTGAACTGAAAGAATGTATCCGATATGGAAGTGGACATATTAATGATACATACAGACTGACCTACGAGACACCACAGGGAACAAAACGTTATATTCTGCAGAGAATGAGTAAGAGTATTTTTAAGAAACCGGTAGAACTGATGGAGAATGTCAGCGGCGTTACTGCCTGGCTTCGTAAAAAGATCATCGAGAATGGCGGAGATCCGGAGAGAGAGACGCTTACTTTGGTAAAAAGTAATGATGGCCTTCCGTATTTTGTAGATTCTACAGGAGAATACTGGAGAGTATATCTCTTTATAGAAGGTGCGACCTGCTATGATGCAGTAAAGGATGATAATGATTTTTATCAGAGTGCAGTGGCTTTTGGACATTTCCAGAGACTTCTTGCGGATTATCCGGCAGAAACTCTGCATGAGACAATCAAGGATTTTCATAATACACCGGATCGTCTGGAGAAATTTAAGAAAGCAGTTGCAGAGGATATCTGTGGAAGAGCTGCTTCTGTTCAGAAAGAAATTGATTTTATTCTCGAAAGAGAAGAACTGACACATGCACTGTATGATCTGCAGCTGGATGGAAGACTTCCTCTTCGAGTTACACATAATGATACGAAACTGAACAATATCATGATTGACGATGAGACAGGAAAGGCAATCTGTGTCATCGATCTGGATACGGTTATGCCTGGCCTTACTGCAAATGATTTTGGCGATTCTATTCGTTTTGGAGCAAGTACTGCGCTGGAAGATGAGCAGGATCTTTCAAAGGTATCCTGTGATCTTCATCTTTTTGATGTATATGCGAGGGGATTTATTGAAGGATGTGGAGGAGCACTGACCGATTTAGAAATCGACATGCTGCCGATGGGGGCGATCCTTATGACATTTGAGAATGGGATCCGTTTCCTGACTGATCATCTGGAGGGTGATCATTATTTCCATATTCATCGTGAGGGGCACAACCTTGACCGCTGCAGGACACAGCTTACTCTTGTTAAAGATATGCAGGAAAAACTGCCGCAGATGAATGCAATCATTCAGAAATATAAATAATATTAAATATGATCAAATAAAAAAGCTTCGGAACTTTGTGAACAGCTCCGAAGCTTTTTTAGTGTGCATATCAGCCTTTAACACCACCGGAAGTAAGACCGCCGACAAGGTGTTTCTCGATTGCGACAAAAAGAATAATAACTGGCACTGTTGCAAACAGAGAGGATGCAAACAGATACTGCCATTCCACCATATTGTAGCCATTGAAGATTGTAATACCGACTGTCAGAGGTTTCAGGACATCTGTAGAAATCAATGTCAGAGCAACGGTATATTCGTTCCAGGCGTTGATGAATACGAAAATCAGGGCAGTAACGATACCAGGTGCTGCTACAGGAAGAAGGATACGGATCAGGGCAGAAACCTTTCCACAGCCGTCTACGGTAGCTGCCTGTTCCATTTCAGGAGAAATGGAGATAAAGGTACCGCGCAGCAGCCAGATTGCAAATGCCTGGTTAAATGCTGCATTGATAAATACCAGCCCTACGAGACTGTCTGTCATGCCAAAAGTGGACATGATTTTGTAGATACCTACCAGAAGGACAACCGGTGCAAACATCTGAGAAATAATGACAATTCCCAGGAAGATTTTTTTACCTTTGAATTTCATTCGTGCAAGTGCATAGGCTGCCGGGATACCACATACGATCGCGATCAGAGTGGAACCACCTGCAACGATCAGTGAATTGATAAAGTATCTCGAAAGTGGAGCCAGAGTCCAGATGTCTTTGAAATTTTGCCACAACCAGTGGATTGGCAGGAGCGTTCCATCGGTGGAATAAATTTCTGCACGGCTTTTGGCTGCTGTTGTGAACATAACAAAGTATGGATACAATGTAACCAATACCACCAGAATTACAAAAAGATAAAGAAGAACTCGAAGGAGTATGCTTTTGGTGTCACGTGTTTTTTTCATTAGTCTTCATCCTCCTTTCTCAGTGAAAGTACCATATAAACAGAAGCACAGATACACAGAATCAGGAAACCAATCACAGAGACTGCAGCTGCTTCACCGGATTTGCCTTTGTAGAAGGCTAGTTTATAAAGGTATGTAACAAGGGTATCGGTACGGCTTGCCGGATCACCCTTGGTAATGGTCCAGATAATTGGGAAGGAGTTGAATACATAAATAATATTCAACACAGTACTTACAGTCAGAGAAGATTTTACCAGCGGAAGTGTGATCTTAAACAGTTTTTGCCAGTAATTTGCTCCATCAACAGTTGCAGCTTCATAATAAGAGTTATCAATGCTCTGCAGACCGGAAAGTACACAGAAGGTAACGAATGGCACGGTAACAAAGATACCTACAAAAATTTCCCATGCAAAATATGCACCAGGGGTAGGAGTCCAGTTTACCGGGCTGGAGATCAGACCGATTTTCATTAAAAGTGTATTCAGTGCACCGTAATCTTTATCAATGATGAATTTCCAGACACCTGCCTGAATGATCAGGGAAGTAGCCCATGGGAATACAATAATTGCACGAACGGCTTTACGGAAACGGAACTTGTTGTTCAGTACAAGTGCCAGGATAAAACCAAACACAGTAGAGATCACAACAACGGCAATGGTCCATACAAGTGTATTTTTGAGAACCAGTTTAAAGGTAGAACCTCTGAGGACTTTTGCAAAGTTGTCAAATCCACAGAAGCCTTTTACAAGTCCGGCCTTACTCACTTCGCTCATTGAAGTACGAAATACTTCAAAGATTGGAAAGAGTATGAAGATTGTCATAAGAAGGATGCTTGGGAGCAACCACAGATAGGGCTCCAGAGCAGCCAGAGTTTTCTTTTTTTTCATAATAACACCACCAAATCATTTGTTAAAAATTTTCTGAGAAGTTTTTAACAGAAATTTTCAAAAGAAGCGGGAGCCGGTCACTAATGTTCCGGCTCCCGGTAAAGTTACATTTAATTGGAAGATGATCAGCCGGCAATATCAGCCTGAAGGTCATCCAGAAGTGTCTGAACGTCATCACCGAGAAGTGCGTTCTGTTCAACTTCGATTACGCCCTGTTTAACATCTGCCCATTCGGTCTTAGTTGCCGGGTAGAAGTTGCAGCTCTGCAGGATATCGATCCAGGATGCGAAAGTATCATCATCTTTTGCAAGAAGGTCTGCTGCTGTCTGAGTAGTAGGAAGGAATCCCTCGAATACCATGTAATCAGCGTAACGTTCGTCATCATAGAAGAAGTCGAAGAATTTACTGATGGCAGCTGTACGAGCTTCCTGATCTTCAGCGGAGTCATCTTTGAATACCTCGAGACGGTCGCAAACACCCATTGCAACAGAGTCACATCCTTCGTTAGCCGGGATAGTAGTTACATCGTAGTTGATATCATATCCGCCATCAGAAAGATAAGTAGGAATGTTGTTCGGTCCGATCATCATAGCAACTTTTCCTGCACCGAACATATCCTGAAGATCATAACGTGTTTCGTTGGCCGGGTCAGAGTTTGTATATCCATCGTTTACAAGACCGATTGCAAAGTTAAGAGCTTCAACGTTCTTGTCACTGTTTAGAGCCCAGTCACCGTTTTCGTCTACAAATCCACCACCGTTATTCCATGTATAATAGGAGAATGCAGCCTGACCTTCGTCAGTTGTCATATCAATACCCCATGGATAAACGTCATCACCGAATTTATCTTTGATCTTCTGTGCTGTTTCCTGAACTTCAGCCCATGTAGTAGGAACGGTAGCGCCTGCTTCATCAAGGATATCTTTATTATAGAAGAGAGCACGGCAGGATGCCAGGATCGGTAATGCGTATACAGTATCATCGATTGTGCTTGCTTCCCAGAATGCCGGGAAGAATTTTGCCTGGAGATCTTCAGAAGCATATTCTGTAGCAGGCATCAGCAGATCATCAGCCACATAATCTGCAAGAACATCGATGTTCAGAATATCAGGTGCATTGTTGTTTGCAACAAGTGTATTTACTTTTGTATAAAGATCATTCCAGGAAACAATTTCCACATTCAGATCGATATCAGGATTCTCTGCTTCAAAATCTTTCTCAAACTGAGTCCACCAGGTCTGAGTCTGAGTACCATACTGACTGATGATAACATCCAGAGTAGTTTTACTGTCTGCTGCAAGAACAGGCTGAGCCATTGATGCGGTCATTGCCAGTACCATAGCTAATGCGATTTTTCGTTTCATAGATAAGTCCTCCCTTTTGTTTGGTGAAACTGACAGAATCGTCAGTTTGGTTTCGTGGTTAGCACGAAGAATTTAGGTTGATTATATCGTTTATACCAGACAGTGTCAATAAAAATGTATAAAAAAGGCCCGAAATCACAAAAAAAATAATATATATTGCATAAAAATATGGAATGACAGATTGCACAAACATAAGAATGCAGAATTGCAGGTATGCAGGATAAATAAAATTCTTACAAATATTCTGGTAATAGTAAAATCTGAGGGAGTTTTAGTAAAATCTGAGGGATACTTCTGGAATATATTGTGAAAAAAAAAGAATGGTGATACAATGACATCGAAATAAAGCAGAACTAAAGCAAACGTCAGGAGGAGATAAATCATGGCAATTTTAGTAACAGGTGGAGCAGGTTTTATTGGAAGTCACACAGTGGTAGAGCTGCAGAATGCAGGATATGATGTGGTTGTTCTGGATAATTTAAGCAACTCCAGTGAAAAAAGCCTGGAACGAGTAGAAAAGATCACAGGTAAGCCGGTGAAGTTTTATAAAAAAGATATTCTTGATCGTGAAGGACTGAATGAAGTTTTTGAAAAGGAAGACATTGATTCCTGTATACATTTTGCTGGATTGAAAGCAGTCGGAGAGTCTGTTGTAAAACCTTGGGAATATTATGAGAATAATATTGCTGGTACACTTACTCTTGTAGATGTGATGAGAAAACACGGTGTCAAAAATATTATTTTCTCCTCTTCGGCAACTGTATATGGCGATCCGGCAATCATTCCGATCACAGAAGAATG
>ADJS01013845.1_pt1 | contig 10516 bp, 10 predicted proteins | sample 268128 | NCBI WGS metagenome assembly ADJS01 (sample SAMN00007486, study PRJNA43253) | human gut metagenome | isolation source: feces sample TS28 | reverse complement strand
GAAACAGGGGATATTATGCAATACAAAGTTCTGGCACTGGATCTGGATGGCACACTGACCAACAATGCCAAAGTCATTACCCCACGCACCAAAGCTGCCCTGCAGGCAGCGGCGGACCGCGGCGTGCGCATTGTGCTGGCCAGCGGCCGCCCCACCGTGGGCATTGAGCCGCTTGCCAAAGAGCTGGAGCTGGACCGCCGCGGCGGCTGCATCCTGAGCTATAACGGCGGTAAGATCATTGACTGCAAAACCGGCGAAACGCTGGTGCAGCATGAGTTCCCGCCGGAGCTGATCGACCCGGTGTGCACCTTTGCCCGCTACTGGAACGTGATGCCGCTGACCTATGATGCCAAAGGCATTGTGACCGAGGATGCCGCCAACCCCTATGTTGGCGAGGAAGCCCGCATCAACAAAATCCCGGCCCGCCAGGTGGAAAACCTGCCCGCCGAGATCCAGTGGCCCATCAACAAGCTGCTGCTGGTTGGCGACCCTGTGGATATGCCCCATGTGGAAGAGCTGATGCAGCAAAAGTTTGCGGGCAAGCTTTCCATCTACCGCTCGGCGCCGTTCTTTATTGAAACGATGCCCCTGGGGGTGGAAAAATCCGCCTCGCTGGCGCTGCTGCTGAAAAACATGGGCCTTGGCCCCGAAAACCTGATGGCCTGCGGCGATGGCTGGAACGACCTGCCCATGATCCGCTATGCAGGCATGGGCGTTGCCATGGGCAATGCTGTGCCGGAAGTAAAACAGGCAGCCAAATACGTCACCGCAGATAATGAGCATGACGGGGTAGGGCTGGCCGTTGAAAAATTCATCTTGGAGGACCCGCAGTGAACCTGATCGTTTTTGACTTGGAATGGAACATGGGCAATGCGCCCAAAACCTTTAATTATCATGGGGCGGAGCTGACCCTGCGGGGTGAGATCATCCAGATCGGTGCAGCGCGGGTGGACGAGAATGGCGATGTACTGGATACCTTTGAAATGACCCTGCGCCCCCGCATTTTCCGCAAGCTGCATTGGCGCATTGCGGAGGTGACTGGCCTGAGCCAGGGCGATCTGGAAGCCGGGGTGCCCATTGCCGAAGGCCTGCGGCGGTTCCAGGAATGGGCCGGCCCCGACGCCGAATTTGCTGAGTGGGGCCTGGACGATGTGCCGGTGCTGAAGCAGAACCTATTCCTTTATAATATGGACGAAAGCTGGCCCAGCCGCTGGTATGACCTGCAGCAGATCTTTTTGAAAAATTTCCCCCGCGGGGAAGGCGAGGGCCTGACGCTGGAAAGCGTGGTGGACCGCCTTGGCATTGAGCATGACGGCGATTTCCACAATGCGCTGGACGATGCCCTGTACACCACAAAAATCTGCCGCCGCCTGCCGCTGGCCCAGGGCATTGCCGAATACCCGGACCCCGCCGCCCAGCTGACAGCCGCCCTGCTGAACAATACCGATACCGAAACGTACGATATCCAAACCTACTTTGACCGCCTGGACCACGATGCCTACAAAAATGACCCTGCGCTGTATCAGGTGGGCTGCCCGTTCTGCGGCAAGCCGCTGGTGCTGAACGATATCTGGCTCAAGCGCGGCAACACCGGTTATTATACCGAAGCCACCTGCCCGGACCACGGCCCGTGGTTCCTGCGCTTTAAACTGAACCGCCGCGACGGTCTGCATTGGAACTTTGCCCGCTGCATTGAGACCGTGCGCCCCGAAAGCTATGCCCGCTATAAAAAACTGGAAAAATCCCAGCGCGAGCGCATCCGCATGAAAACGGAACGTGCTGGAAAGAAAACCCAGGAATAAAAATAAAACGCTCCCCGCCCTGTGCATAAGAGAACTGCATGGAGAGGGGAGCATTTTGTAATGAATAAAGAATAAATAATAAAGAAGAATGGTGGTGGGCGCTGCGCGCCTTTTTTGGATATTAGGCGCGATGCAGGATAAAGAGTGCGCTCCGGGTGGGGGCGCTTACTTACTTCATTTTGCCGATGTAGACGAGGTAGGAGTAGAGGTAGATCCAGGCGGAGCCGCCAAAGACAACGGCCAGCAGCAGGATCATGGTGGCGGTATCGCCCAAAATGGTGGCCAGCAGTGAAATTACAATCAAAGCAGCACCCATAACAACAAACACAATGCCGCCCATGCGCTGGGTGCGGTTCCAGTTGTGTTCGTTGTTCAGCGCCCAGGGAGTTTTGCAGCCGAACATATAGTTCTGCTTGATGCGCGGCATATAGTTGCCCAAAAAGATGAACAGTACCCCGCAGCCGCCGCAGACCAGAATACCGACCAGGCTGCTGCCTTCCGGAATCAAGCCGAACACGCTCAGCTCCGAAAACCAGCTCATAGCTGACATAAATATTGTAAGGGCAGTGAGGGAGGCGTTCCAGACGCCCTTGAACTTTTCATAATTCTGGTGTTTGGGGTCAATGCGGGGCAGCACTGCCATCAAAATCAGCATCAGGGCGGGCAGGGCCGCCATAATCAGCACAGTGGATTTTGGCCCCCAGCCGTTGGCCTGGCCGTCCGCGCCCCAGTGGGTGGGCACAACATCCGGCAGGGAGCCATAAAAGTAGAGGTGCGCCGCAAAGTTGATGGCGCAAAAAATCAGCAGCCCCCAAAACAGTTTATTTCGTTTCATCATCAGGTTCACCTTTCACAAAGCCAAAATCGAAAAACCACTTAACAGCTTCCTGGAACACGGTCAGGTTCAGGCAGTACACAATGTTCTGGCCGCGGCGCTCATCCGTTACCAGCCCGGCATTTTTCAAAATGTTCAGGTGGTGGCTTACGGATGGCTTTGCCATATCAAAGTGCGCAGCAATATCACCGGCACTCATCTCGCCTTCGCTCAACAGTTCCAGAATGCGCCGCCGGGTGGGGTCCCCCAAAGCCTTAAACGCATCGCCTACCATAGGTCAGCGTTCCTCCCTATCTGATAACGTCTGCTGTTCCGGTTCTTGCAATGCACAATACTGCTTTTTGGCGTAAGCTGCGCAGCCCAGGCAGAGCACCAGCAGCAGTGCTTCCACCAGCCAGGTACTGTGCAGCACGCCGCACTGGAATAAAGCGGCGGGAACATCGAACAGCGCATGCAGCGCCACCGCCAATCCCAGATACCCGGCCTTGCGCTGCCGGACAGCCCGGAATACAACCACCGAGAGGGAAATGTGCAGCGTCATGGCAATCGCGCGTTCAGCCAGCCCCAGCAGCAGGTTGGCGGCCCCAAAGCTGGCAACGGCGGCGATCTGTGCCTGTACCTGGTCCAGCTGCACGCCGGTCAGCCCATTGGTTATGGTTTCAATGCTGCCGCTGTTGACAAGCTGCGCAATCGCAATATTATTGATGGCGGTGAGCCCCAGAACCAGGATTGCCTCGATCCCGCCGTGGCCGATGCCATAGGTTACGGCGTCCCGCCGGTTGGTATAGCGCTTGAGCAGAAAACGAAACGCAAGATAGCGCCCGACTTCCTCAAACACGCCCGCCAGCAGGCAGCCGATCAGGGTGTAAGCCCACGCATGGGTCAGCACATACTGCGAAACGCCGGTGCCGCCGCCAAAGAAAATGGCCTTGGGCACACCTTCCAGTACCTGGGCGAAAACAACGAAGGTCACCGCGCCGACAACAGCAGGAAACAGCTTTGCACCCCGGCAGAATTTGAACTTCCATACCAAAAAAACCAGAACCGGCAGCCCGATACCGGCTGCGGCGGCCAAGGCGCTCCACAAAATGGTCTGCAAAGAAATCATCGTGCTCATACCATATATCCTTTCAGAAAAACACAAGAATTATATATTTAGATAAACGTCTAAATATTATGGCCCTAATATACCACCCGCACACGGCTTTGTCAAGCGGGCGCGGGTGGTACGGTTAAAACTTAATGGTCAGGGGGCAGCCAAACAGCTTGAGCAGCTTAGGCAACGTTGTCGATCTGGTTCTGCATCACAATGTCATGCAGAATGTTGGTTTTCACGTAGTTTTCGCCGTAAGCGTTCACATAGCTGGTCATATCGGTGGAGCCAAAGTAGCGGGAAAACTCAGCGTTCAGAATGTCGGTATCGCATACAATGTTGTTCTTCTCCGCCAAAGCCTGCATGATCAGGATCTGCTTGATCATGCTCTGCTTGGAGCTTTCGCTGTTTTCCAGGTATTCATCCACACTGCTGTAACCGGCCTGGCTCAGCATGGTCTCCAGCGAAACGCCGCGCATCTGGGCGTACAGGTACGGCTGGTACAGCACGGTATTGGTGAAATACTGCTGCACATCTTCGGGCAGGGTATCGGTATTGACTTCGGCAGCATCGTACAGCTGGCCGTACAGCTCATTGGCTTCCTGATTGAACAGCAGGCTGTTGCTGACAAAAGTTTTCAGCTCAGCCACATTGTTCATGCCCATGGACTCGGCCAGGTTGCTGCTGACCCAATCATCAGTCAGGTCGGGGGTCACATCCTCGTTGATGTAGTTCAGCGTGGTGGCGAACACTGCGTCCTTGCCGGCCAGGTTGGTGGCCTGGTAGTCATCCGGGAAGGTGACATTCACATCAAAGGTTTCGCCGGGCATGTGGCCAACGATCTGATCCTCGAAGCCGTCAATAAAGGTGCCGCTGCCCAGGGTCAGATCATAATCGCTGCCGGTGCCGCCGTCAAAGGCACCGCCGTCAATGGAACCGGCAAAGTCAATGTTCACAGTGTCACCGTTTTCGGCGGCGCGGTTGGTGATCTCGTTGGTGGTCTTATAGTTGGAAAGAATGTTGTTGGAAATGTAATCGTCAATATCACTGTCGCTCACGGTGGTGGCATCGTCCGAAAGGGTAAAGCTCTCAGTATCCGGCAGCGTGACGTAATCCAGCGCGGTGATGCCTTTCAGGTAGCCGTTCTCGTCATAGGCATCACTGAAAGAAAAATCAGCCAGATAAGAATAATCATCGGCGGCGCTTTCTGCGGTAGCGTCGTCAGGAACAGTGCTTTCACCGGCAGCTTCGCTGGAAGCTGCGCTCTCGGCGGTTGCTTCGCTGGAGGATGCGCTGGAACTGCAGGCAGTCAGGCCAAAAACCATGCCGCATGCCAGCAGGCTGGCAGCAGCGCGGGTCAGGTTGGTGTTTTTCATGGGTTGTCTCCTGTCTTTTTTGAAAAATACATCGCGTACCGCAGCAGGGAAAAATACCCCCGTCAAAAGCGGATACTTTTCTATTATACAGCTTTTTTGCAAAAAGTACAGCCCTGCATTCACAAAAGGGAAGCGGGTGTGTTATAATACCCGTGGCAGAGCACCCATGCTCTGCCATGGGCGGCAGACCTGCTGCCCGGATATCCTTATATAAGGAAAGGAGCGGAACCCTATGGAAAAAGAAAAAATCGCGCGCATCAATGCGCTGGCTCATAAAGCAAAAACTTCTGGCCTGACGGAAGCCGAACTGGCGGAGCGTGACGCCCTGCGGCAGGAATACCTGGCCGATATCCGCGCATCCATGATTGACCAGCTGGAGCACACCACGGTGATTGAGCCGGACGGCACCCGCCGCAAGCTGCAGGTGCGCCACTGATCCCCTGTTCAAAGTGGCGGCCCGGCTGGCGCGGGGCTGTGTGGTTTGCACAAAATTGTGCCGGGGTATTGGAATTTGCAAGCGGGTTTGCTATAATATAGCTGGCGGCGAATCCCGGCTACAAGAAATCAGTCAGCCACCCGGCAGACTGAACGGAAAAGGCTGTACATTTTGCCAAAGCGAGGTTATTTTTCATGCTTACTGCAATTACCGGTATCAACTGGGGCGACGAGGGCAAGGGCCGTATGGTGGACCTGCTCTGCCGCGATTATGACATCGTTGCCCGTTACCAGGGCGGCGACAACGCCGGCCACACCGTCAAAAACGAGTGCGGCAAGTTCGTACTGAACCTGGTGCCCTCCGGCATCCTGCACCCCAACATTGTCTGTGTTATGGGCGGCGGTATGGTCATTGACCCGGAACATCTCGAAAAAGAGATCGCCGCCCTGCGCGAACAGGGTGTTAAGATTACCCCGGACAACCTGAAAATTTCTGACCGTGCTACCATCACCATGCCGTTCCATGTGGAGCAGGATGGCCTGGAGGAGGCCCGCCTTGCCAAAACGGGCGCACAGTTTGGTTCCACCAAGCGTGGCATTGCTTACACCTATGGTGATAAGTACATGAAGAAAACCCTGCGCATGGGCGATTTGGTCCACATGGATGCCAGTGTGCGCAAGCGCCTGGAAACCCTGGTGGAATCCAAGAACCTGACCATGGTCAACATTTATAACCAGAAGCCTGTCAGCGTGGACGATATGTGGAACTGGTGCAAGCACTTCCAGGAAGTGTTCAGCGCTTACATCTGCGATGTCGGCCAGTACCTGGCAGATGCTGACGATGCCGGCAAGAAGATCATGTTTGAGGCCCAGCTGGGAGCCCTGCGTGATATCGACTACGGCATTTATCCCTACACCACTTCCTCCAACACCATCGGCGCTTATGCACCCATCGGCGCTGGCATCCCCGGCCGCAAGCTGAACAAGTCCATCGGTATCATGAAGGCTTATTCTTCCTGCGTGGGCGACGGCCCCTTTACCACCGAGCTGGCTATGACCGAGGAAGAAAAGCACCTGCTGCGTGAAGCCGGCCATGAATACGGCGCTGCCACCGGCCGCCCGCGCCGCGTTGGCCCGTTTGATGTGGTTGCTTCCCGTTACGGCGTTCAGTGCCAGGGCTGTGACGAGCTGGCCCTGACCCTGTTTGACGTTCTGGATTATATGGAAGAAGTTCCCGTTGTTGCCCAGTACAAGCTGGCTGACGGCACTGTGACCGACCGCTTCCCGACCGGCAAGACTTTGGACGATGCACAGCCGGTTGTCGTCAAGCTGCCGGGCTGGCACTGCGATATCACCTCCGTGCGCAAGTACGAGGACCTGCCGGAAGCTGCCCGCGGCTATGTGGAATATCTGGAAAAGGCCGTTGGCTGCAAGATCAAGTATATCTCCGTTGGCCCGGAGCGCGATGCCTGCATCATTCGTGACTGATCTGCATAAGATGGTCAGCAGGAACGCTGCTTGAACCTGAAATGATAAATGGCGGACCCCCATCGGTCCGCCATTTTTGTAAATTATCTGTCTGTGGGTTTTGTCGGATACAACGCCCCAGCAGGAAACTTCAATTCCGAATATCCATATCTGTAGGGGAAGGGAAGAGCAATTCTTGACAAAACTTCTGATCAGACTTTTTATCCGTGATCCGGCCAATATCCAGGACCGCACCGTGCGCACTGCTTACGGCAACCTGGCCTGCATGGTGGGGATTGTGTGTAATGTGCTGCTGTTTGCGGGCAAGTTTACGGTGGGCACCCTGTTTGGCAGTATGGCCATTGCGGCGGACGCATTGAACAATCTGTCCGATGCAAGCTCCAACGTGGTCAGCCTGGTGGGCTTCCGCCTGGGGTCAAAACCTGCCGATGATGAGCACCCTTACGGCCATGCACGGTACGAATACCTGGCGGGGCTGGCGGTTTCGGTCATGATACTGGTCATCGGCATTGAGCTGCTGAAAGAAAGCTTCCTCAAGGTGCTGCACCCCACGCCGGTCACCCTTAGCGCGCTGACCATAGCGGTGCTGGTGGTGTCCATCCTGGTCAAACTGTGGATGAGCAGCTTCAACCGCAGCGTTGGCAGCCGCATCAAGTCCGAAACGCTCATGGCCACTGCGGCGGATGCCCGCAACGATGTGGTTACCACTGCCGCGGTTCTGGCCGCTACCATTCTGGCTCACCTGACTGGCATTGACCGCATTGATGGCCTGATGGGTGTTGGCGTGGCGCTGTTTATCCTGTGGAGCGGCATCGGCCTGGTGCGGGATACCATCAGCCCGCTGCTGGGCGCGGCCCCTGACCCGGAACTGATCGATTACATTGAGAAAAAAGCCCTGAGTTACCCCGGTGTGCTGGGCATCCATGATTTGATGGTGCATGATTACGGGCCCGGCAGCAAGCTGGTCAGCTTCCATATTGAGCTTTCCGCCGACAGTGATGTGATGAAAAGCCATGACCTGATCGACTCTATCGAGCGGGATTTTCAGGTGCATGACCATCTGCTGGTCACGATCCACTTTGACCCTGTTGTGACGGATGACCCGCATATCAACGAACTGCGGAAATTCTTGAAAGAACAGCTGGCCGAGATTGCGCCGGAAGCGGATATCCATGACCTGCGCATTGTGCCCGGCCCCACCCATACCAATGTGATTTTTGATTGTGCTGTGCCCGCAGACTGGCTGGCCGCCAAGGACCACCGCGCCAACAAAATCCCGGCTGCTTTGCGCAAAGCGGTATCGGACCGCTGGCCGGACCATTTCTGCGTGATCCAGCTGGAACCGATTTATGCAAAACTGAAATAAAAACAAAATCAATACAGGAATACGAACAAAGGAGCAACTACCATGGATTACAATGCCGCCGCACTTGAAATGCATGCAAAATACCCCGGCAAGCTGACGGTCAACAGCCTGTTTGAAGTCAAGGACCGTGACGCCTTGTCCACTGCCTACACCCCCGGCGTTGCGGAGCCCTGCCGCCAGATCAAGGCGAACCCGGACGATGTGTATAAATACACCTTCAAGGGCCGCACCGTGGCAGTTGTCACAAACGGTACTGCTGTGCTGGGCCTGGGCAACATCGGCCCCGAAGCTGGTCTGCCGGTCATGGAAGGCAAGTGCGTTCTGTTTAAGGAGTTCGGCGGTGTCGATGCGTTCCCCATCTGCCTGAATGCTTCCACCCGCGAGGAAGTTATTGCCGCTGTCAAGGCCATCGCTCCGACTTTTGGCGGCATCAACCTGGAGGATATCCGCAGCCCGGAGTGCTTTGATATTGAAGCGGAGTTGGAGCGCGACCTGGATATCCCTGTATTCCATGACGACCAGCACGGCACCGCGATTATCGTGCTGGCCGGCGTGCTCAACGCCCTCAAGGTTGTTGGCAAGCGGCTGGAAGATGTCAAGATTGTGCAGAACGGCCCCGGCGCTGCCGGTACGGCCATCATCAAGATGCTGCAGGTTGCCGGTGCCAAAAACATTGTTGCTGTGGATGAACACGGTATCCTGTACCCCGGCCGCCCGGCGGGCCTTGCCGACCATAAGGAATGGCTGGCAACCGTGACCAACCCCGAACACCTGACCGGCACCCTGGCCGATGCCGTGCGCGGTGCAGATGTCTTTATCGGCACCTCCGTTGCCGGTGCGCTGACCACCGAGATGGCCGCCACCATGGCACCGGATGCCATTGTGTTCGCTATGGCCAACCCCAACCCGGAAATCATGCCCGATGCCGCCAAGGCAGCCGGTGTGCGGGTCATCGGCACCGGCCGCAGCGATTTCCCCAACCAGGTCAACAATGTTCTGGCGTTCCCCGGCATCTTCAAGGGCGCACTTTCCGTCCGCGCACGGGATATCAACCCACAGATGAAGATGGCTGCCGCGAAGGCCATCGCCGGCCTGATCCCGGAGGACGAGCTGAACGAGGAAAACATTCTGCCCAAGGCCTTTGACCCGCGTGTGGCACCGGCTGTGGCTGACGCTGTGGCGCAAGCTGCACGGGAAAGCGGCGTGGCGCGGGTATGAGCATCCGGGAAGTAAACGCCGTCGCCATTACCGATGCGGTGGAAGAGCTGTGCATCCGCGCCAACACCCAGCTGCCGCCGGATGTGAAGCAGGCGCTGGATAACGCCCATGCCGCCGAACCCTGGCCGCTGGCCCGCCAGACGCTGGAACTGCTGCAGCAGAACCTTTGCGTTGCTGCAGAAAAAGACCTGCCGATCTGCCAGGATACCGGCATGGCCTGTGTGTTCATCGAGCTTGGCCAGGATGTGCATATCAACGGCAATCTGGACGAAGCTGTGAACGAGGGCGTGCGCCGCGGGTATGAGAAAGCCTACCTGCGCAAGTCCATCACCGCGGACCCCTTGCAGCGCGTGAACACGGGGGATAACACCCCGGCGTTTTTAACGGTACATCTTGTGCCGGGGGATGTCTGCAAAATTACCGTAGCCCCCAAGGGCGCAGGCAGCGAGAATATGAGCCGCCTGACCATGCTCAAACCTGCCGATGGCGTGCAGGGCGTAAAAGACTTTGTGATGGAAACCGTCAAGCAGGCGGGGGCCAACCCCTGCCCGCCCATTGTGCTGGGCATTGGCATTGGCGGCAGCTTTGATAAATGCGCAGCTCTGGCCAAAAAGGCACTGCTGCGCCCGCTGGACCAGCCCAACGCGGACCCCTATTATGCCGCGCTGGAAAAAGAGCTGTTGGATGCCATCAATGCAACCGGCTTTGGCCCGCAGGGCTTTGGCGGTGCAACCACCTGCCTGGGCGTCTGCATTGAACAGCTGCCCACCCATGTGGCCTGCCTGCCGGTGGCAGTCAACGTAAGCTGCCACGTTACCCGCCGCGCCAGCGCTGAGGTGTAAGGACTTTTTACGGGCATTGTTGTCCCTTCTTTGAAAAGAAGGAAGCAGAAACTTTGAACAA
>ADJS01013749.1_pt1 | contig 10524 bp, 6 predicted proteins | sample 268128 | NCBI WGS metagenome assembly ADJS01 (sample SAMN00007486, study PRJNA43253) | human gut metagenome | isolation source: feces sample TS28 | reverse complement strand
ATATCGCTCCGGCTGTTCCGCAGCCCATTCCAGCAGTTCTGCCCGTCTGCGCACCGGCATAATGATGCCCGTCGGAAACTGGTGGGACGGCGTAACGTGGGCAATGGTTGCACCGGACTGACGCAATGCCTGTATTTTCAATCCGCTTTGATCCATGGGAATTCCGATGACAGAAGCACCATTGCTGCGCAGGATGTGCTTTCCCTTGGGATAGCCCGGCTCTTCCACAGCGTATCGTCTGGAAGCCCCCAGCAGCTGGACAAGAATCCCCAACAGATATTCCGTTCCGGCGCCCACCAGAATCTGTTCCGGAGCTGCATGAATTCCCCGAAACTCCCGCAAATGGGCAGAAATTGCCCTACGAAGCGGATACAATCCCATGGCAGGCGTTGCGTGAAGCAGTGTTTCCTGCTTGGTAGAGAGCACCTGTCGGGACAGCTTTGCCCACGTGGCAAAGGGAAACTGTTCCAGATCCACACCGCTGGTGGAAAAATTAATCTGATCTTTTGGCGGGACAGGCTCCGGCTGAATCGGCGATGTGAGCAAAAGCGGATCCGGCTCTTGAAATAGCAGATGTGCATCCGGATCGACAAAATAGCCGGCACGTGGCCGTGCGTAGAGATAGCCCTCTGCTGTCAGCTGCTCGTAGGCAGTCTGCACAGTCATTAAGCTGGTCTGCAAATGTGCGGAAAGTGCACGGCGGGAGGGCAGCTTCTCATTGGGCTGAAGCCGTCCCTGTGCGATTTCTCTACGAATGGCACGGCAGATCTGCTGATAGAGCGGCTCAGACTTCCGGGAGTCCAGCAGAATCGTCAGCATCTGCGGTAGATTCTTCAGTTGTGGTGGGTGCAGCAGGCTCTTCCGGAACAGATGTCGGCTCGCTGTCACTGAGGGCAGCCTCGGTTTCTGCTGCGGATTCTGTCGCTTCCGATTCTGCTGTTACCGGATTCTCCGTTGACTCTGCATCGCTGTGCTCCGATTCTGGTGCAGCCGGCTGTTCTGCGGGGAATTCTGTTTTTTCCGGTTCCGGCGGCTGGGTGAAAGGATGTTCCATGTGCCAGAGCATTGCCTCAGCGTCCATGGTATCTGCGACAAAGCGGCGGCGATACTGTTCCTGCTGCTGTTCCTCTGTCATTTCCGCACGAACTTCTTTGGGAATCATCAGCGTATCGGTCATGCGGGAGTAAGGCTCCGGAATCTCCAGCACATCCAGTCGGAATTCGCCGTGGTTGAGGAAGACACGCATGCTGTGAACACCCTCCGGCAGCTGGTCGAGAATCAGGCACGCCTGACGTGGCAGACTGCTCGGAACAAAGAAATTTTCATAGATGGTGTGACCGTCGATCAGAACGGTAAACTCTGCGTTTTTAGCGGTACCGATGATAGAGATTCCTGTTCCCTCGAAGGTGCAGGAAAATTCAGCGCCAGCCTTTGCCTCCATGGAAGTGCGGTTGTAGAACATGTAGCTCTCCATGGCGTGAATTTCCCAGTTTTCGTTGTAGAGAATGTTGTCGCCGAAGCAGTCGATACGTCGCACATAGAGCGGCTGAAGCCGGACAGGCTCCACTGCAATGTTGCGGAACATGTTCCACGAATAGTCGCTGCAGAGGCTGACACGACCGCTGTTGATCATGCACTGCGGGGTGTACTTGGTGAGGAAGTTTCCGTTGATGAAAAAGAAAATGGAGTTGCCCAGCACGATTAGCTTGAGATGATTCCATTCCTTGGGATTGACTTGGGAGAGAATGCCCTCTGCAGCAACATTTTCCATGTCCATCAGCTTCCAGCTGCCGTCGCCGTAGAGTCTGCCGGTATAGCCGCACATGGAGGAGAACTCACAAGTGACGGCGGAATTGTACCGAACGCCAATGCCGGCGAAGTTGTTCTCATCCAGATTTGCCAGACGGACATCGACCTCGGCGCTGTAGCTGTGCCACTTGTCATCGCCGAAAGAGGTCAGCGGCAGCGGTGTCCCGCGGAAACGCCAGTTGGTGGGGAGAATTTGTCGGGAGATTCTCTGACAGATGACATAGCCGTCCTCTGCGGTCTCGATCAGCTCGAACGCACCGCCCTGATCAGTCATATAGCGAGGTGCGCAGCCACGGACGCAGATTTCCTCCTTGGTGTATTCCAGTCTGTCCCGGTAGGGGAGTGTGAGCCGTGCTGAAGACGGCGGCTGGATGCCGGAAAAGGTATTGACACCGTTGACCCAGCTGGTGTCCAGCGTGGTTACTGTCATAATGGACTGCGGCGGAACTTTGACAGTGAAGATGCCGTGCTTGTTCTTACTGCATCGAATGGTTTTTCCACGCTGGAACCAGTTGGCATCATAGGACTGCCGTCCGGACGGACCTCTAGTGATAACTGTGGAGAGCGCAGCATCCTGAAATGCCATGTCCTTGATCTGTACATTGTAAATACGGGGCTCCTCACTCTCGTTGGTGAAGAACATGGAGAGCTCGCTGCGGTCGGGAGCAGTGAGTGTCATGAAATTGTGGGTTGTGTTGGTGATGGCGTGGTCTTCCTCGCCGTCGCCGTAGCAGGCGCCGTTGATGAACATCCAGCCTTTCTGCGAAAACCGGCTGAAATGCATTGCCATCCAGAAGCCGATGTCCAGCACATAATGCCCTGACCACGGTTCCCATGCACGAATCAGCTGCTTCGGGGAATAGCAGGAGCCGTTATAATAAGAGGCGACTGCCGGCTGGAACTCGTACATGGTCATTTTGCCGTTATAGTAGCTGTTGATGATTCGGTTTGCCACATCGATGGGACCGTTTCTGCCAATCAGTCCCGACTGGTCGGCCTGTACGGTCAGCTCCGGCACATTGCACGGCGCAATGCCCTCGCTGTACCAGATCTCCTTGCCGTATGCCTCGTTGAGCAGGTTGGTGTAGGAATCGCCGAAGGTGGTATAGTGTAAGCCGATGACATCCACGGCATTGCGGAGAACGCTGTTGTCTACCATCTGCTCTGCGATGTTGCGGGAGCCTACCTCATCCGAAGCGATGATCTTGATCTTGCTGTAATCATAGGGCGCATTGGTTTCGTGATCCAGCCGATAGCGCAGGTAGAGAATCCACGCCTCATCCGGTGTATCCGTTTCGTTCTGGTCTGCGCTGATGTAATCGAACTTCAGTCCGTAGACAGCGTAGGCAGCATCCAGCGTCTCCTTGTACCAGCGATAGCGGGCGCTCAGCCCGTTTTCCTGACTGATGGTAAATGCGTGTGTGACCCAGCCCGGTTCGCCCCAGCGCAGGAAATCCACTGTGATATCCGGATTGATTGCCTTGGCATCGGCGGCAAACTGAAACCCTGCGCCGCGTGTGACGTCGGCAGGCTCATTGGCAGAACGCTTGGTGGCTGGCTCTGTGCCGGAAGAAGAGTTGATATCGGCACCCAGTTCAAGCTTGATGTGCGTCAGGCAGGCACCATAATTTTTCTGGAACAGCAGGCGCATGATCTCCTCGTATGCCTGCGGATGCTCTGCCTTGTAGTCCAGGAGCAGTCGGGAGGAATTGTTGGCGCTGACGCAGCCGAATCCCCGGTAGCATGCAGCCGGATTTTCGTTTGCCTGAGTTCCGTCCGCAATGATTTCCATTGGTGCTGCATTACTGCGGTCCATCAGCTCTGAAAAATATTTGTTGACGAACTTGCTGTTTTTCATTGAAAAATCCATATCAGCCATTCCTTTCGTAAGTATTCATCCATTCCTGCAGTGCCTCCGCAGGAACGTCAGGGTCTGGCTCTGCAATCAGAAAATGGATGGGTTTTCCCATCTCCGTGAACATCTTTTCATGCTCGGTTTCAAAATAACACAGCGCCGGCTCCTTGTGCAGATCACGTGTCATGGTGCGAATGCGGAATCCAGCCTGCGGAAAATATTGCAGGGAGTCCTCGAACAATCCGGCATCGTCCGTCTTGAACCAGATCTCGCCGTCCAGAATCTGCCGGTACTGTACCAGCTGGCGAGGATGTGTCAGACGGCGCTTCTTGTGCTTGCCGCGTGGCCAGGGATTGCAGAAGTTGATGTAGATCCGGTCGATTCGATCGGTCTCGGCGAAACAGGCGGAGAGATACATAATGTTGTCAATGCAAATGCGGATGTTGTCCATGGGAATATTTTTTTCCGCATAAGCTGCCTCCAGCTTTCGCTTTGCCAGTACCAGCATTTCGTTTTTGATGTCGATAGCGACATAGTTATAATCAGGGTTGGCGGGAGCTTCCTGTGCAATAAAGCCACCCTTTCCGCATCCCAGTTCCAGTCGCAGCGGCTGCTTTTTGGGAAACTGCATTTCCCATCGTCCCTTGCAGGTTTTCGGGTCGGTGATATAAAACGGGCACGCCTCCAATTCCGGCTTTGCCCAAGGTTTACAGCGGATACGCATGAGTGCGATTCGTCCTTTCTTTGATAAATCAGATATCTGAAGATATGCTCTTCTTATTATATCATATTTTCAGGAAAAAGACAAAGGATTTTTGAAAAAAACTGAAAAAAAATCGAATTGAAGAAAAATGGGAGACTTCCCATAAAAAAAGTGCTCTCCCAGAAGTCTGGAAGAGCACCTTTGTGAAGAAAGATTCTTAGAACCTGTCTTCACAAGACACTTGTATACGCTTGTGAAGACGGGTTCTTATAGTTTGATGGTCATTTCCCGTTCCGTGTGATGATAGGGCCGGCATGTAACACCGGTGAGCAGGAACATCCGGCGGGAAGCCCGTGTGGCATCGGAGTCGGCATACTTGTCATCGTAGTAGATGATCTCCCGAATGCCGCTTTGAATGATGGCCTTTGCACACTCGTTGCAGGGAAAAAGCGTCACATAAAGGCTGCATCCCTGCAAACTTCCGGCGCTGCGGTTGAGAATGGCGTTGAGTTCTGCGTGACACACAAAGGGATATTTGGTGTCCAAAAATTCGCCCTCCCGTTCCCACGGCATGTCGTCATCGTTGCAGCCGGTGGGCATGCCGTTGTAGCCAACGGAAACGATCTTGTGTTCCTGATTGACAATGCAGGCGCCGACCTGCGTATGGTCATCCTTGCTGCGCTCCGCAGAGAGTAGGGCAATGCCCATAAAATACTCGTCCCACGAGAGATAGTTTTTGCGCTTCATGGTTTGCCTCACTTCGGGAAGTTGGTGATCGTGCCGGCGAGGAACTGCTTATAGAGTACGAGATCCAGTCCGTTCAGAACGCCATCGCCGTTGACATCGCCAGCTTTGAAGTCCATTTCTCTGTCTGTCTTTTCCCGCAGCAGATATTTTGCAAGCTGTACCATATCCGCACTAGTCACCTTGCCGTCCTTGTTGATGTCGCCGGTAACGGCAGACGGTGCGGTGGAAGTAGAAGTGGTGGTAGTGGTGTTTCCGGAGGTTGTGGTTGCGCCGGTTGTGATCGGATCAGATTTTCCGTTCCAGACCGTACCGCCGTCCAGATTGCTGCCCTCTGTGGATGCATAGGACTTGTAGAAGTCGCCGAGGGAAATGCTGGTGCTGCCGGTACCCAGTGCACGCTCATGATCCAGACTGATGTATTTTTCTGTCTTTTGTGTCTGCCACAGGGACGGTTCAAACAGACTATACTTGTCATCATCCCATGTGGAGAAGTCGTAGCCCAAAAGTCCGCCGGTATCGCCGGAGTTGGGGTTCAGGCACCAGAAAGTATGGTTGATGTGGTTTTTGATCATGTAGTCACGGAGCAGCTCCATCCATTTCTGGTTCTTTCCGCCGTCCATATGACCGCCCCACTCACCGATCAGCAGCGGTGCGATTTCCTTATCGTTGATGTATGCCCATGTGTCGTACCAGTAGTCGTCCAGCAGGGTTTGTGTGGTGAAATCCTTGTCGAACCAGGTCTGGTTGTAGACAGAGGGACCGTAGTCATGCGGGGAGTAGACGATCTGGCTGTTTCTGGAGCTGGAGCCAAAGTCGATGGGGTAGTCCTTGACACCACGGAGGTTACCGCCCCACCATGCGCCGTACCACGGCGACTGGTCTGCCGGAGCCTGCCAGATGTCTGCGGTGTCATAGGTGTAGCCCTTTTCAGTCTTGGGGTACTGCTCAACGCCCTCGATAAAGATCAGCGCATTGGGGTTCACATCCAGAATGGAGTTACCGCATTCGGTTGCAGAATATGCCCAGTTGTTCTGATCGGTGGAGTCGTCCCACTTTGCAATGTCCTCCGGACACTTAGAGCCGCTGTAGCCACGCTTTCCGTGGGGTTCGTTTTTCAGGTCATAGCCAATGATGGTATCGTCGTTGCTGTATTTCTTAGCAAGCCAGGTCACCGAGTCCTTCCACATGTCCCATGTGATCTTCTCACCAGAAGCTGCGCCGATTGCCATGGTGTCACCGTCCGATGCAGCGGAGGTGTAGTACCACAGATTGTAGTTGTGGCCGGAGTTGTGTTCTGCCGGACTGTGAACGTCGATCATGACTTTCAGCCCGTATTCCTTCATTTTCTGCATGATGACATCGAAGATCTCCATGCTGTTTTTTAGAGTTTTACCGTCCTCCATGACGAAATCTTTGTTGGTGTTGACGTAAGTTCCTGCTTTGGTAACGGTACCGTCTTCTCCAACCACATCCTTCGGCGGTTCATAGCCGGCGTTGACGGAGCTGACAGGATCCGGCGAGCCATTCATCCACGAAACCAGCAGCTCGGTGGAAATTGGCATACGGATCAGATTGATGCCGTGATTGCCGACGGTTTGCAGGAACTTGTCAATATCGGTGGCATAGAGTCCATGGGCACAGTTCTCGGTACAGTTGAAGCCGAACCAGTTGGCACCGGTGAGCCATACCTCGTGTCCCTCCGAGTCGTACAGACGGCTGCCCACTGCGTGAAGCCAGTCGTCATTGTTGTCATCAGCAGCTGCCGCTAACAGACTTGCCGGAATCGCCGGAAGACTGGTCGAGAGGCAGGAGAGCGACATCACACCTGCGGCAGCAAGTGCAACTAAAGTTTTGCGCAATTTCATGATTAAAAAATCCCCTTTCTGAAAAGCTGCGGCATGCACCGCAAATTGCACAGAATTATTCTTCTTTTTATTATAGTGTATTTCCACAAAAAAGTCAAGAAAATTCGGAAAAAATCAAGCGCCGATTTTTTTCGTTTTTGAGAGTGGCTTGCGCCGGTCGGTTTCCTGAAGCAGCAGCCCTGTCATAATCAGCAGCATGCAGACGGGGAAAAATGTGCCCTTGTGGAAGCCGGCTGCTGCCGGAGCCGATACCATCTGAAATGCCTCGGCATTTTTCCAGGGAATCCAGCACATGCCAATGCGGCAGAATGTGCCGGAGAGCATTGCTGCCAAAAGCCGTATCAGAAAAAATCGGGATAGGGAGATGAGGTCACCGCCAGCTGCACGAATCTGCATGCACACACAGCATCCGCCAAAGGAGAGGAGTGCTGCCAGCATTGGGAGATACCAGCAAAACGGCAGGGAGAGCTGTGACGCATAGCTGATTTCCAGTAGACTTTTCAGAATCCAGACAGGGGAAAAGGACAGGCGCTGTCCGGAGAGCATGGCGATGCTGTGAAATGCACCGCTCTCCTCCAGAATCCCGCAGAGTGCGGAAAAACGAGGATGATCCCACAGAGTTTCAATAGAAGTTTTCCGGCGTTGCTGGTGCTGGCGATGAGCAGCTCCGGTGTGATTTTGCGAATCGGGCGGATTGCAGTGCTCTGCATCTGTACCGGATGCCGGAAAAAAGAGTACCGCAGCGAGGAGTAAGTTGGCGAGCAGATTGGCGCAGAAAATCAGCCAGAAGCAGGGAACACGCTGCGGAAATTCTCCTAGAATCCCCAGCAGAAAAGCCGGACCGCCGCCGTAACAGACACAGCAGAGTCCGGCAGCGTTTTGTCTGGAGAGAGTTCGGTTCTCGTAAAGTGTTCGCAGGATAGAAGCGCCCACCGGATATCCGGCAAACTGGCTTAGCAGAAACAAAGCAAAACAGCCCTCTGGCATGTGAAAGATATGCGGTGCAATCCAGCGAAACGGCTTTCCCAGAATGCGCCAGATTTCGGTGGCAGTGAGCAGCTGTGTCAGAATCATCATGGCGTAGAGAGACGGAATCACTACCGTAAAACAGCGAACCGCAGCATCCAGCATTTCTTGACGGATGCCGGTGGCAAAGGCGACGCAGCAAAAGAGCAGGAGAAAGAGCAGCAGCACGGAACCCATTGGCAGCTGCTTTGTTTTTGCAGACATAACAATACCTCCAAAAGAAATTGATGGGATTTCCTTTCAGGATATGCGCTGCTGCGGTTTGAGTTGCCGTGCGGTGCTATTTTCTCCGGGAATGGCATAGGTTAGCTGTGAGGTGAACGGAATGAGAAAACTGCGAGAACACGCTGCCGAGATCAGTAGGAATCTGCTGGGCTTGGAAACCTATTTGCAGCTCTGCGGCAATCGGGAGCTAAAACTTGAGAATTGCCGCAAAGTGCTGGAATACAACGAGATTCGCATTGTGGTGCAGACGACGGAACTGATTTTAGAAATCTGGGGGCGCAATCTGGAGGCAGACAGCCGGACGCCGGAGTGCCTGTGGATTCACGGGGAAATCCAGTCAATTTCCCTGACGCCGAAAGGAGGCAGGCATGGGACGGCAGCTGCACGGTGATCTTCAGATCATTGCAAGCGGCGGTAAGCTCTATTCGTTTCTGAACGCCATGCAATCGGTGGGAATCTGCTGCCGAAAACAGCAGTGCCGTGGGAACTCCTACCGGTTCTATATCTATGAAAAAACACGAAAACCGGTGCAGGCGCTGGCGGAACAATATGGTGTCACCCTGCAAATCACGCCCCAGAAAACGCTGCGGTATTTTCTCCATCGCTACCGGTTTCGCTTTGGCATTCCTGCGGGACTTCTGCTGGTTGCTGGGCTTTTGTTCTACGGTTCGAATATCATCATGACCATAGACGTCATCGGAAATGAAACTGTGTCAGAGCAGGAAATTCTGGCAGTTTTACAGGAGGATAATGTGCAGCGTGGCAGCTGGATTCCGTCGCTTGATCTCGCCAACTGCGAACACCATCTGCGTGCCGGAATCGAATCGCTGGCATGGGTTGGCATTCGGCACACGGGCAACCGGCTTGTGGTGGAGGTGATGGAGGCGACACCGCAGCCGGAGATGCTGCGATCACGTGTCCCCTGCAATGTGGTTGCCGAGAGAGATGCGCAGATCGTGTCTTTCACCGTCCAGTCCGGACAGGTAAAGCGTCTGACAGGAGATCTGGTGCGAAAGGGGGATCTCCTCATCAGCGGTGTGTGGGGCGATGAGTTTGGGCACGTGTTCATCCGCCATGCAATGGGACAGGTGGAGGGTATTTACGAACAGACGGAGGTCTTTTCCTGTGATTTCGTGCAGCAGCAGCGAGCGCCTGCTGCGGATCAGACGATCTGCCGGTATCTGGATTTGTTTACATGGCATATTCCGCTGGGGACGACGGAGAATCCCTATGCGGACTATGTGAAAACAGCGTCCACACACTGGTTTTCTCTGCTGGGGCAGGAACTGCCCATTGGTGTTTATGAAGAAACATACACCGCCTGCCGCACACACACACTGGAATTCACGCCGGAGGAGGCAGAGCAGAATCTGGCGGAACAAAAGCAGCGCTATGAGGAAAATTTTTTGCAGGATGTCGTGGTGCTAGACCAAAAAAAGACCGCTCTCGAAACAGAAAGCGGTCTGCAATGGGAAATTACTTATACGTTACAGGGCGAAATTGGAAGACAGCAGGAGCTGTACCTACAGGATTAGTCCAGAAAATCCTTGACCTTTTTGCTGCGGCTGGGGTGACGGAGTTTCCGCAGTGCCTTTGCCTCGATCTGCCGGATGCGCTCTCTGGTGACGTCAAATTCCTTGCCTACTTCCTCCAGCGTGCGTGCACGGCCGTCCTCCAGACCGAATCGCAGGCGAAGCACTCTTGCTTCCCGATCACTCAATGTGGAGAGCACCTCGTTCAGCTGTTCCTTGAGAAGCATGAGCGAAGCGGCATCTGCCGGAGCCGGAGCATCGTCATCCTGAATGAAATCGCCCAGATGGCTGTCCTCTTCCTCGCCGATTGGCGTTTCCAGAGAAACCGGATCCTGTGCAATGCGGATGATCTCCTGAATCCGCTCCACCGGCATTTCCAAACGCTCTGCGATCTCCTCCGTGGTCGGGTCATGTCCGGTTTCATGGAGCAGCTGGCTGGATGCCTTTTTCACCTTGGTGATGGTCTCCACCATGTGCACCGGAATGCGGATGGTTCTCGCCTGATCGGCAATGGCACGGGTGATGGCCTGCCGAATCCACCAAGTAGCATAGGTAGAAAACTTGAACCCCTTGTTATAGTCGAACTTTTCCACAGCTTTCAGCAAACCGAGGTTGCCCTCCTGAATCAGATCCAGAAACTGCATACCACGTCCCACGAACTTTTTGGCGATGCTGACCACCAGACGGAGGTTTGCCTCGCAAAGACGCTTTTTGGCATTGGTGTCGCCCTGTGCCATGCGCTCTGCCAGCTGTTTTTCCTCC
>ADJS01017032.1_pt1 | contig 10548 bp, 9 predicted proteins | sample 268128 | NCBI WGS metagenome assembly ADJS01 (sample SAMN00007486, study PRJNA43253) | human gut metagenome | isolation source: feces sample TS28 | reverse complement strand
TCCTGCAGAACACTTGTAATATCTCTGAAAATAATCCCCGGTTCAGGAAAATCCGGTATACTTAATACATAATCTTCAATTTTCTTCATTTTATTTCTCCTCCAGTGTGTGTTATATTGCTGTTCGCTCATAAATATTTTATAGTATATCACCTTTTTATTTCAGAATCAAGTTACTGTTAAGCCCTGACATTTGTATTTCCAGGCTTACCGGCGGTTACAAAACAGGCGGTAATATTAACAGTAATTCTGAATAATGATCTGAAGACTCTCTCGTCCCCTGAATCTGTTGATCTCCGGATAATAAGTAACAGAAATACTGTCTTTTTCCCTGATAAAGTTCACAAAATCCTCTGCTTCTCCGAAATAAATGCCTTCCACTGAAATCCCCTGCGGATCGAGAAGTTTTAATTTTACTACATTTTTATTTTTCCCGATAATACTGTGATCAAGCACTCTGAGATTTTTCTGCGCAAAGACCGGTTTTGTATTCCCTTTCCAAAGGGCTCCAAAAGCGAAATCTGTTCTACCAGTTCTTTTGTAATATAAGACACAGGCATCGGCACATCAATCACGATCTTAGGACGCAATTCTTCGTCCGTCAACGTACAATTTACATTGAGACGTCTCCGGAATTCTTCTATATTTTTTTCTTCTATAGAAAGACCTGCTGCCATCGGATGACCTCCAAACTGTATCATCAGGTCTGCACATTTTACCAGTTCTTCATACATAGAGTAACTTTCTATTGATCTTCCGCTTCCTTTTGCACTTGTCTCACCGCCCGTCAATACAAAGGCAGGCCTGTGATATTTTTCCCTGATCCTGCCTGCTATAATACCGGCAAGACTTTCATGACAATCCGGAAGATAAACTACCAGTACTCTGTCATTTTTCAGCTCTGTAGTCTCTATGATCCGGATTGCCTCTTCTTTTCCTTTCTCAGTGAGAGCTTTTCGGCTCTGATTAAGAGCTGTAAGATCTCCGGCAAGCCTTGCTGCTTCTTCCTTTGTTTTTGCATTGAGAAGTGCAAGAGAACGGGCAGCTGTATCCAGTCTGCCACTGGCATTGATACATGGTCCCAGCACAAATCCGATATGATAAGCTGTGATTTTAGCATCTTCCAGAGAATTTGCGCGGATCAGTTCCTGCAATCCTTGATTTTTGGTATTTTTCAGACGGCACAGCCCTTCTTTTACCAGAATCCTGTTCTCTCCCTGAAGATCCATAACATCTCCTACTGTTGCAATAGCCGCCAGTTCATAATAATCTTCCAGCTCCTCTGCCGGAACACCAAATCTCTCGTAAAGTGCTGCAATATATTTAAAGGCCACCACTGCCCCACACAGGTTTTTATTCGGGTATGGACAATCATATTGTTTCGGATTCAAAATCGCATCTGCCGGCGGAAGCACCATCTGGCGTTCTCCCTTTTCCTCCCTGTAAGGAACCTCATGATGATCTGTAATAATCACTGTCATTCCCTTATCCTTTGCCATCTGGATTTCAGCAGCCGCAGCAATTCCATTATCACAGGTCACGATCGTATCGATCCGGTCCGTTTCCGCTCTTTCTATAAGATGTGCATGAATCCCATATCCGTCTGCAACTCTGTCCGGAATATAAGTATCCACATCTGCTCCGATCCTCGCAAGGCCTTTCATTAAAATGTATGTAGAGGTCACACCATCAATATCATAATCACCAATAATACGGACTTTTGCTTTCTGCGATATTTTTTTCTCCAGGATATCTACAGCTTTTTCCATATCCTTCATCAGCCAGGGAGAAGGAAGCTCTTGTACTGTTCCTGACAGATACTCTCTTATCTTATCTTCTCCGATCACATCTCTGTTCCTGATCAGTCTCGCAATCACCGGATCAATATGAAACTGTTGACCGATCTGGTTAAAATCTGCTCTTTTTGCTGCTATTACCCATTTCTCCATATATTTTCTCTCCTCATAGAAATATCCCGGAGTTTTACCCCGGGATATTTCTGTCTGCCTGTTTTTCAGACAATTATTGTTTTATTCAGCATCATCATTCTGCTGTTTTTTAGCTGCTTCTTCGGCAGCCAGACGTTCAGCTACTCTTTTTCTGTTTTTCTTCTTTGGCTGAGTCGGATCTTTCTGTGATACATCACGTGCTTTCTTCGGCTTTGAAGAGGACTTTGCAGATGCGGAAGCTGCAGCAATTGCCGGCTGTCCTTTTCCTGCAAATTTCTTTTTCATCACATACCACAACGCACCTGTAATACATACAGAAGAATATGCACCGACAAGAACACCAACCATCAGAGGTGCTGCAAATTCACGGATAGAAGAAACACCCATGATATAAAGAACAGCTACCATAACAAAAGTTGTAAAAGAGGTATAAATACTTCTTGTAAGAGTCTGAGTGATACTTGTGTTTACAATTTCTGCCAGTTTTTCTCTGGAACCACTGTGAAGGTTCTCACGTATACGGTCAAAAATAACGATTGTAGCATTGATAGAATAACCTACGATTGTAAGCATGCAGGCAATAAATGTATTACCGACAGATACTCTGGCAATAGCATAGAATGCAAGTACAACCAGAACATCATGCAGAAGCGCCAATACCGCACTGCTTGCAAAACGGATGTCTTTAAATCTGAACCAGATATAAAGAAGCATACAGATTGTAGCTACTATAACGGCTACGATCGCATCACGACGCATTTCACTACTTACTGTAGAAGAAATACTTTCTGTGGAAATCGTGCTGTCATCTACACCAAATTTCTCAACCAGTGCACTCTGCAGAGTTTCACGTTCGCTCTGATTCAGAGAACGTGTCTTGATCACAACCTGATTTGTTCCGACTACCTTTGTAGGCTGAACATTTTTATCTCCTGTCACCTCTTCTACAACAGGAGTTACTTCAGAATCAATGGTCTTAATATCCATATCTTCATTAAATGTAACAGTCGTAGAAGTACCGCCTGAGAACTCAAGGCTGTAATTTAACGCTTTGTTTCCTGCATGCGAATTAGCAAACATCGCTGCCGGACCGCAGAGGATCAGGATAATGGAAATAGCAAAAAATACTTTCTTCTTTCCAAGGAAATCAACTGCCTTACGTTCTTTTGCAGATCCGTAGAATTTCGGATCACGTACACCAACTGCATAAAGTGCATTTACAATCAGTCTGGATACAACCAGTGCTGTAAACATGGAGATCACGATACCAAGGGCAAGTGTATAAGCAAATCCCTTAACAGTACCTGAACCAAGCCACATCAGCACAAAGGCTGCGATCAGTGTTGTAATATTTCCATCAAAGATTGCAGAGAAAGCTTTGCTGAAACCGGACTTAATAGAATTCCTTACTGAAACTCCTGCACCAATTTCCTCTCTGATTCGGGCATAAATAATAACATTGGCATCCACCGCCATACCGATACCAAGAATAATACCCGCAATACCCGGAAGAGTAAGAGTAATATCAAAGGCATTCAGCGTGATCAGCATTAATGATGTATAAAGAATCAGTGCGATACCTGCAACTACACCAGGTACGCGGTATGCAATGATCATAAAGATAATAACGATGATCAGACCGATTGCACCTGCAAGAACACTTGTAGAGATTGCTTCTTCACCAAGCTGTGCAGCTACAACACTGGAACGAAGTTCTTCCAGTTCCAGTCCCAGAGAACCGATACGGATATAAGAAGCAAGGTTCTGTGCTTCTTCCAGGTCAGACATTCCGCTGATCTGTGCTTTTCCGCCGGAAATCTCTTCATTTACATTCGGAGCACTGATAATGTTATTGTCATAGACGATAGCGATCTGCTTGCCTACATTATTCTTTGTAGCTTCTGCAAATTTTGTTTTACCACTGTTTTCTCCATCAGAAGTAAGAGTAAGACTTACCACATATTCCTTTGCACTTGTGTTCTGATTCTGGATCGCACCACCCTGGGCATCTGCTACATCAGAACCTTCCAGAACAACACTTCCGGATTCCTTGATCTCATCCATAGTTCTGGAGAGAACATATCCATCCTGTCCTGTAGTAAAGTTCTGGTTTCCGTCAGCATCTTCTTTTGTGATGAAATACAGGGAACCTGGTTTACCCAGATCATTCAAATAGTATCTGCATCTGTAACACCAGGAATTTCAACTGTAATACGGTCTGATCCTTCCTGGTATACCTGAGCCTCAGTACTGTACTGCTCTACACGCTTCTGAAGCTTGTAGATCGTATCTGACATCTCTTCGCTTGTCGGATTGCTCTCCTTAGCCTGGTAGGTAATGCTGACACCACCGGCAAGATCAAGACCCGTGTTGATATGTTTTGCTGCACCGGTTCCGGTAGGACCGATACCTACGGCTGCAGTAAAGCAAAAGAACACAGTCAGGATCAGTGTCAGAAGCAGCACTACGATTCCTTTACTTTTCTTCATAGTTCTTTTCCCTTCTTGATTTTTTGTCCGCGGTCATGTTCATCCGCCTGCCAGCCATTTTCTGTTATGATAACAGCCGACGGCGGTATCAGTCAGACAGATTACTGCCCACTAATCACATGCCAGTGCGGCTTTTATCATGATGGCGCACTCCACACGTTTTCTCTGGAGTTCGCATCCGATTTCATAATTGCCTTTGATATCTCCCTGGAAATGGAATGCATTTGCCGCACATCCGCCACTACAGTAGAAACGTGCGAAGCAGTCTTTGCAGTCTTTCTTTGTGTAAACGTTGCATCCGCCGAATTCCTTCTGGATTTCCGGCTTTGTGATGCCTTCGTCTACATTTCCCATGAGATACTGTTCTTCACCAACAAACTGGTGACATGGGTAAAAATCACCCCAGGGTGTTACAGCCAGGTACTCTGTTCCTGAACCGCAGCCTGACAGTCTCTTGTATACACAAGGGCCACCTGTAAGGTCGATCATAAAATGGAAGAAGTTAAATCCTTTTCCCTCTTTCTCTCTTTTAATCATTTCTTTTGCAAGAGTATCATACTCTTCCATGATCTGGGGGATATCCTCCTCGCGGATTGCATATTCCTCCGTATCAGCCGCAACTACAGGCTCTACAGAAATCTGTTTGAATCCAAGATCTGCCAGATGAAGCACATCCTTGGAGAAATCAAGATTATGGTGGGTAAAAGTACCTCTTACATAATACTTGTCCTGATTTCTGGATTCTGCAAACTTCTGGAACTTCGGCATGATCAGGTCATAGCTTCCTGCACCTTTTCTGAATGGACGCATGTAATCATGTACTTCCTTACGTCCGTCCACACTCAGTACAACGTTGCCCATCTCTTTATTGCAGAATTCCATTACTTCATCATTCAGAAGAACTCCGTTTGTTCGTTAAAGTGAAACGGAATTTCTTATTGTGAAGCTTTTCCTGCTCTCTGCCATATTTTACCAGATCTTTTACAACCTGCCAGTTCATCAGCGGCTCGCCGCCAAAGAAATCTACTTCCAGGTTTTTCCTGGAACCGGAGTTCGCGATCAGGAAATCAAGAGCTTTTTTGCCGACTTCATAGGACATAAGAGCTCTTCTGCCATGATATTCGCCTTCTTCGGCAAAACAATAACGGCAGGCCAGATTGCAGTCATGAGCAATGTGCAGGCACAATGCTTTTACAACGGTCTGCCGGTTATTTGAAAATTCTTCAATTACATTCTCATAAACATCTTTTGTAAAAAGCATTCCATCTTCTTTCAGCTTATTACATTCTCTTACAGATGTCTCAATATCTTCTCTGTTATATTTGTTTTCCAGTTTCTCTGCAATAGCTTCTGTGCCAAGGCCCTCTTCCAGATATGGAAGAACCTCATATGTAACCTCATCTACCAGATGGATGCATCCACTGTTGATATCCAGTACAATATTAAAGCCATTGCTTTTATAACGGTGAATCAGACTCATTTTACTAAAATCCTTTCTAAGCGTAAGATAAGCAGCGGAATAAAAGTTCCGCTGCTTATCTCATTTCTCCATAGCTGATCTTATTTCTGCTCGCAGCTCTGGTTTCCTACTGTACAGGAAGTTTTACATGCGGACTGGCAGGAAGTCTGGCACTCGCCACATCCACCTTTTTTTACAGTGTTCTGTAAATTCTTTGTATTCAGGGTTTTGATATGTTCCATAACTCTATCCTCCTTATGTAATTATATTCTTGGCATAGTATATCATATATCTTTTCATTTTAAAAGCTTTTTTTTACGTACAGCATTCCACCCAGTGTTCCGCCGCCTGTGCACATAAAAAATGTTGTAACTGCATGAGCTGCACTCATATCCCAGCCGCCTTTTGCCATAACAGAGACAGTCAACAGTAATACATAGTAAGCCAGACCTGTGATAACACCCCACAGATATTTGTCTTTACGCACAATTTTGCCGGCCATAAAGCCTCCCATGAAACATGCAAGTACATAAATTATAATAATACCCGCATCTACAGCTGTTTCTCCCAGATCAAAAGCAAACAGTACCAGGGCCAAAAGCAGTAATGCCACTCCTGTTAATGCATATGCAAATAATAGTGATTTCAAAATTGCTCTGACTTTCATTGCTTCCCCTCCTGTTAAACTATATGGGGGAGGAATCAGTGTTATTCTTTTATTTCTTTCTCTTTTTTATAAATACAGCCACACCGGCGATCACTGCAGCTGCCACAAACAGTATCACAAACGGCATAATTGATGTTGTATCTCCGGTATTTACTGTATTGTTATTTTTCACAGCTTTATTTTCCGTTGAATTATCATTCTGATCAGAAGAAGAACCATTATTGCTGTCAGAACTGTCATTCACAGATACTGTATTGTTCTTTCCGGAATCAGAGCTCTGACTGTCGGAGGAAGCCGGTGCAGGAGTTACCGCATCTGTGTCGTCCGTATCATTCCCTGCATCAGGTCCTACTAATTGTCTGCTTCCTGCAATTCCAAATGGACTGAAAGAATGTGTGCTGAATACCATAATACCATTCTCTACACTCGGAATAATCGTCTCAGTTGCCCCGTTATCCAGGAGATGTTCGATAGTATACTGATATCCGGATTTTACCGGCACAGTGACACTGATATAATCTCCATTAGGGATCTCGTATTCTGTATTATTCTTAAGATCCCAGAGTTCAAATTCATAAGACTGGAAAATCATTGCATCTGATTCATTGGTAAACTGATAGCTGTCACCGCTTGAAACTCTGAACTGTACATACCATGGAAGATTAACTCCGCTTACTGTAATACCGTCGCAGGTATGATTAAGTGCGGCCCTCTCTTCTTTTTCTTCATCAGAAAGAGAATCCTCTGCATCTGTAGGACGGTCATCCTTATCGTCCGGCAGAACAGGATTATCAAAGATATTATCACCTGCGCCATCTTCATCATCTTTCTTCGTATCTTCTTTATCCTGTGTCATATCATCTGCAGGTTCCAGCTTACCGGTAGTTTCTGTATCTTTATCCGTCTTATCTGCATTGCTGTTATTATCTTTGTTGTTTTTATTATCTGTTTTATCTTCTTCAATCTTATTCTCTTCATTGCCTGTATCAGTTTTATTATCCTGATCTGATTTACTTTCCTTATCTTCTTTATTGTCTGTATCAGCGTTTTCATCTGCGGCAGGTTTTTCTGACGAAATTTCAGGCGTTTCTGTTGGATCTGCATTTTCTGTTGGATCTGTTTTACCTGAGCCTTCTGTCTTATCAACATTATCACCATCCGTAATACTGTTCACTATTACATTGATGTAACCGACAACCGCGCCGCTCTCCGGATCCCATCCATCCACATGGCTTAAATCCTGCCCTTCTGCCGGTATAAGAAGTACCTCACAGCTCTGTACACGCTGTGCAGGAACGAAACTTCCATCTGCCCATTCAAAAGTTCCATATTCCGTTGCCGGAAGTTCTACATCCGCAAGTTCTACAGGCTTATCAAGCGTAATGTTGTCCGGGATCAGAGAAGACACAGTATTCTCCTGTGACTCAGCCGCACTGACCTGTCTTGTTACACCCGGTATATTATTTCCTGCAATCAAAGCCGCTGTTAAAGCCGCTGCCGCAAAAATACCCGTTCCTTTTAATTTATTTTTTCTTATTCTTATATTATTGGACATATCGCACCTCTATATTTATATTCGATTCTTATGTTTCCTGATAATCATTTTTTACTTTCAGCCAAATATCAGTTCTCTTTTTACGTAATACAATAATATTACATATCTGTATATTATCAAACTTTTATCATTTTGTAAATATTCTGTAATGTTTTTTTTCATTTTAATCGAGTGAATTATAACACAAATCTTACTTTTTCGACAGTCCTCTTTTAAATTTTTTTATACTATCTTTGAACCAAAAGCTTTTTCTTGATTTTTTATATGAAATCATGTATATTTTGCTTAAATGTTTTATGATATGATTCAATCAATAAAGATAATCAAAAGGAGTGAATAAATCTTGGATTCAAGTATTGCCTTTCAGGCGGTGGCGATTCTGATACTGATCGCACTTTCTTCATTTTTTTCCTCTGCGGAAACCGCTATGACAACCGTAAATAAGATTCGGATACAGTCTCTTGCCGAGCAGGGCAACAAACGTGCTGTTATTCTGGAAAAAATAATTTCCAATTCCCCAAAGATGCTCAGTACCGTATTAATCGGAAACAACATTGTAAATATGTCTGTTTCTTCTCTCATGACTACACTCACCATAAAGATTCTGGGAAACGCATATGTAGGAATCACAACCGGCATCCTGACTCTGCTGATTCTCATTTTCGGTGAGATAACCCCCAAAAACCTGGCAACAATTCATGCTGAAAAATTGTCCCTGGCCTATTCAAGAATAATATACGGGCTTATGATTCTCCTTACTCCCGTTGTTTTCATTGTAAATAAAATAACAGAAGGTGTACTGGTCATTCTGCATGTTAACCCGGACGAAAAGGCAAATGCCATGACTGAACATGAACTGCGTACCCTCGTCAATGTAGGTGAAAAAGACGGCGTCATTGAAAACGAAGAAAAACAGATGATCTACAATGTGTTTGATTTTGGCGATTCAACTGCAAAAGATGTCATGATTCCCAGAATCGACATGACCTTTATAGATATCAATTTTTCCTATGATGAACTTATGGCGGTCTTCAGTGAAGATATGCATACCCGTTTTCCGGTTTATGAGGACAACACTGATAACGTAATCGGTATTATCAATATGAAAGATCTTCTTGTTTATCCAAAGGACAAACCTTTTTCAATCCGCAACATCCTGCGTGAGCCTTATTTTACCTATGAATACAAAGCTACAGCAGACCTGATGATTGAAATGCGTAAAGCATCCGTCAATCTGGCAATCGTTCTGGACGAATACGGTGCCACAGCCGGTCTGGTCACATTGGAAGACCTGTTGGAAGAGATCGTAGGTGAGATTCGCGACGAATACGATGAGGATGAAGTCGAAGATATTAAAGAAATCCAGCCTGAAAGAGAATATGTTGTTCAGGGTTCTGCCAAGCTGGATGATATCAACGAAGCCCTCCATATTAATCTGGAATCTGAAGATTATGATTCTATTGGCGGATATATTATTGAACAGCTTGACTGCCTTCCCAAAGAGGGTCAGTCTGTCACACTTGAAAGTGGCATCCGCCTGGTTGTTGACCGTCTGGACAAAAACAGAATCGAACTTGTCCACATCTGGCTTCCCGAGAAGAAAACCGAAACAGAAGAACAGCCGTAACTGTCATCTCTCCAGCATCAGTGAAAATTGTTTCACGATTCTGGAGAGTTCTCCTGTAACCGCATCAATTCCTTCTTCGTTCTTTCTTCCAGTTTTCTCTGGTAATTCCATCTGCATTCACAGGCACCACATAAAATTCTGTTTTCGGATACAAGAGCTGATAATACATCAGACATCTTCTTGCATGGTAAGATTTGCAGCACAAAATCGCTCTTTCTATTTCCAGTTCTGCATGATCTGTCACCTGTCTGGAATAAATTGCGTTCTCATAAGTAAAGGTTGCCTGGTCTTCTTTCAGGATTTTCTGATCCGGAACTCCGTTTTTTATAAGAACATCCCTGAGAAATTCCCATTCTGTTCCATATTCCTTATCATATACATTGCTTTTTTCAAGAACGCCTGAAAACTTTCCATTTACTACGCTGTATTTTCCACTGGGCAGAATCCAGTCCGCCATCCCTTTCTTAAACAATTCTGCTGCTTTTTCCGCCATCTGCGGATAACCATTTCCAGGGACAAAAATAATATCAGATTTTTCCGGCTTGTTTTCTGCAAAAATAAACTCTTCTGAACCTTTTAAAAATTTTTCATATACGTCATTCATCATTACTAACTCCTCGTTATCTGTTTTTTCTACAGCACCTCTCAAATAATGCGTTTGTAACAGTTCAACAAAATTTCACGCTCTGATGAACCGGAACAATATGCATTATTTACGAAGATTTCTATGGAATTTCTATAGATAGATACAGTGTACCATATTTTTTCTATTAACGTACAACCAAGTTAATTCTTAAAACTAT
>ADJS01003376.1_pt1 | contig 10571 bp, 7 predicted proteins | sample 268128 | NCBI WGS metagenome assembly ADJS01 (sample SAMN00007486, study PRJNA43253) | human gut metagenome | isolation source: feces sample TS28 | reverse complement strand
GCTCCCGCCAGCGGGAGCCTTTATTGATTCTGTAAGAAAGTCGACTCAGAGCATTTCCAGCGTTCACCCAGTCGAGTAAGATATGTTCGGCACTGGACCGTGAGCCGAAACAAGCCGAACCGGGGGACGTATACCGATGACCGCAACCAACGAGACGCTGAGCATGGCTACCGAAGCGCAACTGAAGCGCGATCTGCCACAGAGCATCGTCATTCCGCCAATCCGTGGCGAAATGGTGCACCTGCGCCCCGCCACCGTCGAGGACCTGCCTCGTTTGGATGAACTTGATGCCTTCTATGGCGCATCCAAGATCACAGGTAAGGATGCGGTCACCGAACGCGCCATCGTACACACGTGGGTCCGCCGCTCCCAGGCTTGGGAAGCCGGTCAGGCACCCGCCGAATCCGGTGTGGGTGATCCGGAATCCCGCCGCACCATCGCATGGGCCGTATTGACTGACGCCGACCATGACGATGACGGTCAGCTCGATGCGGCCAGCACCGATAATGTCATCGGCATGATTTTCCTTATCGACATCGACGGCTGGTCCAAGTCCGCCCGCATCCAGATCATCTTGGGCCGTGAATACCGTGGCCGCGGCTACTCCCGTGACGCCATGCCGCGTGTGATGACCTACGGTTTCGCGCCCGAACCGGCCGGCTTGGGCATGCACCGCATCTGGGTGAGCGTGCCGGAAAAGAACAGCCGCTCGATTTCGGTCTACCAGTCGCTCGGCTTCGTGCCGTCCGGCACCTCGCGCGACGCGTTGTGGGATGCCGAAAACAACAAATACCAGGACCTTATCGTCATGGACACGTTGGCTGACGAGTACGATCCGATTCGTTCGCTTGACGCTTTTGGCATGCACTTGATTGAGGACAACCCGGGTGTCAAGGAAGCGCTGTCCGCGCGCGAGCATTCCATCGCCATCCAGCAGAACAAGCCGGAACCCGAGCCGGCACAGCGTGGTGAGGCAGCCGGCGCCACGACGAGTGACGTGCAGTCCCAGGCCCAGACGCCGGCGGCCGCACAGCCAGTCGAGCCACAGGCCGAGCACCACGACGATACGCAGAAGAACACGCGCCACAGTCTCGAAGAGGAAAGCAACTGGCCGTACGGTCAGGCAGAACGCAAGCCCTCAAAGGAAGCATGGTGGCGTACGCTGGGCCGCGGCCGCAAACGCGATACGGAAAGTGAGTGAGTAAACAAGCATGAGTGCCGAGGATCTCGACAATTACGAAACCGACGCCGAACTCGCGCTGTATAGGGAATACCGTGACGTCATCAAGCTGTTCACCTATGTGGTGGAGACTGAGCGTCGCTTCTACTTGGCGAATAAGGTCGATTTCAACGTGCGTTCCGCTGGTCAGGACGTGTATTTCGATGTGCAGCTGACTGACGCATGGGTATGGGATGTCTACCGTTCCAGCCGTTTCGTCAAGTCCGTGCGCATCGTGACCTTCAAGGACGTGAACGTCGAAGAAGTCCAGAAAACCGATATCGACATTCCCGACGATATTCACTGACAGGCAATCGTCTGATACAGCCTGTATTGACAATGCGCGGCATTCCGTCATCTTACGGCGGGGCGTCGCGCATTGTTCATACAACGCATAGCAAAAGTTCAGACTCGTAACCTTGCCATCGTGTGTCTTGTTTGCTTGCGGCTGATAGAAAATGCTGCATGAACACACACCATATGCAGCAGGGCCTTAAGGGCTCCATCGCGGGCGTGGTTGCTGCCGCCACATTGCTGGCCGGTGGCATCCTGACCGTTCCGCACGCCATGGCTTTGGAGGCCGATGGCCAGTATTACAGCAGCAAGCAGCCATATGTGGCACCTAGCGAAGCGACCACTGCCAGCTATAGCCAGGCGCCGGAAGGCTACGAAACGGTATACACCGAGTCGATGGCTCGCCACGGTTCACGCGGCCTGTCCAGCTACAAATACGACGCATTGCTTATGAAGATGGCCGAAGCCGCCGAAGCGGATAACGGTTTTAAGTCTGATGCCATCAAGTCCGAATTCATGAAGAATCTCAAAGCCATCACCGCCGCAAATGTGGAGAATGGCTACGGTATGCTCACCGGTCAGGGTGCTGACCAACATCAGGGCATTGGCGCACGTGCCTACGAGCGCAACAAGACGCTGTTCGACAACGCAGCCAAGGACGGTGGCAAGATTGCCTATCAGTCCTCTGGCGAAGCCCGCGCTACTGAATCAGGCGAGAATTTTGCTCGCGGTTTCAACGCGGCCTCGAACAATAAACTGGCGAACAGCACTGTGACGCCCGCCGATCCGGCCGGCACCGGCGAGGCGGCGGCTTTCGACAAGACGCCGAACACGCTGTACTTCCACAAGTCCGAAAACCCGGACGGCACTGAGAAAACCGGTGAGGCCAAGCAGCGTGCCGACGATTACCAGAACTTCGTGGAAAACGATGCGATTATCGCAGGCGCTGAGCAAACCATCGCCGAAAACGAGGACGTGAAAACAGCCTCTCACGATTTGCTTTCACAAATCTTCACCGATGACTTCCTCGCCAAACTGGCCGACGGCACGTACGCCTGGTACAACACTGTCGATGGCACCAAGGGCGGCGAGGCCAACTGCGCGCCGGGAGCCGACCCCAGCAAGGATGCCGACGCCTGCGGCGCAGCCAAGAAGAAGATCGCCTCCGAATACGATGCCGCGATGGATCTGTACAACCTGTACATCATCGCCGCTGATATGGAGAACGAGAACACCGGCAGCCATACCTTCGACTTCAACCAGTACTTCCAAGGTGAGCAGGCAGACGACGCCAAGTTGTTCGCCTGGGCGCTTGACGCCGAGGACTTCTACGAGAAGGGCCCGAGCTACGCCGGCCAAGACGAGACCTACACAATCGCACAGCCGCTGCTTGACGATTTCTTCTCGTCGATTGATGAGCGCGTAAACGGCGGATCCACCGTTGCTACTTTCCGCTTTGCCCATGCCGAAACGATGATGCCGTTCGCCGCGCTGCTTGGCCTTCCCGGTTCCACCCAGCAGGCGGCCGCCAGCACCACCGACGTGTACACCTACGCCAACAATGAATGGCGCGGTGAATCGGTGACTCCGATGGCCGCTAATGTGCAGTGGGATGTTGCAGTCAAATCCGGCAACGACCCGAAGACCGGCCGTGCCTACACGCCGCTCGTTCGTATGCTCTACAACGAGCAGGAAATCGCCTTCCGCTCCGAATGCACGCCGATTGCCGATGGTTCCACGTGGTACAAGCTCACTGAGCTTAAAAGTTGCTTGGCCTCCGACCACCAAACCCTAGGCGACGATGCGCATCTGACTGATGATTCCACAACGCAGCCGGGCACAGGACCTAACACTGGTGAAGGAACGAGTACCACTCCGAATAACAATGGTGCGGGAACTCATCAGCCCAGCAACACTCAGGCTAATGGTACGGAAAACGAGTTGAGTCGTACTGGTGTTGCCGTTACTGGTGTTGCGGGGATTATGATGCTGCTTGCACTTGCAGGCATCTCGCTGAATCTATGGAAAGTTCGTCGCTGACGAATTAGCCTAAGACCAAACCGATTCGCCGCGCTGTGTGTGACGCAACGTTGCCGAATACCCCTACCTCACGATTCGATGCGTCGCCTTTCTGCTGATGGAAAGACGGCGCATCGGTCGTATATCGGGAGAATTCTGTAAGCATTCGCTCATCTTTCGGTGTGCGATTCCGGGGCTTCTAGTAGACTGTCTCTGATTTTGCGTTTATAAGGAGCATAATGACCGACAAGCAATCCGTAGTGATTATCGGCGGCGGTCCGGCTGGACTTACCGCCGCATGGGAACTCATCAAGGACGGCGGTGCCGACAAGTACGACGTGACCGTGCTGGAGGGGACCCGCGAATTCGGCGGTATCTCGCGCACCGTGAAGCACAACGGCAACCGCATGGATATCGGCGGCCACCGTTTCTTCTCCAAAGACGAACGCATCATGGATTGGTGGAAGACCGTTCTGCCGTTGCAGGGCGCACCCTCCTATGATGACAAGAAGCTCGGCCGCGACCACGACATGGAGCCGGGCGGCCCCGATCCGGAGACGGAGGACAAGGTGATGCTCAAGCGCCACCGAGTGTCCCGTATCTTCTGGAACCGCCACTTCTTCGATTACCCGATTTCGCTGAGCCCCAACACGTTGAAGGCCATGGGCTTCAAGCTCACCATGGTGGCCGGCTTCAGCTACCTGAAGTCCATGTTCCACAAGCTGCCGGAAGACAATCTGGAGAACTTCTACATCAACCGTTTCGGCCGCAAGCTGTATTCGATGTTCTTCGAGGGCTACACGGAGAAGCTGTGGGGCCGCCACCCCTCCCAGATCTCCGCCGACTGGGGCGCCCAGCGCGTCAAGGGCCTGTCCATCATGGGCGTGCTCAAGAACGCCTTCCAGAAGCTGCTGCCCAAGAAGCGCTCCAACGCGGAGGTCGAGACCTCGCTGATCGAGGAGTTCTGGTATCCGAAGTACGGTCCCGGCCAGCTGTGGGAGACCGTCGAGTCCAATTGCGAGGCCGCCGGCGTCAAGGTGCTGACCGACGCCAGGGTGGTCGAGGTCCGCCAGACCGATGGTGCCGTGTCTTCCGTGGTGTACGAGGATTCCGAGGGCAACCGCACCGAGCTTTCCGGCGACCAGTTCATCTCCTCGATGCCGGTCAAGGACCTGGTCAACGCCATCGACGCGGCCGGCGCCGATCCCGAGGCCGTTGATTCCAAGCCCGCCCCGGCCGATATGACCGAGGTGGCCAACGGCCTGCCGTACCGCGATTTCGTGACCGTGGGCCTGCTGGTCAAGCACCTGAAGCTCAAGAACACCACCAGCATCCCCACCCTCGGCAATCCGCCGATCGTGCCGGACTGCTGGATCTACGTGCAGGACCCGGGCTACAAGGTCGGCCGTCTGCAGATCTTCAACAACTGGAGCCCGTACCTGGTCAAGGACGTGGACGACACCGTGTGGATCGGTCTCGAGTACTTCTGCGAGGAGGGCGACTCGTTCTGGAACATGAGCGAGGAGGATGTCACCAAGTTCGCGATCTCCGAGCTCACCCGCATGCGTGTGATCAACGGTCCGGACGAGGTCATCGACTCCCATCGTGAGCGCGTCAGGAAGGCGTACCCCGCCTACTTCGACACCTATGAGCACATGGACGAGCTCATCGAGTACCTCGACGGCTTCGGCAACCTGTACTGCGTGGGCCGTAACGGCCAGCACCGCTACAACAACATGGACCACTCCATGGCCACCGCCATGGAGGCCGTCGGCAACATCAAGACCGGCAAGACGTCCAAGAAGAACGTGTGGTCCGTCAACACCGAAAAGTCCTACCACGAAGAAAAGTAAATAAACCTTGTTGAGCTCCCTCGTCACAGAGGGAGCTTTTTTGGTTTTCGGCGGGCCGTTTTGCGTTGGTCGAGTTGGCGTTGTACAGTGAACGAAGTTCGCAGAGACTCAGAGACGCAGCGAACATTCATGAGCGGTGCAACCGCAATAATCACTCTTAACGCCTGGATAGGCATGGGTCTGTTCGGTATGGAAAGGGCAACCAGTGGCAAATAGCCAGAATCTTGAGGATATGAAGCTGCCTGAGCTCAAAGAGCTCGCTAAACAGATGGGCCTGCGCGGCACGTCGACCATGCGCAAGCCCGAGCTGCTCGCCACCCTGCAGGCGGCGCGCAATGGTGGAGAGCCGCCGGCCGGTGTGACCGTGCGCGCCCCCAAGGCTGCCAAAACCGCCAAGGTCGTCAAGGCTCCGCAGTCCGATGCCGTTGAGGCCAGCACCACAGACAATGCTGACGTGGCCACCCAGTCGCCGGCTCCGGCTCCGGTTGCCACGGAACCGCAGCTCGATTTGCCGCTTCCCGTGGCCGACGATGCCAAGAAGGACGAGACCGAACCGCGACGCACCCGTCGTAAGGCCGCCGATGATGCCGCATCCGAACCGCGTGCGGCCCGCCGTCGTCGCGATGACGACCAGCCCGATTTCGCTCGCCGCAAGCCGCGCAAGAAGGCCGATGAGGCCGGCGATCTGCTGGCCACGCTCGATTTGGGAGATGCAGCGCCTACCGAGCGTCGCCGCGAGCGTCACGAGGACGTGGAAGTTCCGCTGATTCGCCGAGTCCGTGATGATGAGGACGAGCAGCCTCGCCGCCGTCGTCGCACTGCGGAAAACAGCGAAGAAACCGTGCGTGACCTCGACGATATCCTGGCCACGCTGCCCACGCAGAAGCACGAGGAAACGTCCGAAGACGGCGAGCAGAACGACGATCACGAGTTCGTGCGTCGTAACCGCCGCGACCGTAGCGATCGCAACGATCGCGATACCCGTAATGATCGCAGCGATCGCCGTAACCGTCGCATGCGTGGCCGTGATCGCGACAACGCCGATGATGATCGTCGCTATGATGATCGCGATAATCGTAGCGATCGCAATGACCGTGATAGCCGCCGCGAAGAGCCGCAGGAGGATCTGGTGCCGGTGGCCGGCATCGTCGACGTGCTTGACTCCTACGCTTTTGTGCGCACTTCCGGCTACCTGCCCGGCCCGAACGACGTGTACGTTTCCATGGGCCAGGTCAAGAAGTACGGCCTGCGCAAGGGCGATGCCGTGCATGGTTCGATTCGCGCCCCGCGTGAAGGCGACCGCCGCAACCAGCGCCAGAAGTTCGTGCCGCTGCAGGCCATCGATTCCATCAACGGCCAAAGCGTTGAAGAAGCGCTCAACCGTCCGCAGTTCTCCAAGCTCACGCCGCTGTACCCGCAGGAGCGTTTGAAGCAGGAGACCGCCCCGAACAAGCTCACCGGCCGTATCATGGACATCGTTTCCCCAATCGGCAAGGGCCAGCGTGGCCTGATTGTCTCCCCGCCGAAGGCCGGTAAGACCATCACCCTGCAGAACATCGCCAACTCCATCGCCGCCAACAACCCCGAGGTCCACCTTATGGTGGTGCTCGTGGACGAGCGACCCGAAGAGGTCACCGATATGGAGCGCACGGTCCAGGGCGAGGTCATTTCCTCCACCTTCGACCGTCCGGCCTCCGATCACACTACGGTTGCCGAACTGGCCGTCGAACGCGCCAAGCGTCTTGTGGAGCTCGGCCAGGACGTGGTCGTACTGCTCGATTCCATGACCCGACTGGCTCGCGCTTACAACATCGCAGCCCCTGCCTCCGGCCGCATCCTGTCCGGTGGTGTGGACGCGCAGGCCCTCTACCCGCCGAAGAAGTTCTTCGGTGCGGCCCGCAACATCGAAAACGGCGGCTCCCTGACCATCATCTCATCTGCGCTGGTGGAAACCGGCTCCAAGATGGACGAGGTGATTTTTCGAGGAGTTCAAGGGCACCGGCAACGATGGAACTGCGCCTGTCCCGCGAGCTGGCGGACAAGCGACTGTTCCCGGCCATCGACATCAACGCTTCCGGCACCCGCCGCGAGGAGCTCATCACCAACCCGCAGGAACTGCCGATTATCTACCGTCTGCGTCGACTGCTGGGCGGCATGGAGCCCGAGCAGGCCTACCAGACGCTGGTGCCGCGCCTCAAGAAGACCGCCACCAACCGCGACTTCCTCGCCGCCATCGTGCAGCAGGCCAACACCGGCAACGCGGTCAACGGCAACTGATCAGACCGCTGAACAATAGTGTAAGGGCTGCACCCTGATTGATACGGGGTGCAGCCCTTGTCGTATCTGATGCAAATACATCAACTATCACATTGCAGTTGTAGTATTGCCGTCAACGTTCACATGCACGCTGACGATATATGAGATGAAAGAGGCATCACTGGGTTCGATTGTTTTGGGAGTGGGCAGTGGTGCGGCCATGTTCGGCGATGCGGATGCCAGCCATATCCTCACCGGCGACTATGACATCTGAGATATCTGACTTTGCGCATCGTGCAAAGCCGTAATCGGGAGTATCCTCGAATCTATGAGCGAAACGAGCAGCGACTGGCAAAGGACCACCATCGACTCCGCCCAGGCGGCGGCCCACCCGGAAACCGCACAAGCGGTGGCGCGCATCAAAGCGCTGCGCCAAACCATCGATAACATCGATTCGGCGGTCATCGCATTACTGGCCGAGCGGTTCAAGGCCACCTCGCAGGTCGGCGTGCTCAAAGCCAACGCCGGATTCGCGCCCGAAGACACCAAGCGTGAGGACTATCAGATCGAACGCCTCCACCGCATCGCCATCGATGCCGGGCTTGATCCGGAAATTGCCGAAATGTACCGTGAATTCGTGGTTACCGAAGCCAAGAAGCGCCACCAGCGCATAGCCGATGCCGGTGGTGACCCGGGCGTACTCGACGTATTCGCCTGATTCGCCCGCAGCGAATGGGCACCTTTCGGATATTCGTCTATAGGGCAAGTTGCCTGCAGCGACTACATTAATACGGGAATGGAATGCCCGTAGTGGTCGACTGTATGAATGGGATACGTAGATGAGATGTGGTGCCGCACTGGTCAGTTGCGCATTGTGCGTGGCTTCGATTCTCGGCGGTGCTTGGATGTCTCGTCCGACTCCGGTTGATTACGGTCCGGTGCTCGCTACGGCAAGTGATATGTACGCCGTCGCCGATGCCGAAGGGGAGCCGGTCCGTTGGTATGTGGTAGGGAAGGGCGGCGCCGGCAATGGCGCCAGTGTCGATTCCGGCAATAGCGGTTCCACTGATACCGATTCCGCCAATAGTAATTCCGGCACGTCCAAGGTTTCTCGTATCCCCGCTTTCGCCGCCACCCTGCCATGGAAAGTCAGCGTCACCTACTCGCTTGACGGTCCGAACGTCGAGGCAAACGAGGTTGCCGGCGCGTCTGGACTGATCGGCGTGTATATCGATATTAAGCCGCAAACCAAGGAAGCCAACCGTACGATCCCGGTTGTCGCCTTTACCGTGCCTACGCAGGTAGCCGATGATGTTTCCGCTGACAACTCCATTACGGTGACCACGCAAGGTTCCAATACCGTAGTCGCCGCAGCTGGAAAAGCCGCAACCGGCTTGGAATTCAGCTGCTATATGAACGCCAAAGACTTCTCCATGAGTTCCGTGGCGCTCGCCGTATTGCCTTCCAATTCCAGCAGTCCGGCAGTTGGTGCTAATCCCGATGCCGCGAATGCTGCGAATGCTGCCGCACAGCCTGCTGCCGATACGGATGTCGCCCAACTCACCGCCTCTGCCGCCACACTGGTCGATTCACTGACCGACGCCGGTTCTGGTGAACAGCAACAGCTCATCGAGCAGCTTCAAACCCTGCGCGATAACGAACGTGCGCTGAACAAGTCTGTAGTGGCTGAACGCGAAACCGCCCATAAGCGGACGTTTGAAGACTATATGGCCGCGTATGTGGGCTCATATACCACGCACCTGTCTGGATCGATTGGCACCTCCACCCAGTTGCCGGCGTTGATGGGCACGGCCGGCGAACTGTCCGGGGACACGCCTTTGGCTCAAGCCGTACTCGACTTGGCCAACGCGGTGAACAACGTCAGTGCCGCACATCAGCATGCCGGTGCGGTCGATGCGTTGGACGAGGTGATTCGCCGCATCCAGCAGCAAGGCACCACCGGACTGGTGGATGATCTGATCGCCGAGGCTTCGGAGGAAGCCACTCAAGGCTCCAAGCAATACGCCGATGGCCAGAGCCAGCTCTCCGCCGCAATGATTCCGTATTCGATGAAATACACGGACGTTTACACGGCCAATTTGAGCGCCCTGACCGGCGGCACGTCCTCGGGCGCCACCGCTTACGAGAGCCAAGCCATCGCCGAAACCAACGGTAGCGATGAACTCGCCGACGCTCAATCCAAGGTCGATGCCGCGATGAGCACGCTTGCCACCGCCTCCGAGCATACGGGCAAAGCCACGGCCTTGCGCCAGATTGTATTGCGATTCTCCGATCAGTTCGAAGGCGGCGCGTCCTCGGCTTCCGGCAGTGATGGTGATGGTTCGTCCGGTGATGTCTCTTCCGATCCGGTGACCGAGGCTCAGGCACTGACCGGCCTGGTCGATTCGCAATCGCAATCGTTCTACGGCAAGACCCGGGTCGCCCAAGCCAAGCGTAAGGCCGATGCCGCCCGTAAGCAGGCCAAAGCCGCGCAACAGCAGCAGTCGCAGCATTCCAAGGCCTCACTGGTCGATGACACCATGTCCATGTCTGCTGGCGATGTGATGAACTATGCGGGTGGTCTTACTTCGGCCATCGGTGGTGGTGATAAGTCCGACTCGTCTAAGAGCGCTGGTTCGGGAACGAACGACTCAGCCAAGTCGAGCGACACTGGCGATTCCGGCAACGGCAAGGCCTCCAACGCCAGCGATTCCGGCAACAATCTTGACACCGCTCCAGTACTGTTCGGCTTTGGCACTGGCGGCACGCTGTTCAAGCACGATATGAACGCGCTGATTAATGAGACCGTGAAAATCAGTGATGCTGGCACGCTCTTGGCGCAGGCCGTCGCGCAGCTCGACAGCCCCAATACGCAACAAAAAACCGCCGAAACCCGATATCTCATCGTGATTCCGACGGTGTGATGGTGT
>ADJS01004314.1_pt1 | contig 10576 bp, 12 predicted proteins | sample 268128 | NCBI WGS metagenome assembly ADJS01 (sample SAMN00007486, study PRJNA43253) | human gut metagenome | isolation source: feces sample TS28 | reverse complement strand
AACGGGCTCGAAAGCTTCCTCCGCTTCCTCCCGCTCAAGGTTCTGTTTACGCTCCTGCTGGGCCTTATGCTGAATAGCCTGGCGGGAGACCGCGCACTCCGCCCTTAAATTTTCTCCGAATTTACCGGCTGCCGTATGGACCACAGGAAGCTGCGGCTCATAATGAAACAGCTTCGTATTCTCATGGTGCCGGATCTTTTTCCCAGCCTGCAGGTCCGCCAAATTGATGGTCACCGCCTGCACGGACGGCTTGTCCGGCTTATTTTCTCTCCGCGGCTTTTCATTTACCTGTCTTTCCGCAGCTTTAGGCCCTGTGGCCTGCGCCCTGTCCCGGCCTCCTGACAGCACGGTCACCTGAGCGGCCGTCTGGTTTTCTTCCTGGAGCAATTCTCCAATTGCCAGGCCGCCCAAATCAACCGCCGGAAGCTCCCTGTGCTCACAGTACAGCCTGGCGGCCTCCCGGGCGGTCAAGGGCTTTACCGTCTCCGGGTCTATCCGAATTACCCGGTTTTTCTGGGTCGGCGCCGGCTTCACCTTTCCGAACGCCTTTTCATAGCGGCTGACAGGCTTTTCCCNGCTTACCGCTTCCGTCTTTTCCNGGTCCTGCTGATTCTGAGCCTCGCCGCCCTCTTCGGTCTCTATTTTGCCTGCGGCGTCTCCGCTTCCTGCTCTGCCTGCTGAGGGCATGGGCTTGCCCGCTCTCCACAGCTTTCTCCGGATCCTTTTCTGCTTTTTCCGGTGCCTCGGCCGCTATCTCTTTTTNTCCCCCATCAGCAAGAGGATTTTCTATCGGCGGAGCCTGCTCATCCTGTTGCTCCTGTCCGCCAGCTTCCGGTCCTGAAGCTTCGGGCGCCTCCCCTTGGCCGTGGTCCTCTTGGCCCACTGCCTCCTGAGGCTTAGAATCTGCCGAAGCCTCATCCGCTTTCTCCTCTGAGCCCTCCGATTCCTCCCAGCCGTCGCCGGCATCCGCTGCCGGTTCCATCGGCGCTTCTTTCTTGGCCTCCTCTTCCGGCGCCGTTTGTTCCAAGCGGCCCGTCTCTAACTCCTTACGGGAATCCGCATCCGCTTTTCTCCCATTAGACCTCTCTGGCTGCTTCCGGGAGGCCTCCTCCTGGTCATCCTGGAAGAACAGCTCTGGCCGGATCGAAAAATCCTCTTCCTCATCATCTGCCCAAACAGCCTCTTGCGCGGGGACTTCCTCCGGTATCCGGGCTTCCTCCCAATCGTCCTCCGCAAAGGGGTCTTCTCCTTGCTGCGCCTCAGGAAGTGTGACTAGATTTTTAAAGAACGCCTTCAGCCTCCGACCAAATCCCAGCTTCGGCTTTTGCTCATCCTCAGGCTCCTGCCCGTATTCTTCGCCGCCATTTGGCTCTTCCAGGCCTTTCTCGTATTCCGCTTCCTCGGGAAGCCCGCTTTCGTTCTCCGGGGGAAGCTGCCCGGGAAGCTCCTCCTGAGGAATCGGAGCCGGCTGTTCTTCCTTCTCTGGAATCAATTCCACCGGCCGGATCGTCTCCGCCCTCTCCCCGGTAACCTCGCTGATAATCCTGGCGATCTCCTGTGTGCCGAACTGAGGATTCTCAGGCTGACTGGCATTTTCCTTTTCATTCTTGATCTTTTCAAACGCCTGGGAGAACTCCTCCTTTTTCGGCGTCCAGGTCTGAGCCCTCACGGGCTCTTCCGGTTGTTCCGGCTGACTGATTTTATTAGAACGGCCTAAGGCCTCTAGAATACCGTTGACCTCCTGGGTCACGCCGATCGGCTTCAGCTCCTGAGCCGCCTGCTTTTTTCCGGTATCTTCGGCGGCCTTGGGCTTATTCTGCTGGGAGCTCGGGCCTCTTCCCTGCTTGATTGCGTCTAAAATTCCGCTGATCTCCTGGGTCATGCCAATTTCCGGCCGGTCTCCAGCCTTTGGGGATTGCTCGTCCCGGTTTTCTGAAAAAAAGAAGCTGGTACGGGCGGCGTGAATACCGCTCTGTCCTTCCCCGCCTCCGGGTCCCTTCAGCTTAATATCGCCATATTTGAGCATCAGCTCATCCGGCTCGTCATCCAGGCTTATCTTTTTAAACTTTCCCGTAAAGGACTGCAAAAAGCCCTTTTTATCCTCTTTCTCCTGCATAGCCTTCACCTACCATTCGCTGTCTTATTTCGCTTTGATTCCCTGCCTCTGTCTCATAAACTCATACATTAAGACTCCCGCCGCCACAGAAGCGTTCAAGGAATTAATCTTTCCCCGCATTGGCAGGGAAAGGATTACGTCGCATTTTTCCTTAACCAGCCGTCCGATTCCAGCGCCCTCACTGCCGATCACCAAAGCCGCCGGTCCCGTAAGCTCCGCCTCGCACCAGGGGGTTCCTTCCATATCGGCGCCGTAGATCCACAGGCCGCGCTTTTTCAAATCCTCCAGCGCGCCGCCAGATTGGATACCCTGGCAACAGGCACATATTCCAAAGCGCCGGCCGAGGCCTTTCCCACGGTATAGGTGAGGCCCGCAGACCTGCGCTTAGGGATAATCACCCCATGAGCGCCCGTACATTCCGCTGTACGGAGAATAGCTCCCAGATTGTGGGGATCGTTCAGTTCATCCGCCACAATGAGAAACGGCGGCTCGCCCCGCTCGTCCGCCAGCGCCAGCATATCCTCCACAGAAGCGTACTCATGGGCGGCGGCCAGCGCCGCAATTCCCTGATGATTCGCTCCCGGGCATAAAAACTCAAGCCTTTTCGGGTCTACTTCCTTCACGGCCACTCCTTGGGCCTTCGCCTTGGAAACAATGTCTCCCAGGCTGCCGTTTCTCGCGCCTCTCGCCACCAAAATACTTTCGATGGGCCTGGCGGAGCGGAGCGCCTCCTTTACGGCGTTTCTGCCGGCGATCACATCCTGGGCCGGCTCGGTTCTTTTTTCTGTCATATGATCTCCTTTATTTCCGCTTTTCAGGGAACCCTGAAAGAACCCCTAAAAAGAAAGCTATACTTATCTAGATAAAAATAAGTATAGCATAAGTATTAAGAAAAAAGAAGACATTTTTCGAGGATAAAACAGAAACAATCTGGTAAAAAAACAATTAAATTTCTTTTAACGCGTCTAAATAAACCGCGCCGGCGTCTAAGTTTCTGGGCGGGATTCCGTAGGTGCCGGTAGAGGAATCCAAAAACAGGCTGATATGGGGAGGATTTACCGTAAAGGTCAGGTACATGGCGATAAACAGCGCCAAGGCAAAGGCGGCCGCGGGAAACCAGGGGCGGATTTTATTTGAGTCCGCCGCCATCACCTTGGAGGAGGCCAAAAAACCTAGAGCCGCGAACGCCGCAAAGCCTAGGATATCCGCCCATGCGTAGCTGGTCCCGAGGATTCCGGCGTAAAGAAGCCGGAACGCGATGGTTCCCGCGGTCATCACATAAAGCCCTGTTACACGGGCGACCACAAAATTTTTCAAAGGCAGCCTGAGAAAGCAAAGCTCCACGATCGACCAGCAGAGATAAGGCAAGGCCATGATCTTGACGGTTTCCCAAACGCTGCCGTTGGCGGCGCCGAACAAAATGGACCACACCGCCCCGCCGGAAAGCCGATAGCTGAAATGCAGCAAAAGCCCGGTAAGGCAGGTGAACGCCACGCCCCAGGCCTCAAGCTGCTGAAACCTTCCCTTTTGCCGATAGGTCATGAAAAGCCCTCCTTCTATGGTAAAGCGGCCAAAGCGCCGCCTATTATCCATATGAGGAGGGTTTCTTTTTTATGTCTGTCCTTCCCGTTTTTCGGTCAGAAGCATACTGTAATCCGGCAGGCTACAGCGCCACCGCCAGAAGAGCGATTCCCGCTCCCGCCAAAGCGGCGGCTCCCAGCCGCAGGCCCCAGAACAACGCCTTGTTTCGCCTGCGGAACGCCGACGGCGCGCCCAGCCGTTCCATAACCTGAATCGCCTCCCGGTGCAAGGCTTCGTAGGATTCTCCCGCATACTCCGGCTTAACCACAAACAGTGCCCGTTCATAAAAGGGGCTGTCCGTCTGAGTGACCTCGATCATCTGCCTGTTAACTCCCTTAATCACAATCGGTTCCTCCAATCAAAATTTAGAAGCAACCCTATTCTTGTCGTTTCTCCCGAAGGTTATACAGCCTGATAAGGAAAACCGGTCATTCGGAGCGCTTCTCCCGGCAGTATACCAAACGTATTTACATTAGTTAACATAAATATCGTGGATAACTAGGTTGATAATGTTGAAAACCCTGTGGAAAATGTTAAAAAGTCCCTTAGGACAGGACGTTCATAACTTATACACAAAATTCAACGCAACCACGTTATGTTAACTTTTATTGTTCCCTTCGTGAAAAACGACCATAACAGAGAGTAATTTCACCTTGTCAAAATGCAGTTTGCATAATTTTTACGTGAAAATCCCCCACAAATAGTTGACAATTTTCGAGGCAGCGTAAACTCGGCTTACTGTCCCTCCGGGATTCTAGAGGTCAAAAATTGTATGGAACGCTCGATAGAATCCTTAGAATTCCCAAAATCCCCGCCGATATTTCGGTAATCGAACATAGAACAGAAGTGGGTGACGTCCTTTTGAAGGCCATCCAAATAATTTTTCACCAAATCGCTGGCCGCCTGAGCAAACGCGCTGTAATTTTTCTTGCCGACGCCCTTCTGCGCCCCCTCCAGCAAGGCGGTATAATGGGGCAAACACAAATAGGGTTGCTGGGAAAACAGCTCCCGGAATTCTTCTTCCTTTCCCCACAAGCGGTAAATGGTATCGAACATGCGAACCATCGCCCACTGGATCTGCTCGCAGACAAAGCAGCTTTCCGTCAGCTTCTTCGCGGCCTCTACCTCCTTTTTTCCGGGTACTCCCCGCTTGTCCAGGCGAAGCACGGATGTTTCAATCTCCTTTAGATGGCTTTCCAGGATCAAGGCGTTAGACAGCCGGCTGCCCTTTTTCAGCATCATGGAAAAATGGGGGTAGCAGAACCCCTGAACGTTGGTCACCTCCCGGATGTCCGGCTCCATCATAGCCGCGCCGGTGATGTACTCGGTAACCCGGTTTTCCAGGGTATCCCGCATGCGGCAAATGGGACAGCCCTCCTTCGGCTCGAACACCTCGCTGATCGGTATGGTGCAAATGTCTTCTCTCATATAGATTCCTCCGGTTTTATTTTCCTGACCAGCCCCAGTAGCGCCGGCCGGTAATTTATTGTATAATAAAATCTGATTTTGCCGTATCGAGAAATTTTTTGCCGGCAAGGCGCGGTTCTCGCTGGAGCATGAGCCAGAGGCCTTAGCTTCTTTTTGTACAGCCGCACGGAGCCGTAAGCTGAGATGGAGCTGCAGCGGATATTTCCCTGCAAAAGCAGCACGCCGCAGCGCAGGCGCCGCTGGCCGGGACGCCCCCGTTCTCTGTAAGGCAGCATAAGCTCTCAGTAAAACGCCGCGGAAAGGATGGATGCTTTTTGAATTGTCAACAAACGCCCGGCGGGCTGCTCGTCACCGGGATCACCGATTTTTCCTTACCGGAAACCCTGGACTGCGGCCAGTGCTTCCGCTGGCAAAGGCTGGAATCCGGCGCTTACCGCGGCTCGGCCTACGGAAAGTCTTTAACTGTTTCCATGGATGAAAAAGGTCTTCTGCTTCAAGGAGCGGCGGAAGAGGATTTCCAGGCGCTTTGGCGTTCTTATTTTGACCTTGATCTTGATTATAACAAAATCAGAGGAGCTTTGGCAAACAAGGATCCGATTTTAAAGGAGGCGGCAGCCTTCGCTCCGGGCATCCGTATTTTGAACCAGGAGCCCTTCGAGACGCTGTGCTCCTTTATTATTTCCCAAAACAACAATATTCCCCGGATCAAAGGGATCATAGAGAGGCTGTGCCTGCTTTTTGAGAGGGAAACCGGCAGCGCCGACCGCTTTCCCACGGCGGAAATGCTGGCTTGCCGCCGTGAAGAGGATCTGGCGCCGCTCCGCGCTGGCTGGCGAGCGGCTTACCTGTTAGACGCCGCTCAAAAGGTCGCCGTCGGTGAGGTCGACCTAGAGAGGATAAAAGCACTGCCCATGCCTGAAGCCAGGGCAGAGCTGATGCGGATCAAAGGGGTGGGACCCAAGGTCGCGGAATGTGTTTTGCTGTACGGCCTTCACCGGCTGGAGGCGTTTCCGATGGACGTTTGGATGAAGCGGGCCATGGCCACGCTGTTCCCGGAAAAGAGCGTCCTGGATTTCGGCCCCTACGCTGGGATTGCACAGCAATATATTTTTCATTACAGCCGGCTCCATCCGGAGCTTTTCCGATAAAAAATCAAGGCAGCAGCATGGCCAGCAGCACAGTAAATACACCGGAAATCCCAATGGCGATGCCGCTCATAGCGCCCTCCGTTTCGCCAATTTCCACCGCCTTGCTGGTTCCTACCGCATGGCTGGCGGTTCCGATCGCCACTCCAGCGGCTACCGGATTTTTTACCCGGAACGCTTTGATCAGCAAGGGTGCCAGCATGGAGCCCAAAATTCCAGTTATGATCACGGCGGCTACCGTCACCGGGACGATTCCTCCATGCTGCCTGGAAATCTCCATCGCGATAGGCGTCGTGACAGACTTGGGCAGCATAGAGGCCGTCAGCTTTTCGTCCAGTCTAAAGGCCCGGCATAACCCATACACGCTGAGCATAGAAGTAAGTGAGCCGGCGGCGCAGCCCAGGAGCACCGGAAACAAATTCTTTTTCAGGATTTCCCGCTGCCGGTAAACGGACAAGGCCAGAGAGGCGGTAGCGGGAGCCAGGAACAGGGCGATGAAATCCCCGCCTGCCTGGTAGTGCTCCAAGGGGATATGGAACGCCAGCAATACCAGGGCTACTAAAATAATCGCTACAAGCAGCGGGTTGACCAACGGCGTTTTTGCCTTCCGGTTTAGCCAAACCCCTACAGCATAGGCAAGGATGCTCAGAACGATGCCGAACAGAGGCGAGCTGGTAACGGCTTCCATCACGAGTCCTCCTTGCCGGTCAATTTCTTTTGCAGCCATACGCCGAAGCGCACCGCGGCCGCGGTGACCCCAAAGGTGAGAAGCGTCGTCACAAGGCAAATCAGCAGAAGCTGCCACATGCTGTCCTTGACAAATTCAAACTGCTCTAAAATGCCCACTCCCGCCGGGATAAAGAAAAAGGCCATGTTCTGAAGCAGAAAATCCGCCTTTTGACGGATATGGTCAATCTTCAGTACTTTTAGGCACAGCAGCAGAAACAATAAAATCATGCTGAGCACGGAGGCCGGAAAAGGAAATGGAAGAAAACAAGCGGCTGCTTCTCCGATCAGGCAGACGCCGAATACAACGCCGATTTGCAGGATTACTTTCATGCTTTTTACTCCCGGAAGCGCTTTGCGCTTATTTCAAAAATAACGTCTCAAACAGCCGGAGCCCCTGCTCCTCGGAATATGCGCCCGGCGTGTTGGCGTAATGCTTCAGGCCGGTAAAGCGCTTGCGGTAAGACTGGATTTCCTCCTTAGTCATGGAGATCCTTTCCACCCCGCTTAAGGAATCTAAAAGCTGATTCACCGCCGGAAGATCCGTATCTAACACCCGCAGAAAGCGTTCCATTTTTTCCGGGGCGTATTGAGCGCAGTGCAGCAGCAAAGCCGGCAGGAACACTGCGCAGGCCTTTCCGTGAGGAATCCCGTGGTTTTCTGTCAGCACATAGCCGTAGGGATGGGGGAACGAGGTTCCGTGAGCGTTCAGAACCAAGCCCGCCCATAGAGAGCCATAATACATCTGTTCCCGGAACGCGGGCGTCATCTCCATTTCAGGCCTCATCATTTTCAGGCCCCGGTATACCATGGGCATGGCCTTTTCCGCCAAATACCCGGTAATATCATCGCAAGCCGGGGAAAAATAGCCCTCCACGGCATGACAGAAGGCATCGAGCCCGGTGGAAACCGTGGTATTATAAGACATTGTACCGGTATACGCCGGGTTCGCGATGGCAAGAGACGCGTAAAGCTTCCGGCCCGGAAACAGACTTTTTCACACCGTCCACGGTCAGCACAGAGGTAGGGCTGACCTCGCTGCCGGTGCCGGAGGTGGTACCGATCAGCACAATGGGCAGCGGCGGGTTTTTCCAGGCTTTTTTGAAAAAGCCTTCCCGGTCAAGCCCAGGGTTGGCCGCCAGCGCGGCTATGGCCTTCGCCGCGTCCAAAGGAGAGCCTCCTCCGATTCCCACCACAAACGCGGCCTTTTTCTCTGCCGCCAAAGCCGCCGCTTCCTCGCAGGAAGAGAGCAGGGGGTTTTCCGTAATCCCGTCGTATACAGTGCAGGAAATTTTTTCCCGGCGAAGCACTTCGGTCAGGTCGTCCAGGGCACCGCTGGCTTTTGCCGAGTGCTTGCCCGTCACCACCATACAGGAATCCCCCAGCTTCTTCAGCTGGGCGGCGCTGTCCGCCAGGGCAGTTCTTCCGCTGACAACCCTTACCGGCATATAAAAGTCAAAATTCATAAAGCGTTCCTTCTTTCTTTAAAATTGCTTTTAAATATTTCTTTTCAGCCTCAGCATTTCACATCCGCTTCTTCCGGTTTTACGCCCCTTTTCTTCTTCCCGTGATTTCGCACTGAAAACAACCGCAAGGCTGGCTCTCTCCGCCTCTGTTTGCAGCTTCGGCCGCCTGCTGATTCCGGGCGGCGCGGCTGTTATTTTTATTTTCTCAGATTTCCCCACGCTTCGAGCCGCTTTCCGCCGGCGCCTCCATTTATCTCTGCAGATGGTACTATTATACTACCTGGCTTTCCTGGTTGCAATCCGCGGCGGTTCCAATGCGGTTTATTCTTTCTCTAACTTTATTCTCTGGAAATCTGTGTTTTTCTACACTTTTTGTTGAAAGCCATTGAAAAAAATGATAGAATTATAATCTGTGATCGTAATTTTCGACCTTTGGAATAGGAGAACCTTTTGTGAAAATGTCTACAGGTAAGCACTCCCTAAAACTGCATCTTGTTCTTCTGGCGCTGCTGATCGCTGTGGTAGGCTTCGTGATCTGGCTTTACACCGGATACGTGGGGGAATCCACTCCCTATGAGGTCACCAACTACGCCATGGGCACCTATGTTCAGCAAACAGTATATGGTAAAAACGGCCAGGCCGGCGCTTCCGCCGCCGCCAACGCCATTTCCAGTCTGGAAAACGAAATTTCCTGGCGGGTAGACGGTTCAGAGATTCAAAAGCTCAACGAGCAGGCCGGCGGCGATCCTGTGAAGGTTTCCAAGGATACCTTTTCCATTCTTCAGGCCAGCCTGGATGTGGCCGAGGAAACCGGAGGAGCCTTTGATCCGACCATCTATCCTCTTTCTTCCCTGTGGGATTTCGGCGGAGATAACCAGCAGGTGCCTGCCCGTGAAGAGATTGACGCTTTTCTTCCTTATGTAAATTACCAGGATTTAGCTTTAAATGACGCCGACTGCACCGCCCGGCTTGCGAAGGAGCTGGAAGCCGTGGATCTCGGGGCTGCCGGAAAGGGCGCCGCCTGCGATGCGGCTCTGCAGGCCTACCGCGACGCCGGCGTGGACAACGCCGTCATCGCCGTGGGCGGAAGCATCGGCGTGATGGGCCGCAGGCTCACCCAGGAAAACTGGCGGATTTCCGTGCGCGATCCGGATAAAAGCGTAGACGACAGCGACGCCGGCATGGGAGTTTTAGAGCTTTCTGAGGGTTTTGTTTCCACCAGCGGCGTCTACGAAAAATATTTCGAACAGGATGGGATCCTTTATCATCATCTTTTAGACCCTTCCACTGGCTACCCGGCAGAAAATAATCTGTTGTCGGTTTCGGTCGTAGCTCAAACCGGTGTGCTTTCCGACCTGCTCTCCACCGCCTGCTTTGTGCTCGGCTTGGATAACAGCTTGTCCGTTCTGGAACATTATGACGCCCAGGCGATTTTTATCACCCGGGACAAAGAGGTCTATATCACCGAGGGCCTTAAGGACCGCTTTACCGTATCCAGTCAAGCTTACACGCTGAAGGAGCTGCAATGATAGAACAGCCTATGGAGAACCGGAAAATGGGTTCCAGAAAAGGGATTTACTTTTGATTCTGCTGGTTGGAGCCGCTGCCGCCGTTTTATTTTTTTGGCCCAAAGAACAGGGAGCGGCAGCGGTCATCTCTCAAGAGGGCCGGGAGCTTTACTGCATCGACCTAACCCAAGTGGAGGCCCCCTATGATATTTCTATCGGCGGGGAATACCCCCTGGTGATTCACGTGGAAAAAGGAGCCGTTTGTTTTCAAGGGGCCTCCTGCCCCGATCAAGTCTGCGTCCGCACCGGCCGGCTTTCCAAAAGCGGACAAGGCGCCGTGTGCCTGCCGGCAAAGGTCACCATCCAAGGTCACCGGCCCCCGAAAAGGGAGTTTTGACGCTTTACACGGGCTTCTAAGCCTTTTTTAAGCTTTGTTGTTATGAAATTCGGACCGCGGACATTCTATCGGCAAGCACTTCGTTGGAAGCATCTCTGCCCATTAGGAGGAACACCATGGCGGAAATCAAAAAGAAAACCCTCCGGCTGACTACCCTGGCGGTGCTGGGCGCTTTGGCGATCGTGCTTTCCGCTTTGGAAAATCTGATT
>ADJS01014958.1_pt1 | contig 10588 bp, 10 predicted proteins | sample 268128 | NCBI WGS metagenome assembly ADJS01 (sample SAMN00007486, study PRJNA43253) | human gut metagenome | isolation source: feces sample TS28 | reverse complement strand
AAACCTATAATTTAAATTAATCTTGAAAGATATATATTATTAGATAAATATATAATTTTTGAGGTTAAAAAAATGTGGGATGATTTCGCAGAGTTCATTTTAACACAGGCAACTGAAAATCCGACAAGAATAGTGGAAATAGCCGTCGGGAAATTTGACGGAGTATACCAATACCTAAAGAGAAACGAAAATATAGAAATTATCAAAACCGATATTTTGCCAAATGATGATGAAGTAATAAAAGATGACATTACAAATCCTAACTTGGAATTATATGAAAATGCCGATATTATATATTCCATTCGCCCACCAAGTGAATTGCAACCCCATATAGAAAGACTGTCACGAAAAGTTGACGGAACTTTTATCATAAAACCTTTGTGTAATGAAGATTTAAATATAAGTTCACACAAAGTGAAATTGAAAAATTATAAAAAAGCAAGTTTTTACATATTATAGGTGTGTCTTTAATGGAAGAATTTTTAAAAAAATACAATACTTCAGAAGAAGGGCTGAGTTCTAATGAAGTAACAAAACGCCAAAATCAAAATGGGCTGAATGAATTAAAAGAAAAAAAGAAAAAAAGTGCAGTTATGCTCTTTTTAGAACAGTTCATTGATGTTTTAATAGCTCTCCTTATTGTTGCAGCCATTGCAGCATATTTTGTTGGAGACGTTATCGACTCATGTGTAATTTTAATAGCTGTACTTTTAAATACAGTAATCGGATTCATACAGGAATACCGTTCAGAAAAAGCAATTGAAATGCTTAAAAGCGTTACAACATCATATGCAGTTGTTAGAAGAGATGGGCAGGTGCAAAAAATTGATGCAAAAGAATTGACCATCGGAGATATTGTAATTCTTGAAGAGGGAGACAAGATTCCTGCAGATTTAGTACTTATTGAAACCAACAGACTGAAAGTTGATGAATCAAATTTGACCGGAGAATCTGTACCTGTTGAAAAATCTCCAAAAGAAGAAGCATATATGGATTCAAATGTAACTTTAGGAAACGGAGTGGGAATTGTAACTGCCATAGGTATGGACACATCAATAGGAAAAATAGCTGAAGTGATTCAGGAAGAAAAGGGAGAAACTCCTCTTCAAAAGAAAATGGACAAACTTGGAAAAACACTTTCCGTAATAGCTATTATTGTTTGTGTATTTATATTCATTTTTGAATTATTCAGAGGAATTCCTATTGTTGAAACATTTTTAACAGCAGTTTCACTTGCAGTAGCTGCTATACCTGAAGGTTTGCCTGCAGTTTTAACATTGACATTAGCTTTGGGAATGCAACAACTGACCAAATCCAATGCAATTGTCCGCAGACTGCTTTCAGTAGAAACTTTAGGTTCATGTACTGTTATCTGCAGTGACAAAACAGGAACATTAACTGAAAATAAAATGACTGTCAGAGATGCATTTTTCTATAATGAAAACAAATCTTTAGAAATCAATGCACTTTGTAACAATTCCACAATCAGAGACGGCAAAACTATCGGAGATCCGACAGACGGTGCTGTTTTAAAATACAGTCAGGACAATAACTATTTTAAAGAGGATTTGCAGGAAAAATTCCCTAGAGTTGATGAAATCCCATTAGACAGCAGCCGTAAAATGATGACCACTATACATGAAAATGGTGAAAAGTATTTGGTTCTCACTAAAGGTGCTCCAGAAATCATTATCGGCAAATGTAAACACATAGATAACAATGGAAGTGTTGAAATTCTTGATGATTCTGTAAAGGAAACACTAACTGAAAAAATAAATGAAATGAGTGATAATGCATTAAGAGTTTTGGGAATTGCATATAAAAATACCGAAAATATTGGAGACAATGTAGAAAATGATTTGATATTTACAGGACTTGTCGGAATAATTGATCCTCCAAAGGAAAATGTTGACAAATCAATAGCTGCATGTAAAAAAGCTGGAATTAAAGTAAGAATGATAACAGGAGACCATCTAAAAACAGCAGCATCTATTGCCCGCGAAATTGGAATCCTGACAGACGGGAAAGTAATTGACGGTGAAACTCTGGATAAATTAAGTGATGAAGAGTACTTTGAGATGGTAGACGACATACAAGTTTATGCAAGAGTAAAACCAGAGCAGAAAATGAGAATTGTTGAAACCCTAAAGCAAAAAGGCGAAATTGTTTCAATGACAGGGGATGGAGTAAACGATGCTCCTGCACTTAAAAATGCATCTATAGGAGTGGCTATGGGATCAGGTACTGATGTTGCAAAAGAATCAGGAGATATGATTATTCAGGACGACAACTTTGAAACAATAGTAACTGCCATTCGTGAAGGGCGTAAAATATACGACAACATTAAAAGATTTGTCAAATTCCAGGTATCAACAAATGTCGGAGCTATTTTAACAATTGTCGGAACAAGTATTTTCATGCTTCCGGTGCCGTTTAACCCTGTACAGCTGCTTTGGATTAACATTGTAATGGACGGACCTCCTGCCCAAACTTTAGGAATGGAAGGTAGCGAAAGAAATATTATGACAAGACAGCCTGAAACAGGAGATATTCTGAATAAAAAGGTATTGATAAAAATATTTATTGCCGGTCTTGTAATGGCAATAGGTTCAATAGCGCTGTTCAGCTACAAATTGGCAATTGGCGCAAGTCAAAAGCAGGCAATGACTGTAGCATTTACCTTATTTGTAATGTACCAGTTATTCAATGCATACAATTCAAAATCAAATTCCGCCAAAAAAAGCACTTACCTTTATTTGGCCATTATAGCATGTTTCATATTGCAGGTATTGATTGTATATATACCTGAGCTGCAAATAATATTCAGAACAACCAGCATCGGACTTACAGACTGGATATTAATATTCATAATTGCAGCTACAATATTAGTGTCAAACAGAATAGCAAACAAAATTGTGGTAGAATGAAAAAACTAAACATCCTCCTTATTGGCGGAACAAAGGACGCAAGCAACATAACAAAACACATAAAGGAAAAATATGATTCATATATTCTGACTACAACAACTACAGAATACGGATCAAAATTAGCTATTGAGTCTGGAAGTGATGACACAATAGCTAAACCACTTTTAAAAGATGAATTCATAACACTTATTGAAAATAATGAATTCAATCTTTTAATTGATGCAACTCATCCTTATGCATCACACATCACCCAAACTACTGTTAGCCTATCCAAATTATTCAGCATAGATTATATTCGCTTTGAAAGACCACCATCAAACCTTGATAATGTTGACACATCAAGAGTTCATGAAGTAACTTCCCTTGATGAAGCAGGACAATTAATAGCCAGTGATTTTACTTCAGGAAACGTGTTGCATCTTGCAGGAGCAAATACCATGGAACCTATTTTAAAATATGTTCCTGTAAACAGGTTTTATGCAAGAATTTTAAAAGTTCCAAAATCTGTGGAAAAATGCAAAATGCTGAACCTTCCTGAGGAACATATCATACCAATGAAAGGTACATCCAGCTTAGAGGAAAACCTAAAAATAATTGAAGAAACACAAGCAAGTGTTATGATAACAAAAGAAAGTGGTGATATCGGAGGAGTAACTAATAAAATTAATGCTGCTAATTTAAAAGATATAGGTGTCATCATGTTAAAACGTCCAAAAATCAGAGATTTAAATAAAAATGACATTGTTTCTAATTTAGACGAATTAGATGAAAAAATAAATAACTGTTTTTAAATTAAAAAGAACGCCGAGACTGGGATTTGAACCCAGGCGGAGAAACTCCACAGGATTTCAAGTCCTGCGCCTTACCAGACTAGACTATCTCGGCAAATGATAACAGAAAAAAATATTTAGAAAAAATCTAAATATTTATCCTTTAAGTTCTATTTCAATACTTACATTATCCGGAACATTAACTTTCATGACTTGTCTCATAGCACGTTCGTCAGCACCAATTCCAACTAAACGTTTATGAATTCTAAGTTCCCATTTTTCCCAGGAAGCTTTCCTTCTCCATCCGGAGATTTTCTTGTAGGTACTACTAATTTTTTAGTAGGTAATGGGATAGGACCAGACAAATCAACACCAGTTCTTTCAGCGATTTTTTTAAGTTGATCACAGACATAAGCTAATTTTTCTGGATCAGTTCCTGTAAGCTTAATTCTTGCTTGATGCATTATTATCCTCCAAAAATAAAAATAAAAAAGAAAGGAACAACTCCTTTCTTTTAATTAACTACTTACAAATCTATTTAGCTGGGGTAACGTCAATACATAATCCAGCAGCAACAGTTTGACCCATATCCCTAATAGCAAATCTACCCATTTGAGGGATTTTTTTAGCGTTTTCGATTACCATAGGTTTGGTTGGTTTAACTTTTACAAATGCTGCGTTACCAGTTTTTAAGAAGTCAGGGTTTTCTTCAGCTACTTGACCAGTTGCAGGGTCTAATTTTGCAGTTAATTCTAAGAAAGTACATGCAACTTGAGAAGTGTGACAGTGGAATACAGGAGTGTATCCAACAGTGATTACACCAGGGTGTTGTAAAACAACAATTTGTGCATCAAATTCTTTAGCTACAGCAGGAGCATCGTCTATGTGACCAGCTACATCTCCTCTTCTGATATCGTTTTTACCTACACCTCTTACGTTGAATCCGATGTTGTCACCAGGTTCAGCAGTTTCAAAGGTTTCGTGGTGCATTTCGATAGATTTTACTTCTCCAGAAGCTCCAGCAGGTTCGAAGATTACGTTTTCTCCTTTTTTCATAACACCAGTTTCTACTCTTCCTACAGGTACAGTACCTACACCAGTAATGGAGTAAACATCTTGAATAGGGATCCTTAATGGTAAGGATACAGGTTTTTCAGGAGCAGCTAAATTATCTAAAGCTTGCATTAAAGTGTCACCTTTGTACCAGGAGGTGTTAGGACTTGCATCTTTAATGTTGTCTCCTTCAAATGCAGAAACAGGGATGAAAGGAACATCAGCAGGGTTGAATCCAACAGTTTTAATTAAAGCAGATACTTCGTCTTTTAATTCGTTGAATTTTGCTTCATCATAATCTACTAAATCGATTTTGTTGATTGCAACGATTAATTGGTTAATACCTAAAGTTTTGGATAAGAAAACGTGTTCTTTGGTTTGTGGCATTACACCGTCGTCTGCAGCTACTACTAATACACCAGCATCTGCTTGGGAAGCACCAGTAATCATGTTTTTAACGAAGTCTCTGTGTCCAGGACAGTCTACAACAGTGTAGTCGTATTTTTTGGTGGAGAATTTTTGGTGAGCAAGGTCGATAGTTACTCCTCTTTCCCTTTCTTCTCCTAATTTATCCATAACAAATCTGAATTTGTTTTCTCCGTCATCTAATTGTTGTTCAGCGATTGCACCTGCTTTTAATAACAAGTGTCCAACTAATGTGGATTTTCCGTGGTCAACGTGTCCGATAAATGCTAAATTAATATGTTCTTTAGTTTTTGCCATAATAATACCTCTTTTCGTATAAATCGAAATAACATTCATTAAGCTTATAATTTTAGCTTAATTTAAATTTTAATTATTCACATATAAATATGTAATGTTTTTTCGTAATTTTAAATAAAAATATAAAAAATTAAAATTAAATTTTAATTATCCTACATAATGTTCAGGACCATAAGGTTCTGGAGATAAGCCTTTTCTTTGCCTAATCTCTTTAACGATTTGATTTTGCATTTCACGTGGTAATCTTTCAAATCCAGACATTTCAGTAGACCATAAACATCTACCTTCAGCAGCGGATCTGATATCACCAGCAAAACCAAACATTTCAGCTACAGGAACTTTAGATTCAATAGTAGCCATGTCTCCTTCTTGACCCATGTCAACTATTTGACCTCTCCTGTTTTGGATTTCCCTGGTACATGGACCCATGTAATCTTGTGGAGTGTTAATGAACACTTTTTGCATAGGTTCAAGTAAAGTAGGACCAGCAGACATCATAGATGCATAAATTGCATTTCTAATAGCTGGCAATACTTGTGCAGGTCCTCTGTGAACTGCATCTTCGTGAAGTTTTGCATCGTGGAGTTTGAATTTTAATCCCATAGCAATTTCTTTAGCTAAAGGTCCGTCATTAAGTGCGGATTCAAATCCTTCAATTAAAAGCTCTTTTACTTCATCTAAGTATTGGATACCACGGGTAGCATTGATGAATACGCTTCTGTTGTAAACATCCCATACTTTTCTCGCTTCTTCTTTATCTAAACCGTATTCCATGAAGTCATTAGCAGATTCTTTACCTTTAACTTTACCTTCTTTAAGTTTTCCTTCTTGTAATGCTTTGAAAAGTTCATCTTCTAAAGGTTCAACAGTAATGTAGAATCTGTTATGTTTGTTTGGAGATTTACCTTCAACTTGTGGAGATAATTGAGATACGGTTTCCCTGTATACAACAATAGGTTCTGAAGTTTGGATTTCAACACCTTTATCTTTAATTCTGTAACTGATAACTTCTAAATGAAGTTCTCCCATACCTGAAACTAAATGTTCACCGGTTTCTTCGTTAATTTCAACTTTAATGGTTGGGTCTTCTTTAGCTACTTGTCTTAATACTTCAATTAATTTTGGTAAATCTTTAGTATTTTTAGCTTCTACAGCAACAGTAACTACAGGTTCAGAAATATGGTCTAATCCTTCAAACTCTTTGATTTTGTCTTCAGGAGAACAGATAGTTTCCCCAGCGATTGCACCTTTTGCACCAGCAACATATACAATGTTACCTGCAGGTACAGCATCAGTGTTAACTCTTTCAGGTCCGAAGTATACACCTACTTGCTGAACTCTGGATTTGGAATGAGATCCAACTAAGTATACTTCTGTACCTTTTTCAATTGATCCTCCGTAAACCCTACCGGTAGCAATTTCACCAGCGTGTTTGTCTACAGATACGTTAGTAACCATTACAGCTAAAGGTCCGTCAGGACTTGTAGTAATCATACCTTGACCTGCAGGAGATTCAATGTCACCTTCCCAGATGTTAGGTACCCTGTATTCCTGAGATACTTTAGGAGAAGGCAAGTGTTCTACTACCATACCGAGTAATACTTCAGACAATGGTACTTTTTGAGCTAATTCTTTTTGTTTATCATCGTTACAATAATCAATGATGTCTTTGAAGTTAACTCCAGTTTCTTGCATCATTGGAACGTTAATAGCCCAATTGTGATAAGCTGAACCGAAAGCTACACTACCATCAGTGAAATCAACAGCCCATTCTTCTTTTTTATCTTCAGGAGCCATGTTTTTGATTAATTTGTTAGCTTCCATGTAAATGTTAATGAACCTTTTTTGTAATTCTTCAGGTTCTAATTTTAACTCGTTGATTAATCTGTCAACTTTGTTAATGAACAAAACAGGTTTAACATTTTCTTTTAAAGCTTGTCTAAGTACAGTTTCAGTTTGAGGCATGATACCTTCAACAGCACAAACAACAACAACTGCACCATCTACAGCTCTCATAGCACGAGTTACATCCCCACCAAAGTCAACGTGACCTGGAGTATCAATTAAGTTGATTAAGTATTCTTCATCTTTGTAATTGTGAACCATTGATACGTTTGCTGCATCAATAGTAATACCACGTGCTTGTTCTTGTTCATCAAAATCTAAAAACCTTTGATCACCAGCAAGTTCTTCGGAAATCATTCCTGCACCTGCTAAAAGGTTATCGGATAATGTAGTTTTACCGTGGTCAATGTGAGCACAGATACCAATATTCCTGATGGAATCTGGTTTATACATTAAATCCTTAATTTTTGCAATCATTTTCTCTCTTCTACTCAAAGAAATCACCTTATATAAATATGATTAGTGTGCTGCTTTTGCAACTCTTTCTTTTTCTTCTTTTTTCTGTAAAGCAAAACTTCTGGAATCTTCTTCAGAAGCAAGAATTAATTCATCAGCTAAACATTCAGCAACAGATTTCCTGTTTTTAAATGCTGATTGTAAAGTTCCTCTAGTTAAGAATCCTAATGAAAGATCTACTCTTCTTTGTGGAGAAATGTCCACTGCTACTTGGTATCCGATACCACCGTATTTAATACGAGTAGTTTCTTCACGAGGGGAAGTATTTTCAACTGCAGTAACTAAAACTTGAACAGGGTTCTTTTTAGTTCTTTTGTTGATAATATCCAATGCATCTTTTACAATATTGTAAGCTTTGTTTTTCTTACCTGAGTTGATGTGAGTCCTCATGATTTTATTCATTAATCTTTCAATGATAGATACTTTAGATTTTGCAAACTGTCTTTTTACATGTCTACCTGAAGTGTGAGGAACAAGAGTTTCATCTAAGCAGATGTATTTTACTAAACCTAAATCTTCGATTTTGACTTCATCGAGTTCCCATTTATCAAATAATTTACTCATAAAAATACCATCCTTATCTTACAGGTTTTTCTATTTTTCCACTTACCATCTCGGATAAAGCTACGTTGTTAACTTTAGATACTTTCCAACGAACTCCAGGAATATCTCCCATAGATCTTCCAGATGGTCCACCAATTCCTTCAATCATAACTTCATCGTGCTCATCGATAAATCCAATAGCTCCGTCACCTGGTGCGAAAGCAGTTAATTGTTTACCGTTTTTGATTAATTGAACACGAACACATTTACGTATAGCAGAGTTAGGTTGTTTTGCTTCTATCCCTACTTTTTCGATTACAATTCCTCTAGCTTGAGGAGCTCCTTCGAGAGGGTCTGCTTTAACATCTAATCTTAAAGCTTTCCTTTTGTAATCTACATCTTTCCACTTAAAATTTTGTCTATTTTTTTAAGTTTTTTTGCAGCAAAAAGTCCTGGCATAATATTTCCTCTAAACTTTTATTAAACATATCTAAGAATCCGCCGCTGCGATTTATACAGCTAAAAATAGCTAATACAATCTAAATTCAAAGATATAACTAGTTAATAATATAATAATTAATTTAGACAATTAAATTATCTAAAAATGAAGATATCATGATTTTTTATTGGAAGCATAGTAAAAAGCACACACAACTATGTTCCATTAATTGTCGATATCTTATGATGATTTATCTTTTTTAACATTAATAAAGGTATCTATTTTGACTTGTTGAAAGTCAGTTTTGATTAAATAAAAAAATATTTCAAAGATTTATTTGAATATTATTTGCTTTGTTTTTATTGCTTATATTAGTTTTCATCTACATACAAAATAAACTCTATACTCTGTTTTTTAGAACAGGTATTTTGTTGTAACAAAAACATGAAAACTGGATTTTACAATAACTAATTTCAAAATTAAGATAAATAAAAAACAATAAAATTAAAGTAAAAAAAAAGAATTATTAGGATTAACAATTGATTGTCACGAAAGAGAAATAAGAACATGTAGGAAAATGAAAAAGCAGTAAAAAACAATGATGAATCATTAAACTACATTTTAAACAATGAAAAACCCAAGTAAATCAACAATTTCTAAATTCAAAAATGAAAATGAATTATTGATTTCAGAATTCTTCTATTTTACAGTTAAAAAAGGACAAGAACTAAATTTAATCTCAAATAAAGTAATTGGAATTGATGGAACTTTTTTAAAAGCAAACGCTGAAATAAACAATCGAGCTAGTCAAAAAGAAATAAACTTATTGGAAAAAACAATCAAAAAAAAATTCACTTCAAAAAGACCTTAAAAATTATTTTGAAAATAAAATTAAGACATCAAAAATCAATAAAATACTTAAAAAACTAAATAATCCAACAAAAAAATTATTATAACAAAGCATAATGTCTGAAAAAAATAAAAGAGATATATTAGATTTTTTAAAAGAAATACAGACTTTTCACTCCTCAAAAACTAATTATGACAGCGATTCAAGAGATCCTGAATCCAGATTCATGAATGATAAAAAAGGAGTATATTGTTACAATTATAATTATCAAGTAGCAACAGACCCAAAAAACCAAATGATAATGTATAACACCGTAAATATTCAAAATAATTATGGGCAATTAATAAACATGATTGAATCATCAATCATGAGTTTGGAAATAAAACCAGAATTTTTCACCATAGACAATGGATATTATACAGATAAGGAATTAGACTACTGTTTTAAACACGATATAAAAATAATAATTCCATATAGAACTGAATCAGAAAGAAAAAGCGATATACCAAAAAAATATGCAAAATGCAAAATTTACAGAAAATAGAGTAGAAAACTACTTCATTTGCCCAGAATAAGTAAAAATTACCTTTTAAAAAATATAGAAAAATAAATGGGTGATTACATAAACTATATTCAATAACCAAATATAAACAATGCCCAAAACTAAAAACAAATGCTTTTAGCAGAGTTATAGAAATAACTGAAGTAGCATACTTATATAAAGAAAAATTAAAAGAAGATTATTTCTCTGATTATGGGCAAAAAATTACAAAAAAAGAGCACCCATAACTGAATCAATATTTGGTGTTTTAAAAACAGGACGAAATTATAACAGTTTAAAAAGATTAGAAAACAAAAAGGTATTATAAATTTAAATATTGAAACAACAGTCCATAATCTTAAAAATAATTCATAAAAACAT
>ADJS01016998.1_pt1 | contig 10618 bp, 9 predicted proteins | sample 268128 | NCBI WGS metagenome assembly ADJS01 (sample SAMN00007486, study PRJNA43253) | human gut metagenome | isolation source: feces sample TS28 | reverse complement strand
TTTTATACCTGCCATTACGTCCCCGGCTCTGCGATACGGCTGACCGCCACATAAATGTTTGAAATCTGATACCAGGTCGGATAATCCACGATTCCGGTTGCCGGGAGATTGAAGATACGCTGAAAAGCCCGCACCTGTGCAGCGGTCTGGGAACCGAAGATACCGTCGGCAGAGGTTTTCGGGATAGCAGGGTAGTTCTGTGCAATGCGGTTTAACTGCTCCTGTATCTGTCGAACCTTTGTGCCGGATGCACCGATTGTCAGGTCATAGCCAGGCCAGGAGGATGGGACGCCGCTGATGGCCTGGGCTGCGTTGATATACATGTCGTTGCCGTAATAGTAGCGGATGATCTCAATCGCGCTGTAGCCCTGATCACCGAGATATTTGGAGCCCCACTGGGAGAGACCCTGACAGCTGACGCGATTTCCGTCGCAATAGCTGGTAAAGATCGGTTGCCGCACGCCGGGGCGGGAGAGATAATTTGCAAAAATGGAGTCCACGAGGCGGTCGATGTTGCTGTAGATATTTCTGCCGTAGATGAATTTCTGGTCGTAGGCGGTGGAAGAGGTGATGGTAAAGGAATAGCCCTTTGCACGATACCATTCTGTGTATACACGATTCAGGGTAAAGGACTGAATGACGAGGATGTTGGCGTAGATAGTGCTCTCCGGCCAGGTTGCATAGATTTCGGAAGAAGCGACGTTTTTGATATAGTCTTTATAGCGGACATAGTAGTTTGGCGCGCTGGAATCGTCGGGAAGACCGTCGTGGACGATGATATATTCCGGGATGACGACGCGGCTTAAGACGATTTCTCCGGTTTCGGCTTCGGTTTTGATCTCAGCTTCCGGGATTTTGGCAGGATATTCACCGTAAAGCGTGTGATCCGGGATGAAAATGTCCTGTTCTTCGGGAGTGTCGGAAACTGCGGTGGGTGTCATGGAAACCGGAAGAATGCTGGATTCGTCCGGCAGAATTTCAGCGCCGTTGATACGGACGGGCTCGTAACCGTCCGCTTGTACTTCGATCATATAATCGGTGTATGGCCGCGGATTGGAAGGACTCTGGGAATAGGCGGGATTGGGCGCAGGCAGCAGGACGGACGTTGTCTGTCCGGATTCATCGGTAGTAAGAGTTTCAAGAATCTGTTCCGGGGAAGCACTGTCGGAGATCGTAACAGTAGCGCCCACAACCGGGAAAAAACCGACAGAAGAAGTTACGCAGATCATCAGGGAGCCGGGATAACCGGTTTCTTCTGCTGCAGCACAGGAAAGCTGTGGCATAAAAGTACCTCTCATATCCAGAATATGTGATAATAAGATATGCCGGAGATAGAAAAAATGATACGATGGTCTGCTCTAAACGTCAGCCGCCGAAAACCTGCCAGCAGCGCTGCGATCGACATATATCGAACGCTGGTTGCAACGGACTCTGATCAAAGCCCGTGCCGAACACCAGCCAAAGCCGAAAGCTGCGCAAACGAAAAAAACAGCACCCGTCGGTTATACGATAACCTGGCGGGCGTTGTTTTTTCCGGATAACCGGATCTTTTACAAAGCGTACAGTTGATTCGTTTAATCAAGATTCAGACAACGTTTCATTACATAGTTGCAGATCAAGAAAGCAGGAACGCATAGAACCAGATTTGCGAACAGGGAAATCAGCATAATTGACCAGTAAATGGAGGCAAAATCAGTCATCGGATTCGCAGAAGTCGATTGAAGGATGAACACGCCTGCGGTCGTAGGCGTAGTCAGAAGCATCATAGCGGTCGAAAGGATGGTGCTCAGCCCGAGATAACACAGGATGGATGCGAGCACCTTGTGGCTGGAAAACAGCTGTCCCAAAGAGATCGAGGCATAGATGGTAAGCAGGGAAAAGACAGAGCTGATGATCATCACGGGAATTGCCAGGAAGAGTATGGATGGAACAGTGAAAATCGTGTGGTACGACTGGAACATTGTCCGAAGCTCCAACAGATCTTCCGGAGAAAAATATGCCATTGTGGGCAGGGCAATCAAGGTGATCAAGGTAATTGCACCAACCAACAACAAATCGATCAGATAAAACCAGATGGTTCCGATGGTCAGCTTGGAGACAATCAGCATCCAGGGCTTGACAGGGAGCGTGTGCATCAGATAGCCCTCGTCGGTATAGAGATTTTTATAAAAACGGATAGCAAAATAGATTGTCAGGATCATGGAAAGACCGCTGAGAATCAGGATGTATGCGATGTAAAGTACAAAGTTTCGCACATTGAGATCTGTGCCGGCGCTAGCCTGGTCAGCAACGGAGAAGTATACGAGGCTGGCGGCGGAAAGCAGCACCGTGATAGTGAGCAGAAGGGCAGGAACTTTAAACGTATCTTTCCATTCATGGGAAATCAGTTTTGTGAGCATGAGAATACCTCCCGGAAATAAGAGTCTACGGACTGATGGCGGGTGTCCCCGGATCTCCTCCACGCTGGAAGAGAGAATGATCTGTCCGTCTTTCAGGAAAATAACATCGTCCAGAAGCTGCTCGACGTCCGCAATCAAGTGTGTGGAGAGCAGAATTGACGCATCCTCGCTGTAATCCTGGATAATGGTCTTTAAAATGTAATCACGCGCGGCGGGATCGACGCCGGCGATCGGCTCGTCCAGAATATAGACCCTGGCGCGGCGGCTCATGACCATGATCAGCTGCACCTTTTCACGGGTTCCCTTCGAGAGCGTCTTTAAGGGGCTGGACGGATCGATGTCGAGCTTTTGCAACATTTCCTCCGCCTTTGCAGCGTCAAAGTCTGTATAAAAATCCCTGAAAAAAGAGAGCAGTCCCTTTACCCGGACAGTATCGGGCAGATAGGTGCGCTCCGGCAGATACGAAACGATCGCCTTGGTTTCGGGACCGGGAGCCTGGCCGCAGATGAAAATTTGTCCGGACGAGGGTACCAAAAGTCCGTTGATGAGTTTGATCAGTGTGGATTTGCCGCTGCCGTTGGAGCCTAAAAGCCCGACCATCCTGCCGGGAGCGATTTCGAGGCTGATATGGTCAAGCGCTGTTTTTTGCCGAAGCGCTTGCTGACGTCCTGCAGACGGAGCAGGGTATCGGATGTCTGTGTCATGAATTTTCCTCCTTTTTGGCCAAAAGCAGCCGGATACTATCGTCTTTCTGATAGCCGAGATGCTGCATCCGCGTCAGAAACTGACTGATCTGAAGCTCTGCCAGCTCACTGCGCACCTGTTCAATCAAAGCAGTATCTTCGGTGACCGTCCGCCCGCTGGTGCGGCGCGTGACAATCAGACCGGTACGCTCCAGCTCGGTGAAGGCTTTCTGCATGGTGTTCGGATTGACGCTTGCCTGTGCAGCGAGGTCGCGGACACTGGGAAGCCGGGAGCCGGGCGGATAGAATCCGGATACGATTTCATGCTTGAGCCGGTCAACAATCTGGGCGTAAATAGGTCTGTCTGAATCAAGTTCCCATGGCATGTGAACACCTCCTTGCTTGTATGATTGATTTAATACAATAATACTTAAGCAGAACGCATTTGTCAATCCCTTGCGCGATATTCGGAAATAGGGTAATATAAAAGTTAAGACTATTGGAAATGACCGCCTGATCGGGAGCGTCCCGGCAGGCAAAAATGTGCAGAAAGGGGAACGCAAGTGAGAAGACTGGAAGAGCAGATTCTGACAGAAAAATACCGCAGAATAGAAGGAAAGCTGACGTTTTCTGTCCGGCTGGCAGAGCTGTCTGTTGCGCCGGGGGAAGCTGCAGAGGGCGCGTTTACCATTTTTGCATCACAGGAAGAAATCCCGGCACAGGGTTATGTCCTGACAAAGGATGAGCGGATGGAGTGTAAAACGGAGTGGTTCAACGGCGTGCAGGAGAAAATCGTGTACCGATTTTGTGCAGATGGGCTGCAGGAGGGCGACAGCCTGCAGGGACAGTTCCTGATCGTATCGGACTACGGGGAATACACGTTGCCGTGGAAGGTGACGGTGCGCAGAGAGGCGGCAGCAGGAATTGCAGGAAAAGTCTCGACGCTTGCCGGATTTACAGAGCTTGCGCGCACGGACTGGAAAACGGCGGTACAGTTTTTTTACAGCAAACCGTTTGCAGAAATCTGTAAAAAAGAAGGCGAAAAGACCTGGCTTTTGTACCGGGGGCTGTCCGCCGGATACTATAACAGCTCCAACGTCGAGACATTTCTGGAAGAAAATGGCTGCAAGCAGGCACTGACCTTTACTGCTGCCAAACCGGAAATTCAGGTCAAAGATGTACAGGAAACGGTACGGGAAGAGCTGCAGATTTTAAAAAATGGCTGGGGACCGGTCAGCCTGAAGGTACAGACAGAGGACGATTTTTTGTTTCTGGAAAAAAACAGAATCGGGGAGGATGACTTTTTAGGCAATCTCTGTCGCCTGCCGGTTTATATATCGGAAGAAAAGCTCCATGACGGGAAAAATTTCGGGACGGTGACGGTTTCGTGGAGCCGGGGCAGCTTTTTGGTCGGTGTCACAGCGACCCGCCGGAAAACGGGACTGTCTGCGGAAACCGAAAAAAAAAGCCGCCAGAAAAAATATACGATCCGTCTGACAGAGCTTTATTTAAAGCTGCGCGCAAAGCAGATCGACCTGGCAGACTGGCAGGAAAAGGTGCGGGAATGTGTGGAAGAACTGGCTGTCCTGGATCGGAAAAGTATCGTGCCAAAGCTTTTTTCCGCACAGCTGTTATTGACGGAAAACAAAACAGAAGAGGCCGGCTGGATGTTAAAGCAGCTGCGCCCGATGCTGGAGGGAGAAAGCCCGGCGGTCGTCAGCTATTATCTGTATCTGACGACACTATACGATAAGCGCGAGGAATATGTGAAGCGTGCCGCCGCGCGGGTGGAGGAAATTTATACCCGTTACCCGGAAGAATGGCGAATTGCGTGGCTGATGCTGTTTTTATCCCATGAGATCAACCGGAGCACCTACCGGAAGTGGCAGTTTTTGCAGGAACAGTTCCAGAAAGGCTGCGTAAGCCCGCTGTTGTATCAGGAAGCGGTGCTTTTGCTGAACGCAGATCCGGCGCTTTTGACGGGGCTAGACCCGATTGTGCGCAGGGTTTTTAGTTTATGGCGCACGGAAAGGGCTTTTTGAATGAAAATCTTTGCGGACAGGCTGCAGAGCTTGCCTGCCGGGAAAAATATTTCGAGCCGGTTTTGTTTGAAATTCTGGAACGCAGCTGGGAAAAAACGCAGTCCACAGCTTATTTTGCAGGCGATCTGTTCGTTATTGATCAAAGGAAACAAATGCGAGCAAAAGTGGCATGTCTGGTATGAAAGAGGTGTGGAAAACAAGCTGCGTGTCACGCGTCTGTATGAATATTATCTGTTGAGCACCGATCTGTCGCGGGATATTGAGCCGCCCAAAAGCGTGCTGCTGTATTTTGCCTACCAGTGCAACCTGGACTGGGAATATGCGGCGTGGCTGTATTCGTGCGTGGAGCGATGCAAGACAAAGGACCCGGAGCTTTACATCACCTACAAGCCGGAGATGGACCATTTTCTGCTGGACTGTCTGAATAAGGGAAGAATCAACCGGCATCTGTCTTGGCTGTACAGGGAAAATTTGCCGGCGTTGGCGCTTGACAAAACGCAGGGGGAGACGATTACTTCACTGCTCGGAAGCACTGAAGTTGTATTGAACCGCAAGGAGTGCCGCAAGCTGATCGTCGTTCATCGCAGACTGAAAGGCGAAGAGACTTACTGGCTGCAGGATGGAAAAGCCTGCGTGTCCGTTTACGATCCGGAGGATTTGCTTTTTACAGAAGACGAAGAGCAGAACCGCCGTCTGGTGACGGTTGACAGGAAAGAGCTGCTTTCGTTTCAGGATGCGGTTTCTGCTTGGGGAATGGAAGCACTGCGGGAATGGGGCACAGAGAGCATTGCGTTTTTATTGGAAGCGGAAAAAAGAAAGCTTTCGGAACTCGATCAGATCGCCGTCTGGACGAAGCTTTGTACAAACAGACAGCTGGAGGATGTTTACGGGCAGGAGCTTCGCTGCCGGCTGGCAGTGTGGCTGTCCGAACAGGAGAAAAATAAGGAGCTGAATGCCTTTTTGCGGACGCTGTCCAAAGAGCAGATCGCGGAAAAGGACAGGCTCTGCATGGCGCGGCTGATGATTCTGCATGGCTTTTATGACAAAGCATACGAGTGGCTTGCCGGTCAGTGCTTTTCCAAACTTGAGCCGGCGGAGCTGATGCGCCTTTGCAGCAGACTTCTGGCAAAAGAAAGCCATCTCGAAGAAAAGCGCCTGATGCTTCTGTGTGCGCAGGCTGCGCTGAACGGAAAATATGACGATCGGATTTTACAGTATCTGGCGGATGCTTACGAGGGAAGCTGCAGCGAGCTGGAAGTGCTATTGCAGGCGGCAAAAAATTTTGAAATCGACATCTGGAAAATCAACAGGAAGCTGCTGGTTCAGCTATTGTTTACCGGGCAGGATGTGACGGAGCGGATGGATCTTTTGCGGGATTATATCAGTGCGGGCGGCAGTCCGGAGCTGGAAGAGGCATTTTTGTATCGCTGCGCCTATGCAAATGTGATTTTAAAGCAACCGATCCACCGATATATGGTGCAGATGATTTTGCGGCTCTGCAGATGGGGTGCAAAGGTAAGCAGGCTGTGCAAAATTGCGGCGCTGCAGTATTACGCCAAAAACAAAGGCATGTTAGAGGAAAAAACCGCGGTCAGGTGGCTAAAATTATCAGGGAGTTATTTGAAGAAAACTGCCTGCTTCCGGTGCTGCAGCAGTTTGCAGACCTTGTGCCGGAGGTTTGGGAGATTCTGGACAAAACCTTTGTCGTATATGAAGGAGAACCCGAAAAACAGCTGGTTTTGAACTATCGGAGAGTGGAAGGGGAACTGGCGGAAGCGCAGTATCATGAAATGGAACTTCCATGTGTCTGCGACGGCATTTATGCGGCGGGATTTATTCTGTTTCCGGGAGAGCGGCTGCAGTATTATATCACAGTGTCCGAAAGGCCGGAGAAAATTTTGGAAAATGGCATGTTGCTTGCGCAGGAGAAAGCTGCAGAGGCAATGCAGGGCAGGTACGCATGGCTTTATGAAATGGCACAGGCACAGCTTTTGCAGGAGGATTTATCGGCGCAGAAGGAGCGGACGCAAAACTACCTGTATACCGCGTTTTGTGCAAAACGGCTGTTTGGAATGCTGAAATAGGGAGAAGGAGATATGTTTTTAGAACACAGGGAAAAAGAAGAAAACAAACGGCAGGCAACGGCTGGCTATGATCTGACGGATGCATATGCGCAAATCAGCTATTGTCTGCCGGGAGAACCCTGTCCAAAGACGATCAGCCTGCAGGCGGATCAGGAGCAGTATCTGATTCCGGCGCTGCTGGGACGGTATACCGATCAAGACCTTTGGGTGTACGGACCGAAAGCGCAGGCAGCGGCAGCGACTGGAGAGGTTTTTCTCGCTGACGGACTGCTGACGAAGGCAGCACACCAGGAAATGGTGGAGGTAGGAGGACAGAACTATAGTTCGATTGCACTGCTTTCTCTGTTTTTAAAACGGACGATGTCGCTGCTTGCACCGATCGTGCGCCCGGAACGCCTGCAGGCGCTCGTCTTTTCTGTGCCGGAGGTGTCTGTACCCGTATTGTCAGCGGTGACGGATGCGGTCGGCATGCTCGGTCTGAAAAATGCGAGTCTGTTTCTGATCGGACGCGCGGAGAGTTTTTTCTATTATAATATCTGCCAACCCGAAGAGCTCTGGAAACAGGACGTGCTTCTGTGTGATTTTTCCGGCACGTTTCTGCATACGCTTCTGTTTACGGCAAACCGGAAAACATCTCCGGTCGCCTGCTTTGTGGAGGAAGCGGACTGGAAGGAAGTGGCGGCAGGCAGAGAAGATCTGGATCAGCGCTTTTTAGAGACAATGAAAGCGGTGATCGGCGATAGAAATATTAGTTGTGTCTACCTGATTGGCGAAGGCTTTTTGGGAGAATGGTATCAGGAATCGCTGCGGTTTCTGTGCCAGGAACGCCGGGTGTTTCTGGGCAACAACCTTTACAGCAAGGGAGCTTGTTATGCGGCGCGCCAGCGTATGACGCCCGGCAGCGTTTCCGAAGGGTATGTGTTCCTGGGAAAAGACATGTTAAAGGCAAACATCAGTCTGTATGTGGAAAAGCGCGGGCAGGACAGCTGCCATCCGCTTCTGGATGCCGGGACGAACTGGTACGATGCAAAGGCGGAGATCGACTTCTTACTGGAAGAGGAGAATCGCTTTTCGCTGCGGATTACACCGCTAAACGGCGGCGAGATCCGGGATGTGGAGATCGCGCTGACCGGACTTCCACAACGTCCGGCGCGCACAACGCGCATCCACCTACAGATTGACATGGCGGATCTGACGACACTGCGCCTGAACATGGAAGATCTCGGCTTCGGAGAATTCTTCCCGGCGACGCACCAGTTCTGGGAGAATACGATCTCGATCGGGCAGCCGGATACTGCGGCAGGCAGCAGCACTGCAGCCCAGGCGTCAGCAGGTGCCGATACGACAGACACTGCAACTGTGGCGTCAGAACAGAGTGCAGCAGGCGCTGATGCAAAATCCGCTGCGCCGCCGGTTTTGGCAGAATTATAGACGAATTTTAGAGGAAAATCATGGGACGTGTATATCTGTGTCTGGGGCAGAACGCAGAATTGCCCTACTATTTTGAAAAAGCAAAAGTACATATCTGGAATATCGAAGAACTGTGCTATTTTATTCGGGAAAACGCATGGATAATGGAGCCGGAGCTGCTGACAAAAGAACTGATCGACTGGGTTGCGCAGCAGTGCGGTTTGCCAAAGCTTGCGGTGCTGTTAAATGACAGCCTGAAAGAAGAGGACTGTGTGACGGCGTTTGCGGCATGTCTGTTTTCGTATACCGGATACTGTCCGCAGGAGCAGGCGCTGCAGGTGCAGAAAATCCTGCAGACGAATGCGGGAAACAACGAAACCGACCGGGCGAAGGCACGGGGGGATTATTTCCTCGAATCCGGAAAATATTTCCGCGCGCTGCAGGAATATGAGCCGCTGATGAAACAGCTGACCGGCGCAAAGCCGGAGATCGTCGGGAGTGTGTATCATAATGCGGGCTGCGCTTATGCAGGTCTGTTTTTGTTCGATCGGGCGGCTGCCGCGTATGAAAAAGCGTGGAAGCTTCTGCGGGATAAAAGAAACGCGGCCGGATTTCTGGCGGCAAAACGGATGGGACTGTCTGAGCAGGAATATGTGGATTTTCTGGCGAAAAATCCAGAGCTGTACCAGATTTCGCTTCTGGTGGAGGAACAGCTAAAGGACTGCAGGCAGAAATGGCAGGGTACGCCAGGACAGGCCTTTTGTGCGTCCATGGAGGGGGCTTTGCAAAATGGTTCCGGAGATATTTGCCAAAAGCAGCTGGCAGATAAAATCAAAGAGCTGGAAAAAGAATACCGGGAAGCGGTTTCGTGATACCGGAGTTGTTATCGTAAGATGAGGCAGCCACACGTCAGTGCAGCTGCCTCATCTTTTCTGTAAAAGGAACATAAAAATTCCTGGCGGCTTGTATTTACAGCTTATGAAAAGCCGGTACCCGTTTCTCAAATGTGCAGTAATAAGAGAATCCGCACGCTTTCAGCACGTCAGCTGCGTGGTCGAAATGGCGTCCAATATCCTCCGGGCGGTGTGCATCGGAGCCGACTGTGATGATCTCACCGCCTTTTTTGCGGTACTGACGGATGAATTCGGTGCAGGGATGCTGCTCCTTTAAGCCTTTATCCAGACCGGCGGTGTTGATTTCGATGCCTTTGCCGTTGGCGATCAGCGTTTCAATGATGGGGTCAAAAATATCTGCATACTGCCCATAGCAGTAGTTTAAATCCTTTGTTTTGCTGTAACGGATCACATAGTCGATATGTCCGTAAATATCGAAATTGGTAAAGGAGCGGATGGATGCCAGGATTTCATTAAAGTAGGCGCGGTAGCCCTCCTCAGTTGAGATTCCTTCATAATAAGAGGGAAAAGCAGGATCCTGATGCTGTACGACATGGGTGGAGCCAATGATAAAGTCAAAATCATAGGATCTTGCGTAGTCGGAAATTTCTTTGAGGTAATCTGGCTGGAGTCCCAGTTCAACGCCGAATTTAATATTAATCTGTTCCCCGAATTTCTCCCTGGCGCGGAGCAGATCATAGAGATAGGAATCGGTATTTAATAAAAACATGTCTTCGGGACACTCTTCGGAAGCAGGATAGTGCAGGTCCATATGCTCGGTAAAGCATATTTCCTGATAACCGAGTGCGATGGCGCGCGCTGCCATGTCCTGCATGGGCGCTCTGGAGTCTCCGGAAAAGCTGGAGTGCATATGATAGTCTGCTAAAATTGGCATGAAAAACTCCTCCTGTTGGTGTTTGTTGATTTTTCATTCCAAAGTATAGCATAAAAACGACGGATGTTTCCAATATTTTTAATTTTACATCTTGATATTTTGAAACAAATTAGGTAGAATAATTGTGCTGATAAAATTTTGTCAAGCATACTGCCCTTTGATCGGACAGCTTGTCTGACAAAAGAATTTCAAAACATTTTTAGGAGGAAACT
>ADJS01004465.1_pt1 | contig 10619 bp, 10 predicted proteins | sample 268128 | NCBI WGS metagenome assembly ADJS01 (sample SAMN00007486, study PRJNA43253) | human gut metagenome | isolation source: feces sample TS28 | reverse complement strand
ACATCTCTTATCGAGCCTATTCTGGAATAAAACAGAGAAACCGCGCTGTCCATTTTCGCCGTAACAGTATCCGCTAAATCCAGGCTCCTTTCCTGAAAAATACTGACCGGCGTCACCTCGATATCCTCCTTGACACAGTGCAGCGCGATGATCTCATCCGCATAACCGCAGGCGGTAATGCGCCAGGTAGTGGATTTGGCGTCGGTAAATAGGATATCCAGCGAAAAGGCGTCGCCCTTTTCCTCCTCATAAAGATACTGTTCATACTCCCGGAGACGCTTTTGATACTCCTCCTGCTGCCTTTCATATTCCTCCTGCTGAAGCTTTGCCTCCGGCTCTTTTTCCTCATCAGAAGGCTCTAAAGAGCTGTCCTGAGGCTCCTCGCTGGTTCCTGTGCTTCCGCTCTCAGGATCCTCAGCGCCTGGCTCTGATAAGGTTCCTTCCGGCCCGCTGCCGGTTTGAGGCGACACGCCGCCGCTTTGAGCGTCATCAGGCTCCCATACCGGCTCGGAAGGCACCGTTACCTTTCCCGGCGTCAGTCTCCAGGCCTCAGCGTATTTCTCCATAATCACGCTGTCTATCTTCAGATTGAACAGGTATTCCACATCCTCGCTGACGTTCTTCAAAAACAGATTCCTTGCCTGAACCACCGTTTCGTCAATCTGACTGGTATTCAGCGGTTCCCGGAGGCTGTAGGCCGCCGGGTACAGCTTTTGCGGATCCGCTTTCATCGCGGGGCTTTCGATAATTTTCTGCGGGTTATTCAGCGTCACCGGCATTACGACCGCCTGTTCGCTTTTATCCTCTGTGGCAGCGGGCAGAACCCAGGTGGAAAATAGGATGCCGGCGAATAAAATCACGCAGGCGAACGCTATGGTTTTCCCGGTATTTTTATCAAATCTCACAGCACCGACCCCTTTCCTTTTCCGTCAAAGCGCAGGCGGATCACCGTTCCCCTGCCGACCTCGCTTTCGATTTCTAGAGTCGCGGCGTGAGCATGAGCAATTTCCATACACAAGGCCAGTCCCAGTCCAGCTCCGCCGTATTTCCGGGACCGGGCCTTGTCCACCCGGTAAAAGGGCTCGAAAATTTTATCCAGCTCTTCCTTGGGAATACCGCTGCCCTGGTCGGCTACGGAAAACTCCATGACGCCGTCCTGGGTAAAATAGGCGTTAAGCGTCACGCACGTTCCCGACTGGGACGCCTTTACCGCGTTGTCGATCAGGTTGTACAGCAGGGATTTAATCAGCTCCCGGTCGCACACCAGCTTCGCCTCCACCGAGGCGGCGGAAAACGCCACCTGCCTGCTGGAAGCGATGGGGCGCACGCTTTCGTCGATTTCCTCCACCAGGCGGGGAACGTCGATTTCCGTCATTTCCGGCTTTTGGCGCAGCAAAATCAGATCCATCAGCTTCGATGAGATGGATTTGAGGTATTTCCCCTCTTTATAAATGCTCTCCGCGTAATCATGAACCGTTTCGTCATCCAGGCGGGCGCTTCGCAGCAAGTCGGAAAAACCGATGATAGAGGTTAAAGGCGTTTTCATCTCATGGGTCATATTATCGATAAAGACCTTCCTCTCGCTGGCGATATCCTCCAGCTTTTCCACCTTCTGCTTAACCGCCTCGGTCATGGTGTTGAAGTCGGCGGTCAGTTCCCCGATTTCATCCTTAGACTTAATTTCTATGGCGTTATATTCTCCGTTGGCCACCTTCATGGTGGACTTCCGCAGCCGGTTGATCCGGCTGGTCAGCAGCTTTGAGAGAATCAGCATGATAAACGCCACTACCACGGAAACAATAGGCCCCAGCACGCTGAAGAAACGGAGCTGATCATTTTTCACATCGTAAATATTGGTAATATCTTTAATAGTAGTAAAAAAATAATTACTGCTCTGAATCGTCACCGGCGAGGTGATGTAAAGGTAAACCCGGCTGTCGTCATCCCGGCGGATCAGCACACGGGCGTCGCCCTCGCTGAGCTGATTCACATTCTCGTATAGATTGTCCGGCAGATCCCGGGTAAAGTTAGAGAATACCCGTTCCTCGCCCTTGTTGAGCTGTATGTACAAATTATCCAGAGTGAACAGGTAGGAAAACTCCCGGGCAATCTGGGTGATCTGGGTATCGTCCAGCTCCGCCTCGCTGGACCGGTAGCGCTCGTAAAGCACATTAGTCTGGAAGGATGAAACCACAATACTGTATTCATCCACGCTGGATTTAATTTCTTTTTCCTTATTCAGCTGATGGTTGTTTCCGATCAGCAGATAGGCGATGGTATTCACCGCAACGGTAAGCACCGCCAGGGAAATCAGGAATATTTTCTGCCAAAAGCGCATAGAATCCCCCTTCCCAGTTTTCGGCCGCAAGCCTTAGAGGTCGTTTTCCAAACGGTAGCCCACTTTAAAAACTGTTTTCAGGCAGTCCTCCAGCCCCAGCTTTTTCCGCAGGCGCTGGACATGGTTATCCACTGTCCTGGTTTCGATATTCGCCGAGCACTCCCAGACATCCATCAGGATTTTATCCCGGCTTAGCGCCACGTTCTGGTGCTTTAAAAACAGCACCAGAAGATCGTATTCCTTCGGGGTCAAATCGATGATTTCGCTTCCCCGGCGGACGCTCCGCTCCTCCATATTGACGGTAATGTCCCGAAAGCTCAAATTCTTCTGTTCCCGGTTGAACCGGCGCAGCACGATCTCAATCCTTGCCAGCAGCTCCAAGGGCTCAAAGGGCTTTACGATATAATCCTCCGCTCCTGACTTCAAGCCCTTGACCCGGTCGGAAACGTCTCCCATGGCAGTTAAAAAAATTACCGGCGTTCCCGTTTCCCGAATTTTTTCCATCACCTGAAAGCCATCCAGCCCTGGCAGCATGATATCCAATAAAATCAGGTCGAACTCCTCGTTTCTCACCATATGTACCGCCTCGTTCCCGTCAAAACAGGGTACGCTTTCATACCCTGAAATGCTCAGGCTGGCGGCGATCAGCTTAGATATGGTCTGGTCGTCCTCAACGATCAGAATTTTCGGCATAGCTTTTCTCCTCTTTTCCTGCTCCGCTCCCGCTTTTTCGTTCCAGCTCGTTCTCAGTTTATTCTGACCGCGGCATCTCTAGGGAGCCATCCATCAGCCCCGCCGCGTATTCCTCCAGGCACAGGCCTTTGGCGTTCATGGCTTTGGCTGCGGCTTGTCCTACATACCGGTAGTGCCACGGCTCGGTGATGATCCCTGTGATCTCCTGTTTATCCTCAGGGTACCGCTGCACAAAGCCGTAATCCTCAGCGTTTTCGCTCAGCCAACGGTAGGCCTCGGTGTATTTGAAGTCGTCGGAAACCTCGTTCAGATCCACGGAAAGGCCTGTCTCATGCTCGCTGGTTCCCGGCACCGCCACCGCGTTGGCGGCCATTGATTCCGCGTTATCCCGGGGATAGCCTTTTTCCAGATAGCTGGCGGTTTCATCCTCATAAAGCCGGCGCTGGAGCTGGTTGGACCGGTAACCGGAGGAAATCCACAGGGACACTCCATCCGCCCGGGCTGCCCGGATCATATCGCACAGCGGCTCCATGATCCTGGAATCCACCTCCATGGTTCCGTCGTATTTTTCCGTAATTACATCGTAACCCGTGGGAACGGGATTGTCAACATTCACAACGATTAAATTCCAGGGGCATTCCTGGTTCCACTGAGTAAAATCCGTCCCGCCGGTTTTGGGAGATCCGCCGCCTTCTCCGCTGCTCTTCCCGCCCGGCTCCTGAACAGCCGACGTCTGGGCACTTTCCGGCTTTCCCGCCGTATTGACGGTAATGCCCGGAAGCAGGCGGTTGACAATCAAAACGCCCGCGCCGATCACCAGCAGCAGCACGGCGGCCGCCGCGCTGACAATTCCCACCCGTGCTTTTATTCTGCGGCGCCGTACCGCCCTGCGGTAGTCGGCTCTGGTATATCTTCTTGGTTCCTGATTCATATGGTAAGCGCCTCCTTATTTGGTATGATACCCCGGAAGCCTTTCCCTATTCTGTCGAAAAAAGAAAGGATGCAAGCCCCGACAGGCTCACATCCTTATTCGCACTCTTTGTTCGCAGACCAAATCAGCGCTTAAATTCCTGCTCGCAGTAAATACAGCGGTACAAATGCCGTTCCCGGTCACTGAGGCGGAACACCTGCTCGATGCCCTCCTCCACTGACGTAATGCATCTGGGATTTTTGCATTTGATCACATTATGGATCTCATTGGGCAGGCCGATGGCCTTTTTCTCCGCAATGACTCCATCCTTGATGACGTTCACCGTGATATTATGGTCGATAAAGCCTAAAATATCCGTGTTGATCTCGGTGATGCCCTCAATTTTGATAATGTCCTTTTTTCCGTATTTATTGCTTTTGGCGTTTTTGATGATGGCCACGCAGCAATCCAGCTGATCCAGGCGGAGATAACGGTAAATCTCCATGCTGGAGCCCGCTTTGATGTGGTCGATCACAATGCCAGAGTCTAAGCTGTCGATATTCAGCATTCCGGTTCCCTCCCAGCAAGATTTAATAAGGTTGCGATCAGCGCCATTCTAACGTAAACCCCGTATTGGGCCTGTTTGAAATAGGCCGCCCGGGGATCGCTGTCCACCTCGGTGGCGATCTCATTTACCCGGGGCAGAGGATGTAAGACTGCCATATCGGGCTTTGCCGCCGCCATCTTTTTACTGGTCAGGATGTAACAGTCTTTTAAGCGCACATAATCCTCTTCGTTAAAGAACCGTTCCCGCTGCACCCGGGTCATGTACAAAATATCCAGCTTGCCCATGACGTCCTCCAGGTCGCTGACCTCCTCATAAGGGATCCCCTCCCGGTCCAGCACTTCTTTGCGGATGTAGTCCGGCAGACGCAGCTCGTCAGGGGAAATCAGAGCGAAGCGGATGCCCTGATAGCGGGACAAGGATTTAATGAGAGAGTGTACCGTCCTGCCGAACTTCAAGTCTCCGCACAGCCCGATGGTCAGATCACCCAAGCGGCCTTTCAGAGACCGAATGGTCAGCAGGTCGGTCAGTGTCTGGGTGGGATGCTGGTGTCCGCCGTCTCCGGCATTGATCACCGGGATCCCGGAAAACTGGGATGCCACCTTTGGGGCGCCTTCCTTCGGGTGGCGTATGGCGCAGATGTCCGCATAGCAGGAAACCACCCGAATCGTATCGGAAATGCTTTCCCCTTTGGCAGCGGAGCTGCTGTCGGCAGAGGCAAAGCCCAACACCCGGCCTCCTAAATTCAGCATCGCGGCTTCAAAGCTTAAGCGGGTTCTGGTACTGGGTTCGTAAAACAAGGTGGCCAGGGTCCTGCCATCGCACAGATGGCTGTATTTCTCCCTGTTGCGCTCGATTTCCCCTGCCAGATCCAGCAGGGCGTCGATCTCTTCCACAGAAAAATCCAGCGGATCGATCAGATGTCTCATTGGTTGTCCTCCCTGTTACAATTCTTAGTTTAACATTCCTTATGCAAGTTGTCTCAAATCCCACAGATTTCTTACAACTAACTGACCATTTCGTGATAATTTATACAAAAAGCAGACAACTTTTCTCGGATAAGCTTTTCTTTCTCGAAAAAAGCCGTCTGACGTTGTTTCCACAGCAAAGCTATCGCCAGGCCTAACGGGCGCAGTAAGACGCTTTCCTTTTCAGCGCCCGCATTTATTTAATCTAAAAAGCTCTCTATGTAGACGACGTATTGATAAAGGTCGGCTCTGTTTTTGAATACAAAATCTTCTGGCCCCGGTATAGGCCGTGATAACCGGAAAGCATATAGCTGACCGCCGCGGCTACGGCGTAATATAGGATTCCCTCCGCGCCGAACAGCTCCACTCCCAGCAGCAGAGAGGTCAGCGGACAATTGACCACGCCGCAGAACAGGGCAATCAAACCAATCCCCGCCGCGAAGGAGGGATCCAGCCCAATCAGAGGGCCCATGACGCAGCCAAAGGTGGCTCCCACAAAGAAAGCGGGGACGATTTCGCCGCCCCGGTAGCCTGCTCCCAGGGTCACCGCTGTCAGCGCCAGCTTTAGGGCGAAAGCCTCCGGCCGGGCCTCTCCGCCGTCGATGGCTCGGCGGATCACCTCCATACCCGCACCGTTATAGTCCCGGGTCTGGAATAAATAGGTAAGGCCGATTACCAGCAGGCCGCCGGCTAAAATGCGAAGGTATCTGTTTTTCAGCAGCCTGCCATAGGCCTTGCCGGAAAGATGCATCACTAGGCAAAACACCACGCTGAGCACAGCGCACAATGCCGCCAGCAGGATTACCCTTCCTAACGGAAGCGCTCCCATCTCCGGAATCCCGGTCAAATGAAACCTGACGGGGATCACGCCGAAATAGACCGCCACACCGCAGCCCACCACGGCAGACAGCACGCAAGGCACCAAGGCGGAGTAGTACATGACGCCTACGCTGATTACCTCCAGGGAAAACACCGCCGCCGTCAGCGGGCGCCGAAAAGTGCGGAAAAAGCGGCGCTCATGCCGCACATAACCATGATCCGTTCATCTTTCTCGTCGAACCGGAACCATCGTCCAACCTGAGCCGCCATGCTGCCTCCCAGCTGAAGAGCGGCGCCCTCCCGCCCGGCGGAGCCGCCCAGCAGGTGGGTGAGGACCGTGCTGACAAAAATCAGCGGCGCTGTCTTAATAGAAATCGGTTCTGTGGAGCGGACCGACCGAATCACCAGATCTGTTCCCTGATCCCGCTCCATTTTTCGTAATTTTATAAAGAAACACGATCAGCAGGCCGCCCAAGGGCAGAAACCAGATTAGGTAAGGATACTGGCCGCTGTAACGGTTGGCTCCGTCCACACAGTAGTGAAACAGAGTGCCGGCGGCCCCCAGCACCAAGCCCATCAGCAGGGCGCAAGCCACCCATTTTAGGAAAATCATTCCATGCTCCAGCCAATGCTTCAGCTTTTCCCGAATAGACTCCTCCATGGCTCTCCCTCCCCTTTTCAGCCGCGTCTCCGGAACCGCCGGCAAACCAGATGCTTTCCCTCTTCTCTAAAAATCGGCACAATCCCTCTGCCGTGGGAACCGCCGGTTCCTCCATTTATTGCACGGCTGGAGGCTTCCGGCGGCCCTCCAAAAAGCAGGATGTTGGAAACTTCTCCTAAGAAGGCCGCCCATACCCTTTCAAAAGGAGGCCGCTCCCCCGTGGAAAGCGGGAAAGCCCCTCGCGGCCCCTCGTTCGGGTTGACAAAGGCTTTTAACAGGATCAAACCGGAATACAATGAAAACCAGCTTCTACAAAAGAAGGGCACACCCGAAGTATGCCCCGGCTTCTGTCAAGAAAGCTTTTCAAACGCCTGCTTTAAATCGGCGATAATATCTTCTACATCCTCAATGCCCACAGACATCCGGATCATGTTCGGCTCTACGCCGCATTCTTTCAGCTGCTGCTCGTTTAACTGGCGGTGGGTGGTGCTGGCGGGATGGAGCACGCAGGTACGGCAGTCCGCCACATGGATCACAATAGACGCCAGCTTCAGAGCCTCCATCAGCTTGGCGGCGGCTTCTCTGCCGCCCTTCACGCCAAAGGCAATGACGCCGCAGGTGCCCTTCGGCATATATTTCTGTGCCAGCTGGTAATACCTGCTGCTGGGCAGGCCGGGATAGTTGATCCACTCCACCTGCTCCTGAGCCTCCAGAAATTTTGCCACCTCCATGGCGTTTTGACAGTGGCGCTCCACCCTCAGGAACAGGGTTTCCAGGCCAAGATTCAGCAAAAAGGCGTTTTCCGGGCTGAGCATCATGCCCATATCCCGCATGATGTGCGTGGTGCACTTGGTTATATAGGCCGCCCTGCCAAAGGTATCGGCGTACACCACGCCGTGGTAAGACTCATCCGGCTCGGTAAATTCCGGAAATTTCCCGTTTTTCCAGTCAAAGTTCCCGCTGTCGACCACCACGCCGCCTAAGGCTACCGCATGGCCGTCCATGTATTTTGAGGTGGAGTGAACCACAATATCGGCCCCAAACTCAAAAGGCCGGCAGTTGATGGGAGTGGGAAAGGTATTGTCCACGATCAGCGGCACGCCGTGGCTGTGAGCCAGCTTAGCATAAAGGCTGATATCCGCCACCACCAAAGCGGGATTGGAAAGGCTCTCGATAAACACACAGCGGGTATTCTCCTGGAACGCGGCGTTGATCTGCTCCTCCGCGGCCTCCGGCGGCAGAAAAGTGAAGTCGATTCCCAGCTCCCGCAAGGTTTTGTTGAACAGATTAAAGGTGCCGCCGTAAATCGCGCTGGCGCACACCACATGGTCGCCGCTGTGGCAGATATTGGTCACAGACATCATGGAGGCCGCCTGGCCGGAGGAGGTCAGCACCGCTCCCACGCCGCCTTCCAGGGCGGCAATTTTTTCGCCACTGTGTCCACAGTGGGGTTGGCGAGACGGGTGTAAAAATAGCCGGATTCCTCCAGGTCAAAAAGCCTGCCCAGTGTATCCGCCGAATCGTACTTGAAGGTGGTGCTCTGAACAATCGGAACCACCCGGGACTCGCCGTTTTTCGGCTCATAGCCGGCTTGTACGCATTTTGTATTGATTTTATATTCGCTCATAGTAACCTCCCGATTTGTCTGTGTGAATTCTTTTTTCAGCAGAATTTTTTTATCTTTTTTATAATACCCCACTTTTTTTTCTCTGTCAATCGTCCCCATTCCAAACATAGAGCAAATGCTGTCTAAAATTTCGGCAGCATGCCGGTTCAGGATCAAATGCCCCTCGCCCACCAGCCAATGACTCACGCTTTGAGGCGCCTGGCGGCACAGGCGCATGGCCGAGCGAATCGGGGCGTTTTTATCCAGGTATCCGTGCCAAAAATGGATGGGAGGCCGCAGCTCCTTCAGGGAAAACTCCCAGGGCTTGGTGTAAAGCACCGCTTCCTGGGCCAGGTACCTGCTCCCCTGACGGAATATTTCCCGGTTGGCGGAAAGAACTTTCTGACGGTTTTCCCGTGTGATCTTCCCCATACGCTTTTGGTCGCTGTCCGGCAGCACTTTTCCCATCAGCCGGTAATAGGTATCCACCTTCTTCGTCATCATATACTTGGTGATTCTCAAAATGAACCTGACAGTACCGGGATAATTTCGGGCGCAGTAAAATAAACTGGCATTAGAGGCGTTCATCCCCTTGGCGCTGTCCTCCGTATCCATCGGCCCCAGGCCGCACACCACCACGCCGGCCCGAATTTTCTTTCCCAGCCTGCTCAAGCAGGCCAGAACATAAGGCCCCCCGCCGGATACTCCCATCACCACCGGCCTTTTCAGCCGAAGCCGCTCCATCAGCTCCTCAATGTCTCCGCCGAAATCAGTAAGGCTCCTTGGCTCCACCGGGTCGGAAAGCCCGATTCCCGGCCGGTCCACCGCAATCAGCTTTAACCCGCGATTCCCGGCCGCCTGCTCCAGCCAGCGAAAATCCAGCCGGCTGCCGGGATAGCCGTGAAAGCAGAGCACCGGCTTCCCTTTGGGATCACCGCATTCCAAATAGCCCAAACGCCTTCCGTCCTTTAGGTAAAGATAACAATTTTCCCGCAGCATTACTTGTTTCCCATAATAAGAGCCATCACCCAGTCGGTAGCGCTTACCACGCCCCACACCAGCAGGAAAAACAGGATCATAGAAAGAATACGCCAGAACCAGCGCTTTTGATTGCTCATCTCTTCCCACTGTCCCGACTTCTTTTCCTCAGCCTTCCCCTTGGCGGAAGGCGTCTCGGCCGGCTTTTCCCGCAGCTGGGAGGCCTCTTCCCCAGGTTCTTCCTCCGCGCCGGCGCCAATACCGTACAGCGCTTCCCTGGCCTGCTCTAAAGCCTCATAGGGAACGCAGAGCTCCCATTCCACGCTTCCCTGTCCAGCGACGGCCTCACTCATATTCCTTTCCCGAACAGGGGTTTCGCTGTACGGAATCCCGGCGTCTGCCAGGGCCCCCGTAATTCTATCCTTTTCAAGCCCTGACGTCCGGGCCACGCGCACAGGCGTATCTCCCCGCAAGACCTCGTAATGTTTTAAGATTCTTCCGCAGCTGCACTGCTCTCGGCTGTCAGGATACACTAAACGGCATTTCGGACAGTATTTCATAGTTTTCTCCTACCTTCATACGGCGCTATGCTAAGCTTACCAGATCATGGTTGTCAGCGCGGAAGGCCGTTTAAATCCAGCTCCGCCCGGGGAGGCGTTATGTGTTTCGTCGCACGGTCTAAACACAGGCTAAGATCTTCTCTAAGCATCGGCAGCCCTTCCAACCATGATAGGTTGAGAATATTATATCATAAAACGGCGGGAAACGCGCGTCAGGAATGAAATTATACCGGAAAAAGCGACAAAATGTGTCAAACCATTTACAAAACATACTTTCTATATTATACTGAAATCAAGGTTTGCGGCCGTCTTTAAAGGCGCATGAAAACGCTGTATAAATGCGGATAGGCCGCAAGAAAGGTAGAGTGATCTTATGAAATGTGTTCATTGCGGTAACGAGTTGATGCCCGGCTCCAAATTCTGTACAAACTGCGGCACTCCGGTTTCCGAACCTGTGACCCCTGTCCCATCTCCCAATACCGGCTCTTCTCAGGATCCAATGGGCAATTGGCCCGCCTCTG
>ADJS01017788.1_pt1 | contig 10634 bp, 8 predicted proteins | sample 268128 | NCBI WGS metagenome assembly ADJS01 (sample SAMN00007486, study PRJNA43253) | human gut metagenome | isolation source: feces sample TS28 | reverse complement strand
CAAAATATGTGCGGATTGCAGCGGTGAGGGAAGTCCCATCAGCACTGCTGCAAACATCGTCAGGATTTCCCCCAGGTTGGAGGACAATAGAAACAGCACTGATTTTCGGATATTTTCATAGACGCCCCTGCCCTCCTCCATCGCCCTGCGAATCGTCGCAAAGTTGTCGTCTGTCAAAATCATATCGGACGCCTGCCGCGCCACATCCGTTCCGCCCTTTCCCATCGCAATTCCAACATCCGCTGCCTTTAACGACGGCGCATCGTTGACACCGTCCCCTGTCATCGCCACGATCTGTCCCCGTTTCTGGAACGCCCGCACAATTTTCACCTTATCTTTCGGGGAAACCCTCGCAAACACCCGGATCTCATCCAGATGTCCTGCAAGATCATCCTCCGACAATCCGGACAATACCTCTCCCGTCATGCACTGGCTTTGTTTTGATACGATTCCGAGTTTTTTCCCGACTGCAAACGCTGTCGCTACATGGTCTCCTGTGATCATAACCGTGCTGACGCCCGCCTTCTGAAAATCCGCCACCGCACGGATTGCCTCCGGGCGGATCGGATCCCGCATACCAGTTATTCCCAGAAAAATCAGGTTCGTCTCCGCCATGTTTTCCGGTTCCCCTTCCTGATACGGTCTGCAGGCAAACGCCAGCGTCCGCAGCTCTTCTGCCGCCATCTTTTCCACTCCTGCCAAAATCTGCTGCCGGTGCGCCTGCGTCATCGGCACAGGCTGTCCCCACACCATCACCTGACTGCAGCGCTTTAAAATCCGATCCGCCGCGCCTTTAACATACCATGTCAGCTTTCCCTGTTCCCGGCAAAGCACGGACATCATTTTCCGGTCAGAATCAAAGGCATTCTCTTTTTTCCGTTCAAAAGAAGTTCCCAGTGCGTTTTTTTCAAATCCATATCTCGCCCCGAAATCCAACAGAGCGAGCTCCGTCGGATCTCCTACCCTGCTTTTTTCGATCTGTGCGTCGTTGCAGAGAAGCATCGCCAGAAACAGATCCCTGTTTCTTTTTACGTTCATCCGCTCTGCAAGCAACAGCTTCTGATCTGCAAAACAGGCTTCCACCGTCATTTTATTCTGCGTCAGCGTCCCGGTTTTATCCGAGCAGACGACAGAAACCGCGCCCAATGTTTCCACGCTCGGCAGACGACGGATGATCGTATTGATCTTTGCCATCCGCGTCACGCTCAGCGCCAGACACAAAGTGACCACCGCCGGCAATCCCTCCGGGACAGCTGCCACCGCAAGGGAAATCGCCGTCAGAAGCATATCGAACACCGGACGCTTCTGCACAATCGCCAGCAAAAACAACACGATGCAGATTCCAAGGGAGCCCAGGCTTAAGAATTTTCCAAGCTCTCCCAGCTTTTTTTGCAGCGGCGTCGTCTCCTCCCGGCTTTCGTGCATCAGGGCCGCGATTTTTCCAATCTGCGTCTGCAAACCCACCGCACAGACCATCCCCGTCCCTCGCCCTGCGCTTACCATCGTCGATAAAAACGTCATATTGTTCCGGTCCCCCAGCGGGATCCTGCCGCCCTGTTTCCCGGAAAGTCTCGCCGTCTGTTTTTGCACCGGAAGATTTTCCCCCGTCAGCGCCGCCTCCTGGAGCTGTAAATTCTCCGCCTCCACAAGCCGCAGATCCGCGGGAACCATCGCCCCCGCCTGCAGGCAGACCAGATCACCCACAACAAGCTTTGCCGCCGGAATTTCCTGCTCTGAACCGTCCCGAATCACGACCGCACGCGGCTGCATCAGCTGCTTTAAGGAATCCAGTGCCCGCTGCGCTTTCCCCTCCTGCAAAACGCCGACCGCAGCATTCAAGCAAACAACGAATGCAATAATTCCTGCGTCACTGTATTCTCCAAGCAGCACGGAAATAAGCGCTGCTGCGAGCAGCACATAGATTAACGGATCGTTTAACTGCTCTAAAAAGCTTTGCAGCACCGACTTTTTTTCTGCCTCCGGCAATCGGTTTTCTCCGTTTTCCCAAAGCCTGCGTTCCGCCTCCTGCGCAGAAAGTCCCCGCTTTGGATCGGTATGAAGGCTGGCTGCAGCCTCCTGTATCGTTTGCCGGTAAAATTCCTGTTTCTGTACCATGCTTCCTCCGACTCTGCCCTGAACACTTCTGTTTACAGGTACAACCTATGCAAAAAAAGGACAGCTTATGATAGGGAATCCGGCACGAGAAAAAAACACACTATCGGAAGAAATCCGGTAGTGTGTTTATAAAAATGATATTCATGACAATAGAATGCTCGCAGAGCGTGCATTCTATTGTTTGATTCGGGTTTGAATGTCCTCACTTCGTCCCAATCAGCCGGATGACCGCCTTTTTCCACATCCGGTAGGGCTGATAGCGCACGGGAATGTCCACGATTTGAGATTTGTCCAGAATGCTCTTTTGATGGCTGAAGGTTTCGAAGCTCCTTTTGCCGTGGTAAGCGCCCATGCCGCTGTTTCCGACGCCTCCAAAGGGCAGCTCAGGCGTTGTCAGGTGCATCACGGTGTCATTGACGCAGCCGCCGCCAAAGGACGTATAACGGACAAATTTTCTGCGCGTCTTTCTGCTCGAAGTGAAAATATAGCAGGCGAGCGGTTTTTCCCGATTCTGCACAAAGCGCTGCGCTTCGTCCATATTTTCCACGACAAGGATCGGTAAAACAGGTCCGAAAATTTCTTCCTGCATGACGGCATCTTTTTCAGAAACCGGAAACAGGATCGTCGGCTCGATCTGCAATGTTTCTTCCTTTGTCCTGCCGCCGTAAACGACTTTGTTCTCCTCTATCAGCCCGCTGATCCGGTCAAAATGCTTCCGGTTGACGATTCGTCCATAGGATGGATTTGCAAACGCATTTTCGCCGTACATTTTTTTCGTCCAGTAGATCAGATATTTTTAAAAAATGCGTCCTTCACCCGGCGCTCCACCAGCACATAATCCGGTGCAACACACGTCTGCCCACAGTTTAAAAATTTTCCAAATACAATCCGTTTTGCTGCCAGCGACAGCTTCGCCGTATGGTCAACGATGCACGGGCTTTTTCCCCCAAGCTCCAGGGAAACCGGCGTCAGATGCTTTGCCGCCTTTTCCATAACAAGCTTTCCGACAGAGACACTTCCCGTAAAGAAAATATAGTCAAACCGCTGTTCCAGCAGCTCCTGGTTTTCCTGCCTGCCGCCCTCGATCACCGCAACATAGCCTTCCGGGAAGCATTCTTTTACAATCGCTGCAATGACAGCCGAAGTTGCAGGTGCATAGGCGGACGGCTTTACCACGCAGCAGTTTCCCGCCGCAATTGCTCCGGCGAGCGGCTCCATCGCCAGCATAAACGGATAATTCCACGGGGACATCACAAGCGTGACGCCGTATGGCTCCTGCACCAGATATCCTTTTGCCGGGAAATTCGCCATGCTGACCGGGACACGTTTTGTTTTGCTATAGGCTTTGACATTCCGGTACAGCCCGCGGATTTCCGCAAGCATCAGCCCGACCTCGCACATATAGCCTTCCGTTTCCGATTTCCCAAGATCTTCTGTCAACGCCTGACAGACTTCCTTTTCGTGCGCCAGGATCGAAGCCTCGAGCCGTTTCAGGGCAGCCTTTCTGAAACGGATCTCATAGGTCTTTCCTTCTGCAAAAAAGGCGCGCTGCTTCTGCAGAATCCGGTCAATCTCACTTCTCTGCCTTCTGCGGTTATACAGCTCTTCTTTTTGGTCAGCATACAAACCTCCCCTTTCGATCTACCTGCAGAACGTGCATTTTATTCCTAACAATAGAATACTCGCAGAGCGTGCATTCTATTGTTGCTTTTTCTGCTCCACAGTCTGTCTTGCGATATCTGCGTCCACGATTTCTTCTCCGGTCTGATGCGCCAGCTGTGCGCGGGATGCGGCGCTTAAGCCATCGTTTACCTTTGCATTTTGGTCGCAGGTGCTGCAGCGGTCCAGCTGCTCCTTTGTCACCTTGCCATCCCGATAATCGCGGACAATTTTATTTTCATACATGGAGTAAGGCTTTTTCATAAAGAGGGCTTTGAATTTGTGCCAGATTACCCATGCTGCCGGAACCCAGATATATTTATGCATTGCCGGGGAAACTGAACCGATCATCCAGCAGTTTCTGTCACAGCAGCGCACCTTTTTGCGCACGGCTTCCGCCTCCGGGCTACTCCACAGCTCATCCCAGCTTTGGGTGTTTAAATTGCCCATCACTTCTTTGTCCTTTGTACCGTTGCAGGGCATGACATCTCCATAGGGATCGATGAAAAACGTATCGAAGCTCATATCACACGGCAGCAGGCGTTTCTGTCCGTAAATATAATTGATCAGACCGTGGTTGAAATACGCGCGGAACCACTTTTTCGGGCTGTTGGATTTTAACAGCTCGTTGACCAGCTTTTCAAAATTTTCAGCCACCATCGGGCGGTCATGAATGATATTTTTGGCTTCCACGAAATAAAAGCTGTTGTGCAGGCTCGCCGTTGCAAACTCCATACCCATCTCATTGGAAAGCTCGTAAAGGGGAACGAGGTCCGGTGCGTTTTTATCCTGCACCGTCATACCGAAGCCGACATCCTTCATGCCCATTTTCCGCAGGGTTTTCAGGGTCGTATATCCCTTGTTAAAACCGTCCTGCAGACCGCGGATTTCGTTATTCGTCTGCTCTAACCCTTCGATCGAAATGCGGATGCCGATGTCTGGAAATTCCTTGCACAGATCAACGATCCGATCCGTAAAAAAACCGTTCGTGGAAATTACAATACGGTCGCTCTTTTTATATAATTCCCGGACAATGTCCTTTAAATCCGTGCGGATAAACGGTTCCCCGCCGGTGATGTTGGTAAAGTACATTTTCGGCAGTTTTTTTATCGTTTCGATTGAAATTTCCTCATCCGGTCTGGAAGGTTTTTTATAACGGCTGCACATCGAACATCTCGCGTTACAGCGGTAGGTTACAATGACAGTTCCGTTGAGTTTTTTTTTCTGACATGCGTATACTCCTTTTCTATTTAAAATTCAGAAGCCGCCCCGTGCAAGCACGGCGGCTTCTGAACTTGCCTTTTGCGCTGCGAATGATATCACCGGATTGCTCCGCAATCCGATGACATTCGGAATCCGCTGATTTACTTCGTAAATCGCTGCTTCCTCATGTCTTGCGGGATCCAAATTCAGAAGCCGCCCCGTGCAAGCACAGCGGCTTCTGAACTTGGATCCCTGATATCATCATACTATGCTTTCCGGTTTCGGGCAAGCGACATTCTCTTGCTGCGCGCTACCTCGTATAGTCGTTTAGCAGCTGTTCGATCTGCAGATTCACGCTTTCCGGCATGCCTGCCGTATCTTTTTCCAAAAGCTTTACATAAAAATTCAGCTTCTGGCAGGCTGCCTTTTTGCCCTCAGCAGCTTTCATGCGAACCTTTACACGGCGTTGTTCCATCAGCGGGATGACAACATAGTACATGCAATCGTCCCGAAACGAAAGGTAGCCCAGTTCTTCGCCCTGGCTGTTTTTTACATAAAGGCGGTGTTTGGTCAGGCGCTTCGGGGAAATCACTTCGCCCTCGGCTGCCTGGATGTTTCCGGTCAGCTCCAGCATCGCCGGAATCAGAAAAATCCGGTTGCCTTCTGCGTCCGCTTTCTGCTCCTGTCCAAGCTCTTTTAACAGTGCCGTGCTGTTCAGAAACTGCTGTGCCAATAAATAAACCAGAGCCGCCAGCGTCTGTATGCGGAGCCGCTCACTTTTATATATCTGTTTTTTGCGCTCTACTTCTTCCAAAATCTGCGATGCGCAGGCGAAAATGCTTTTCTGGAACAGGGAAAAATCCTCTTCTGTCTTCCAGATATATTTTCCTGCTGCGATTTTAAAATACCCGATTTTCTCGCCTTCACTGTCCTCCGCATAGGAATAAATTTCCCGTTCGCGCCACGCCCGCAGGTTGACTGGTGCATCCCAGACCTGTGTTTTTGACGCACGGGATTTCATCTGATACGACTTTTTAGACACATGTCCATCATACCAGCCGTTCTTTTTCAAATACGCATACGCATAATTTAACAGCTGCGCACTGTATTCCGTCTCTTCCTCCGGCTGGACGTCCGGATGTGCGCTTAGTATCCTTTGCCGATATTTTTTCTTGATCAGGCGCTCAACTGCCTGTCGGTTAAAATTCTGAAACGCATTGTCAAAGCTTTGGGACGTTTCCGTACTCGCTCCTGCTGCTTCTGTACCTTCCGGCACTGCCCCGGCCGCCTCGATTTCTTCCTCCGTGATTCCAAGGATTTTATATGCTTCCTGTTGTGTCATGTCAAAAATTCCTGTCCCAAAATTGATTTCCCGCTGCCGTACAGCCAAAAAATATGATTTCGGTGCTGCGCAAAACTCCGCCAATCGCTGCCGAAAATACGATTCCCGACGACGGGTCTGCGCCAGATCTGTGCCAGATCTGCGCCAACCCGTCTCTTTACGATTATGCACCGTTTTTATCTTTTACACAACAGGAAATAAAAAACCGACAGGTGCCCAATCAGCCCTGCCGGTTTCCATTTTCCTTTTTTCTGTTTTGCACCGCCCCGACAGAAGCCAAACTCAGTCTCCTGCCTGGATACGATTTTTACCTTTTACATGCAGCCTCAGATGCTATACCACTTGATCTCATTAGCTTCCAGCTTCAGGAAAAAGCTGCTGCCGTCGCCGCAGTATACAGTCGTTTCCTGCGGTTCGTAAGTATTGTTGACCACACAGTATTTTCCGTTTTCCACATATGCATGCACTTCTACGTTGAAGTTTTCACTGTACCAGCAATGCAGAATGTCCTCACCGTGGGCACTCCACAGAATACTGCGGTACAAAATACGGCTGTTTTCGAAGCTGTAGGGCAGACCACTGATGTAAACGCTGCGCCCTTTCCAAACTCATTGACAGCCATCTGTACCTCCCGGTCGCGCTGCACCAGAATCTCAGTATCAGCATAGGCATACATGTTTTTCTTGCCTTCGCCAAAATCCACCGGCTTTGTGATATCCTGCAGGATAAAATGTTCCGGATGCTCTTCCCAGTTGTACTTGTCATAGTTTAAGGTAAATCCGGTTTCTTTTTCCACACCGATCAGGTCAGCGAGCTGCAGATAATGTCCCTGATATGCATGTCCGGAGGGTTCTCCGACTCCGATAAAGCCTCCACCCTCGTATACGAACTTCCGGATTGCCGCCGCTACCGCAGGATTTTCCCACGCTGCTCCGCCGGTATGCGCTGTATCCCCGTCACCTACATTGATGATGACATCGATTTCCTTTAACAGGCTCGGATCGGCTAAAATATCGTCAAACGAAAGGAACGATACCTCAAAGGGTGCACCGCTGAGTGCTTCAATAATACCGGCATAGCTGTAATTTTGCTTCTGATACAGTGCATGATGCACCATATGACAGCCCCAGCTCCTGATTTTTCCCCAGCTGTTTAACACTGCAACCTTTTTGACGCAGTACGGCGTCGTCTGGCGAATATTCTCATACAGCTCCCGAAACTCGTTGCAGACGCTTTCCACATAATCCAGAAACTCCGGGAAATCCAGCGTGAGCTTTAAATAACCGCCATACCCGATCCGGTCGATGGGCTTTCTCAAGATCGCACGACGCGCCGTGATCCAGTTTTCCTTTGCTTCCTTTACCGGGTCGCCGCCCTCATGGAAGGTATCCGGAAAGAAATACGGTAAAAATCTTCCCTCTGTATACTTTACGCCCTCAATATCAGAAATCAGGCGCAGCGTGCTTCCGTTTCCGACGCTTCCTACTACCGCATCCAGACCGATCGTTGCAAATTCCTTCATAAAGGGCTCTGTTCCGATCCAGTGGTCGCCTAAAAACATCATCGCTTCCTTGCCGTATTCGTGGGTGATATCCACCATTTCCTTTGCAAGCTTTGCGACTTCCCGACGCTGAAATGCCTGAAAATCCAGAAATTCCTTCGAAGGCACGCGATACTGGTTGTTGTAATAGCCCTGATCGATAATAAATTCCGGGCGGAACCGATAGCCAACCTCTTTTTCAAACTGCTCTAAAATATACGGGCTGACAGACGCGGAATACCCGTACCAGTCCACATATTTTTCGCGTTTTAATTCGTCAAACAACAGCGTAAACTGGTGGAAAAACGTCGTATAGCGGATGACATTCACATACGGATGCTCTTCACAGTATTTTTTCAGCCGCTCCATCGAATATTTGTGGGTTTTGGGCTGCCGGACATCAAAGGTGATCTGATGTTCAAAATCCTTCCACTCATTCGTCACGGCGTTGTACATATGCACCGGGTCCCAGATGATATAGGCTAAAAAGCTGACGGTATATTCATGGAACAGCTCTGCGTCATGAATGATCACATTTCCGCTTTCTTCCTCGTATTCCCACTGCGTGCAATCCACAACAGCTCCGGTCGAGCGGTCGATTACCTCCCACCAGCGCCGAATATCATCCCTTGTATTGACCTCCATCAACTCTTTGGAAATGCCTTTCATCAGCGGAATTTTCAGCGTTTTACCAACCGCCGTATAAAAAGCCGACATGATATAGCATTGCTGCACCTCATCCGGATTTTTCTTCGCCCATTCATTGTCTTTTCTGGTCGTATAATAGGTCGCATAAATCTTTGCACCGGTTTCAACCAGCTCCTTGGGAAATTCTGTTCCATCACAATCCCGGATCGCATCTGCGCCCCATCGTTTCATCAATTCTATCGTTTCCGGCACGATGTCCAGATTTGTCGGAATCGTCACTCTCCCTGTCCGCTCCCTCATCGTTCTTCCTCCTCCAGCAAAATAATTTCATCCGCTTTCTGCGTATACGTTCCGCCGTCCATATTTTTTCGGACAAACGGTATTCCTTTCCGGACATAATACCTGTTGTGAGAAAGCAGGGCATCCGGATTCTGCGCCGGACTGATCGTCCCGGAAAGGTCATCGAAGCTCACATTGTTGCAAAACCGGCTGTGAATTGCTTCCTCCAGACAGAACATCACGCAGCCGCCCTCATTCTGCCTGCTGAAATTATATTCATACACCGTCCCGTCTCCGGAATCCGCATCGTATGCCATTCCATCCTGATTCAGCCTCGTATCTGCTGCCTCATTAAACCGAAATAGCGCGTCCTTACATTTCCATGGCCAGATCGCAGCTGCCACTTTTCCGCCCCGCTTCTGAGGCTCCTGGTAAATCCGGTCGTTGATCTCCTGCGCCGCGCTGTCCGAACAGTTATGCTCCACCACAGGTCTTAACGCATACATTACAGTAATCGCATCGCCTCCTGATCGCTTCACATAATTATCCCGAATCGTAATATTTTCGTGTCCATACTTTAAAAACGCTTCTTCCGAGAGCTCTGCTCCGGCAAAAGCGGCATGCGCATAAGTATAGCCGACTGCAATTCCCCAGCGGCTCACCCGGTCTACATAACAGCCTTCTACTGTCACATTCCGGAAACGTGCAGCTTCTGTGTCCCTTGCGATCGGCTTCAGCGCCGTCATATAGATACCGCCGTTGTTCATATGCTTGTCGTACACATTTCCATTGACGTCGTGGATGACGAGATTGCGCAGCGTAATCCCGCTTCTGACACCTTTATCCCTCGCAGCGACGGCAACTCCGGTTCGGTTCATTTTATCCGGTGCACTGTAGCATTCCCCGATGATATCCTGCCCGCTGTTTGTCAGCTCGAGATCCTGCAGCGTCACATATTCTGCATCATACAACAATACCGCAGACGATACATATCCGCTCCTGGTATGTGCCGGAGAATCCAGCTCGCATCCATAATCCTGATACCAGATTCCCTGCCCGTTTGCTGCGATAATCGGCGGATTCTGCTCTGCTTGCGTCCGATCCTCATATGCACCGATCACAATCGGTAAATCCTTCGTCCCGCTGTCCGTAATCTGTAAAAACTGTCCGGCAAATACGGAATTGTTTTCCAGCAAAATCCGGTCGCCTGGCTGCAGCTTCAGACGGTTGATCGCAAAAAGACTGGCATATGGCTCTGCACTGCTTCTTCCGCTGTTTTGGTCATTCCCGTGTTTCTGACTGACATAATATGTCCTGCACCAGTCTGTCATAAGCCGCCTCCCTCAGTCTTTTTTCGATCACTGCCTCGATTTCTTCATAGGAAAACAGATCTCCCTGCGCGCGCGTCAGCAGATCCTGATTTTCCTGATAAAATGTCCTTTTCTGTGCTTCTGTTATCTCAGGGCAATATCCAGAATCCCGTACTGTCCTGGAAGGAAGAGCAAATTCCAGTCGGAATCTGGTCAGCTCATATTGCAGATACATCGGTCTGGTAAAGCTGCAGGGTCCGTAAAAAACTTCTCCGGCAGCTTTTTTTCTGCGGTTTTCTTCGTTTTTCTGCAGGCGCCGCTGTTCCAGCGCATCAAAGCCCGCCTGCCCAATCAGCCCCAGTGATACCGCGAGTTCAAGCTCTGCCTCTGCCCGGCAAAATTCCTCTTCTGATAACGCGTATGCTCTTCTCATTTCACTGCTCCTGCAATTCCGTTTGCAAAGCTCTTCTGCAGACATAAAAAGATGACCGCAGTCGGAAGGGTACAGATCAGGACTCCAAGCATCAGCATTCCATAA
>ADJS01008257.1_pt1 | contig 10637 bp, 8 predicted proteins | sample 268128 | NCBI WGS metagenome assembly ADJS01 (sample SAMN00007486, study PRJNA43253) | human gut metagenome | isolation source: feces sample TS28 | reverse complement strand
AATAAAGCAATTCCATTAAAAACTGTTCCTGTTAATAGAACTGGGACAAATTTCCATGCATCAAAAAAATCTTTTGCGTACAATATTCTAGCTAAAAAAATATTACACATAATAATTACTGAACAAGCAATAAAAGAAATTCCACTATATATTGTATATATGTTTCCTATAAATCCATCTCTGTCATCTTTATCAAACTCTGTAATTGCAGAAATGGACCAAGCATTATAAAAAATCGTCTGAATTGTTGATAAAATAGTTGGTATTTTATATGAAACTGCATAAATACCATTAATAGCCGTTCCACAAAAGAAAGTCAATATATACCTATCACTTGCATTATTTAACCACCATGCTAATGCATTCATAACTAATGGTAAACTATACAGAATCATAGCTTTTAATAATTTAGTGCTTCCAGACATCTTAGATTCTTTATAAATGTTACCCCAGAAAAACATTATTGTAATTGCAATCCACGTTCCAACTACATTGGATATCAAATATCCAGTTACTCCCAGTCTTATCACCACAAGAAGTAATATATTTAAAAAACATGTAATAAAAGTATTTACTAGCCCGCTTACCGTTAATATTTTGACTTTATTCTTTGCTTTTAAATACATCGAAAAGCAATTGTTAATAACACCAAAGAAAAAACTAAAAAAAAGAAACAGTAGGTAATCTTTATCTATATTTATCAACCTATAGTGGCTTACAATTAATAAGATTACTCCCAATACGGAACTACTGCCTAATATCAATTTCATCCCGGCACCAATTACTTCTTCCGCCTCATACTTATCGTCTAATGAAAAACGTAACACAGCATCCTGAATATTTAAAGTAGCAATTGGTATTAATAGTTGCACCGTCGTAGAAACTAAATCAACATTTCCATAATCTTTTGTACTTAATACACTTGTATATATTGGAACTAATAGAAAAGAAATTATTTTTGCACCAAAACTACTGATAGTAAAAAGAAGCGTATTCATTGATAAATTCTTATATTTGCTCTGTTTACTCATTTCTAATTCCTCTTGATAAAATATTCAAAGACTGTACTTTATTTTTAACTTTTCTTAATGTCCGTTCAGTAGCTATCTGTTTTTCAATAGGTAATACATATTTACTAATAATCTCTTCAATAGAAATACTTTCATTTTCTAAATCAGATATAATTGAATCATAAAAAACCGGTTTGTGTACATTTTCAGTCTGTTGATTACTCAAATAGTCCATTATATTTTGATTTTCACACTGTCCATAATCTTTTATTTCATCAATTAGCATCGCCCCTTTTTGCGACATCACAACTACCATATTAACACCGGATGCGTCTCCCTTGAATCTACCTCCCCAATAATCACCAATTCGAATATCTGCATTGCTTTTATCTCTCCAACGGCATTCATAACATGCATTTGAATAACAAAAACCAGATTCAAATAAACGGTAAAATGGATCCTTCTTTTTTTCCTCTGAATATATTTTTCCTTCCTGAAAAACACTGATATATCTTTTTTCCCACCCATATTTTTTATCTCTAAATAATATATCTGTATTTTTTTTCACAAATCCATATTTTCTTTTAAGATACTCAAAATATTTACTCATAACAGATTGTGATGGCACACCATGACATATTAAGTCTACATATATAATATCTTTTTTGTCACCAAATATTTTTTTTAATTCCAGCAATTTGGCAAGGCGTACCAAATAATATTATATTTTTATCTGCATCCTGAACTTTTTTTATAATTTGATTAAAATTACTACTCTGAAGATATTTACTTCCTTGAAGTTCATTAATACTTTCTTTATCTTTTATTAAAATAGTTTCTGCTTTTAATTGTTCTTTATTAAATTTACATCCAACTATATAACAACCAGAAATAATACCTTGATAAGCAATTCTGTATGCTATACCCCCACTAGAAGACCTTAATAAAACCGCTCTATCGTTATCTTTATATGACAATAACTTTCCATCACATATTTTTTTAGATTCTTGTCTTCCAATAAACGGACAAACATTTACACATTTACCGCAATTTAAACATATTTTTCTGTTTACACTCGCTTTTTTAAAGCCACAACTATTATCCATTTTTATTGCTTGTACAGGACACACATATTGGCATGCACCACAACCGCAACAAGGTGTGTTTCTTCTATCAACACTATTATCTTTATCTATTTCTGATCCACCGGCCGCTTCTATTGCGTTTAACAAATAATTTTCAGACTTTTTTCTTTCTTTCGTTAATATTTCGTTAACACATTGATAATTTATCTCCTCCATAATTTCATGTTGATAGGTTGACTCGTTATATAATCTATTTTTCAAATTAAATTTACTTAATATATTGTATATTCTAGAATTTTGATTTTCTTTTTCTTTATTTGAAAATCGTTCAAATACAAGCATTTTTTTGTTAAATATAAGAGAAAAGGCAGTGCCATGAAATGAATCTGTACACACAAAAGAAGCATTATAAAAATATTCAACAAACTCTCTTGGACCAATACTTTCATCTATGACACCTGCTCGCATTTTATCTTTCTCATATACAGGTATTATTTTAAGACTTAAATTTAAAATTTTAGATACTTCATATACCTTTTCCCAGTATTTTTTATTAGTACCCAAAAAATAAACTAATAAATATTGTTTTTCTGTCTGCTTTAATTTAAGCTCTTGCTTCCATTCAGAAGCACTTAGTAATAATGTAGGGTCAACAACCTCCTCAATATCTCTTTCTACTAATTTACCAATCATCTCTGCCCCAACCTTTTCACGGCAAGATATTTTATTGAATCGACTAATATATTTTTTCATATTTTTTTCAATATATTTATCTTGAATTGAATTAACCCCTATACTTGGAGCATATGAAATTAACTTTCCTGGATTATTAATATAATCAAAAAAATAACGCACATCATAAGATAATGGTGACCAAATTTGATCACTTCCTACAATAAATACGTCATATTTACCATTCAACATTTCAAAATCAGATATACATGAACATCTATTTGTAAAACGAATGTTGGTTAAAAAATCATTAAATTTATCTGATTTATCACTTAACTCAATAACACTATTTTTCCTTGATACAATTTTCTTTTTTATCTTCTCTAGATAATTCACAATCATTTTTTCCTGAGGCAACGAAACCACTTGTCCATCGGGAATATAATTAACTACATCAACATCATTCCCTTGATTATTAAGAAAAGTTGACAACGCATACACTTGTAATGCTGTCCCATAGTTTTGATAATGAAACCACGTAGTAATTGCTATTTTCATCTATTCACCTTTCTCTAAACCTGTAAAAATTTCTCGACTCTTTTTGTAAATATATCCATATCGTCTTTTACTTTGTTCAACTTAGAAGCACAAAGCCTCTTAATATTTTCATGGTTTAAATTTTCATACCATTGAATCAAATCTTCACAATCAAATTTATCCTGTGTGACACAATAGGAAAATCCCTGCGTAATTTTTTCCATTGTTGTGCCTTTCGAGACAATTATGGGTTTTTGATAAACCAATGCATCATAATATTTATTAGACACAGCATATTTTACATGTAAATCATTTCCATAAACATTAAAAATAATATCAGTTTCTTCAATAATTTTTTTCTTTTCTTCCGGCTTATAGGCTCCATAAAACTCAATATTAGAAATACCTTTACTTTTTTGATACTGCTGCAAATATTCCAGATCTTCTCCAAAACCATAAAATCTGAAAACAATTTTTTCATTATTTTTTATTGATTCAAGAAAATTCATGTATTTTTGTGCATATCGTACTTGACCGATAAATGAGATAATAATTTTATCTTTATGTAATGAAACACTATCTTTCATAGTTAATCCCGTAGAACAATTATGACACAATATCGTATTAGCATTAGGTAAAAAATACTTAAATCCTAACGATGAAATAACATTTAGTGCTGCGTTTTTCATCAATTTCTTCACTTTAAAATAATACCATTTTATATGTTCATATGAATGATCTCTAATATCGAGAATATACTCATGCTTTTTAAATTTAACCAAATAATTTTCTAATAAAACACCTGGCAAAGTGCTCAATATAATTATTTTATTATAGTTTTTCTGTTTAATAAGTTTTTTGACATAGTTAGCATAACCGAACATATTTTTTAATTTGATAAGTTTGTTTATTTCATCATTTTGAAACACATTGTATGCAAATAATTTATTACAAAATATCTTTTCCTCTATATTATATCTTCTCCAATAAACAACATCATATTTCAAATTATTATTATCTAAAATATTTGTATATGAACTAATATACGGTACACTACGCAAATTCGAAAAACAAACAATCAATATTTTTGTATTCTCTTTTTTATCCATTTACCCACTTCCTTCACAACTACTGATACACCATTTACCTTCATAATAGATATGCATTTCGCAACATACCCCACACAACTATTAGGCAAAAACTTACGCATTTTCCTTTCTAACTCCATTTGAACACGAGCTTCCTCTGACAACCAAGAACCATCAAAATAGTGTATACATAGCGTTTTATCTGTTACAGTTATTTTTCCAGTTTCCACATTCTTAGGTGATAAATATTCACTCGGTAATATAGTCATTCCATTAACTAACTGTTGCTCGCCGTTCAATTTTAGACCTAAGTTCACACATATTTCTGTTAATCTAACAACATTTGTTATTGTATTCATAGATCCATCTTCATTTATAAACTTTTCCTGTTCATACATATGTAGAAAATCATTGAATACAGAATGTCCTTTAACACATGCCATAAACCCTGTCTGAATTCGACTATCACACTCAAACCCTATAATGGCCTCATTATTCAAAATAACATTTAACGATTTTAAAACTTCAACATCTGTATCCATATATATTCCACCATAATTTACAAGTGCATGTAGCCGAGCAACATCTGATACAAATGCCCACTTTTTCTCCCTGTAAGCTTCCTTAACATAAGTATTACAATTTATATCAAAGTTCTCTTCGTTCCATTCAATAATTTTATAATCTGGACATTGTTTTTTCCAACTTGCAATACACTTTTTTGCCATTTCTGACAATTGCTTATTTCCAAACCAGCAATAATGAATAATTTTAGGAATTTTAGTATTTCTATTTTCCACAATTGTTATCCCCTTCAAACATTGTTTAAGTATTCTACAAAATCAAACTGATCTATATATCTTTTTCCAACTATATTCTTTGTCTTCCAGATTTGACCCACTCCAGATTTTTTCTCGAATCCTGGTAAATAAATACTTGATTTATATTCTGTATAATTTTTATTAACAAAAATTATTTTATTTTTAAATGGTAATTTATCAAATCTCTCTAGAATACTTTCATCACCACTCCAATTTGTAAACCATACACACATATTTTCTCTATGAATACGTTTAATACGTTCTTTCCATTTACTGTAAGCATTTTCAAATGTGTCATAGTGCATAAAATATATTTTTATTCCACCCCATCCTATACCAACGGGATAATCAACATTTTCTGTCTTGCATTCTAAAATAGGCGTGTTTATAAAATCATCGAAATTTTCCAATGCTCTTATATAATCATCATTTGTTAACCATAAATTTATAAATGGACTATTAAACTTTAATCCTAACCAATGATAGATTATTCCACCCGCACAATTACTTGTAATTAATGTTACGTTTGTATTCTTCAATCTTTTCCTATATCGTCTATTTATAGTATCATGAACAAAAGGAACTTTTTCATAAAATTTTGCAAAAATATATTCCATAATAACCTTTCAAATCATTTAATATTATTCAAATTTACCTTGTATCCAACTTGAAATTCGCTTGTTCTCAGATAAAATTATTCCTACTCGAATTACTACTTTTAGGTTAATAACAGCACTTATAGTAAGTAATTTATTTTTAACGATGTTGATCCAAATATATAACTCTTCACATATTTCCTATATTTTTTTTGTAACAATCGAATATATGTTATATTCATACATCTTTCCTGAATCATTTTCAAAGTACAATGATTGGCTGCACTTATAATCGTTGCTTGAACAATTTTTTTAATCCTTTATATTTTCTTCCAATATATTCCGCACGTTCTTCCGCACCTTCTATTGCATCTAAATGTTTACTCGAAAATTGATGTCTTGAAATACTACTCATTCGTTTTCTATATAAATATTTATGTTCACTTCCAATTACAATTTTGTCACATTTTTCAACAAGTTTATATGTCGTATAAATATCTTCGTGATATTTTCCTATCGGATATCGCACATTTTTAAAATAATCTGTTTTATAGATTTTTCCCCATGCCACAGTATTTAATCCAGAGTCAACTAATAATGTTTTTAAACACTCTTCTATTCCAGATACACATGTCTTTTTCACATTAGATATATTTTTTATCAACTTGCTGTTTTCATCAACATAATCGCACTGACAAACTGCCATATCTGCTTTATATGTATTAAGCAAACAAAGTAAATATTCAATCATATCACGAGCAATTATATCATCACTATCTACAAAGGTAATATACTCTCCTTTTGCATTATCTATCCCTATGTTACGAGCATCTGATAATCCCCCATTTTTTTTGTGCAACACATATATTCTTTTATCTTTTTTCTTATACTCATCACACAAAGCTCCACTACCATCTGTTGAACCATCATCTATCAAAATCACCTCTATATTGGAATATGTTTGGTTTAATATTGATTCTATACACTCTTCCAAATAATTTTCAACATTATAAATCGGAACAACAACTGACACCTTATCTTTTTCCATTTAATTTATCATCCCTCAATTTTCATCTTTTTCACAAACACAGACACCAATGTAACAATTATTAACAAACTATCTAATCCTGGACTTTCAGCTAACATCATTACTAATGTTACAATTAACATTAATTTACATATTGAACTAATATTATCGTTACTACATTCTTTTATTTCCTTACCAACATGCCACAGTAACGAGAAAATTAAAGCAATTGCAATTGTCCCCCCCTCATAAAGAGTTTGTAAAATTTGATTATGGGCACTATACGTTCCATCTACTGCTACACGATTCCAAAAATCAATATGTATATAAAATAGATTCGAGCTTTCCTGAATGCCATGACCTAAAAACGGTTTTTGAATAATGCCAGATATTACTTTTACCCAAATTACTGTTCTATTAGTTAATGTAACATTCTTTCCAAGAATGTCTTCTATAAAAAACTTAACAGGCTCAAGATTCAACACCACTGTACTAAAAAATACAATTCCCACAAATAGGAAAATGTAACCAATAAGCATTATTCTAAAATCTATTTTTAATATCATTTTTCTTATAAATGGGACTAAAAAATATAACAGAATAATACTTGCACCTATAAAACTAGAAGACGATGCTACTTTTACTACAGTCAAAAAATATATACATATATACACATGTAATTTAAATTTATCTCTTCTAATGTATGCATCCATATACACTAACAATAATCCTATATTTAATGCATATCCAATTTGGTTCTTTATTCCAATTAAATATGTATCCATTCCAAACAATTGTGAATTATATAAAATACATACTAAATTTAATAAACAAAGTACAAAAAACAAATTAGATATTGCATTAATAAATTCTGTCATTTTCTTTTCATTTCGTAACTGTACTGTCACCAAACAACACAAAGCTATTAATGGATAAAATAGTGTAAAATAACGTCTTAATGATCCATTTTCTATTATGGTTGCAGTCAATAAACTTAGAGATAATATCACAATCCAATTAATAATAGAATCTCTTCTATTTCTATATATTACAATTAATATAATTGCTATAATCGCTAGTATTCTTGATATCCAAATATAAATAGAATTTAGACTTCCTTCTTGCGAGAAATAATATATACTAATCGGTCTGCATAACAAAACAAACCATATTGACATAAAACATTTATAAATCGTTAGCTTTTGTAATTTTAATTTTGGTCTATGAAGCGTAATAAATGCTCCTCTTTCTTTATTCATATAATCACCAACTCATATTACCTATATATTTTTTATACGTTCCGATAAAGAATAATTTTGTCCTCAGACTATTACACACGCTTTGACAAAAACAAACGTTCTTTTGATTTCATTACATTTTTCAGATAATCAACATCGAAACTCCTAAAATTTAATCATTTTCTTTACTCACATATTTACACTTTTTATAAAAACCAAATATTAGATTTCTTCCTGTATTAAACAAACTTTTTATGACTCCCATATTTTCAGCATCATGATAAAGTTTGTAATGCCACAGAATCATGGTTTTTATGCTATGTGTGCTCACACTACCTACTCTACCTTTTCTATAAAAAGCCAGACATTCATCTAAAAGAAAGCCATTTGCTTTTTTACATACTTTGAGCCACATTGCATAATCGTTATTTTTCTTAATATCTTCAATCTGAATAATTCCCACTTTCATCGCATCGTACATAACTGTAAGACACCCCGGCCAGCAATAATTGAACATTCCTGTTTTCGTAATCTTCTTCGGTCCTGTTACTCTTATACCTGTTTTGTTTCCCTCAATATCTATTTCTTCATAACTTGTGTAAGAAAAAGCATATCCGTTGGATTCCATAAAATAAATTTGTTTTTCCAATTTTTCTGGCATCCACAAATCATCTGAATCAAGAAAAGCAATCCATTGACCTTTAGCCTCACGCAATGCTTTATTTCGACTTACTGCAGCACCTGAATTTTTATCATTCTTAAAATATCTAATTCGCGAATCTTTGATAGTTTCTAATACTTCATCTGTGCTATCCGTCGAACAATCATCTACAATGATCAGTTCCCAATTCGTATATGTCTGATTTAAAACAGATTGAATAGATTCTTTTATATATGCTGCGGTATTATAAGACGGCATAATAATAGAAACTAAACCTAATTCTCTTCTAATTTCATCTTCACCACTTAAAATTTTTTTCGCCTGTTCTTGCTTTTGACCATAAGCTTTTTCATCGATTTTTCCGTTTCTCAACAGATAATCTCCAAAATCTTCCGCCGTTGCCATATCATCCTGAGTAATACCTTCTTGTTTAATAAATGCTTTTTTAACTGTAGCCAAAATAATTTTAATATCTTCTGCCAGACTAATATTTCTTATATATTTCAAATCCCACTCAAGCTTATCTTCCCAGCTGATTGCATTACGCCCATTTACCTGAGCCAGACCACTGAGTCCCGGCTTTGCAGTATGCCTCAGTCTTTGTTCATCAGTCATAAATACCATGTCTCGAACAAGCTGTGGACGTGGACCAATAACAGACATCGTTCCATTGAGAATATTAAATGCCTCTGGAAGTTCGTCCAAACTCGTATTTCTCAACCATTTTCCAAACTTAGTAAGTCTTGCTTCATCCGGAAGTAGTTCTCCATTTTCGTCTCGTTCATCTGTCATAGTTCGAAATTTGTACATCTTGAATACTGTCTCTCTGCCATCTTTTCCTATTAATCCAGGGCGATCTTGTGTAAAAAGGACAGGCGATCCAAGCTTAAGTTTCACTAATACAGCTACTCCAAGATAAACAGGACTGAACACTACAATTGCTCCAGTCGCACAAATAACATCAAGAGCTCTTTTTATATACTTTTCATAAATTCCTCTTTTCTTTTTTTAATAGGTTCAATAAGATTTGCTTCATATGTAGTTTTATCTGCTTTTTTCTTTGCTTCATATGCAGCAATTGCCGTTGCCACAGTAGCTGTACCTGTTAAAATAGCTAAAATCTTCTTTTTAGACACAACATTCTCCCCTATGCTTATTACTCATCAGACTCACTCAAAACAAGCTCTAATAACTTCAATAATCCTATCCTGCTGTTCTGCCGTCATCTTGTTATCGCTCGGCAAACAAACGCCTCTCTGGAAAATATCTGCACCAACATCTTCAATACCACCTTCTATATAAGCGTTTGTTTTTGCTCTTCCAGAACCAGATACTGTTACAAACTCATTCATTCTATACATTGGCTGCATATGCATTGGTTTCCAAATTGGTCTTCCTTCTGCATTGATACTGATGATTGCTTCTAGAATCTCTGTTGGACAGCTCTTTCCTTTTTCCGGAATATAGATTGCTTCTGTACCACTACGTACCTGTTTGCACATTGCATCTTTATCAATGATCAATGCACTAAGCCAATAATTAGGCTCACATCTCTTCTCATCAAATGGGTTCATTTGAATCGGAATATCTTTCAGGCCTTCTTTATATCTCTCATATACAACTTTCTTCTGAGCAATGTGCTCTTCCAGATAGTCATACTGTCCACGAATGATACCTGCAATAACATTTGACATTCTATAGTTGTAACCAACCTCTTCGTGCTGATACCATGCAGCTGCTTCTCTTGCCTGAGTCGACCATTTTCTTGCTTTGTTAGCCACTTCCAGATCATTTGTCAGAAGACATCCTCCAGAACTTCCTGTGATAATCTTGTTGCCATTGTAAGATACAGCTGCATAATCCCCATAGGATCCAACTGTTTTCCATCCCATGTTGCTCCCA
>ADJS01019822.1_pt1 | contig 10676 bp, 10 predicted proteins | sample 268128 | NCBI WGS metagenome assembly ADJS01 (sample SAMN00007486, study PRJNA43253) | human gut metagenome | isolation source: feces sample TS28 | reverse complement strand
CCGTATGATCGCACCGGGACGTGTATTCCGTTCAGACGAAGTAGATGCGACACATTCTCCGTCCTTCCATCAGATCGAAGGTCTGGTCATCGATAAAAATATTACTTTCGCAGATCTTAAAGGAACTCTTCAGGAGTTTGCACAGGAACTGTTCGGACCTGAGACAAAGACAAAATTCAGACCGCATCACTTCCCGTTTACAGAACCAAGTGCAGAGGTAGATGTTTCCTGTTTCAAATGTGGTGGTAAAGGATGTCGTTTCTGTAAAGGTTCTGGTTGGATAGAAATCCTCGGATGTGGTACGGTACATCCAAACGTACTGAGAATGTGCGGTATCGATCCGGATGAATATACAGGATTCGCATTTGGTGTTGGCCTTGAGCGTATTGCACTTCTCAAATATGAGATCGATGATATGAGACTTCTTTATGAGAACGACGTCAGATTTTTGAAACAATTCTAGTTCAATTCAACAGAATTGAACAGCTTCCCTGATAGAATATCGGGGAATTTCCGAAATTTCTGCACAGCAGAAAGGATGCGCGAACGAAGTGAGCATTTACTTTCTGTGCAGGTTGATTAATTTAAATGAACTTTATTCGAAAGGTGGATATAAAACATGAATACATCAATGTCCTGGATTAAAATGTATGTGCCGGATCTGGATGTAACAGCCCAGGAATACACAGATGCCATGACACTGTCAGGAACAAAAGTGGAAGGCTTCGAAAAACTGGACGCAGATCTCGACAAGATCGTAATTGGACAGATTGAAAAAATAGAAAAACATCCTGATGCAGATAAACTTATCATTTGCCAGGTAAACATCGGAACAGAAACTGTACAGATCGTCACAGGTGCGCCGAATGTCAAAGAAGGAGATAAAGTACCGGTCGTTCTGGACGGCGGACGTGTTGCCGGAGGACATGACGGACAGAAGACTCCTGGTGGGATCAAAATCAAAAAAGGAAAACTCAGAGGTGTAGAATCCTTCGGTATGATGTGCTCCATCGAAGAACTTGGAAGCACAAGAGAAATGTACCCGGAAGCACCAGAATACGGTATCTATATTTTCCCGGAAGATGCGGTTGTAGGAGAGAGTGCGATCAAAGCACTCGGTCTTGATGATGTTGTGATCGAATATGAGATCACATCCAACCGTGTAGACTGCTATGGTGTGCTGGGAATCGCGAGAGAAGCAGCAGCTACTTTTGATAAGAAATTCGTTCCTCCTGTAATCAAAGAGACAGGAAATGATGAAAAAGCATCCGATTATGTCAAAGTAACCGTAGAAGATCCGGAACTTTGTCCGAGATACACAGCAAGAGTTGTCAAAAACGTCAAGATCGGACCATCCCCGAAATGGATGCAGAGATGTCTGGCTTCCAACGGAATCCGCCCGATCAACAACCTTGTTGATATCACAAACTATGTTATGGAAGAATACGGTCAGCCAATGCACGCATATGATCTGGATACTATCGAAGGAAGAGAAATTGTTGTACGTCGTGCAAAAGCCGGAGAAAAATTTGTAACACTGGATGGCCAGGAACGTGAAATGGATGATCAGGTTCTGATGATCTGTGACGGAAAGAAAGCAGTCGGCATCGCCGGGATCATGGGTGGAGAAAACTCCATGATCACTGATAATGTACACACAGTACTTTTTGAAGCAGCATGCTTCAACGGAACGAACATTCGTCTTTCTTCCAAGAGAATCGGACTTCGTACAGATGCATCCGGTAAATTTGAAAAAGGGCTTGATCCGAATAATGCAAAAGCAGCAATTGACCGTGCATGCCAGCTGATGGAAGAACTGGGAGCAGGTGAAGTTGTAGGAGGATGTGTAGATATCTGCAATGAAGTAAGAGAACCTTCCAGAGTACCATTTGAGCCGGAACGCATCAATGCACTTCTGGGAACAGATCTTACAAAAGAAGAAATGCTTGCATACCTTGCAAAAGTAGAGCTTACTCTTGATCCGGAAACAAATGAGATCGTAGCTCCTACTTTCCGCCAGGATATCCATTGCATGGCAGATGTTGCAGAGGAAGTTGCAAGATTCTTTGGATATGACAAGATTCCTACTACACTTCCGAATGGAGAAGCTACGACAGGTAAACTTCCATTCAAACTTCGTATTGAGAACGTGGCAAGAGATATTGCTGAATACTGTGGATTCTCAGAAGGAATGACATATTCTTTCGAAAGCCCGAAGGTGTTTGATAAACTTCGCATTCCAGAGAACAGTGATCTCCGTAAAGTGATCACGATCAGTAACCCGCTTGGCGAGGATTACAGTATCATGCGTACAACGACTCTGAACGGTATGCTTTCTTCTCTGGCAACAAACTATAACAGAAGAAATAAAGCAGTCCGTCTGTATGAAATCGGTAAAGTATATCTGCCAAAGGCACTTCCGCTGACAGAGCTTCCAGATGAGAGAACACACTTTACACTTGGTATGTACGGAGCAGGCGATTTCTTTGATATGAAGGGTGTGATCGAAGAATTTTTCGAAAAATCCGGAATGAAGAAAAAAGTTCACTATACACCAGACAGCAACAAAACTTATCTGCACCCGGGCAGACAGGCGAATATCAGCTATGAAGGCAAAGTAGTCGGATATCTCGGGGAAGTGCATCCACTTGTTGCGGGTAATTATGGAATCGGAGAGAGAACTTATGTTGCAGTGATTGATATTCAGGATATCCTTGAATTCTGCGGATTCAACCATAAATTTACAGGAATTGCAAAATATCCGGCAGTTACCCGTGACTTAAGTATGGTTGTTCCGAAACATATTCTTGCAGGACAGATCGAAGATGTTCTGGAGCAGAGAGGCGGCAGGATCCTGGAGTCTTATCAGCTCTTTGATATCTATGAGGGTGCTCAGATCAAACCAGGATACAAATCCATGGCTTATTCTGTTGTATTCCGTGATCATGAAAAAACTCTGGAAGAGGCTGAAATCACAGCGACCATGAAGAAAATCCTGAATGGTCTGACAGCACTGGGAATCGAGCTGAGAAGCTGATGAAATTATATATTGTGAGACACGGCGAGACCGTGTGGAACAGGCATCATAAGGTACAGGGCGTGGCGGATATCCCGCTTGCTGAAAATGGAATCCTTCTTGCAGAGAAGACAGGGGAAGCATTAAAAAATGTTTCCTTTGATCTCTGCATTACCAGTCCGCTGGTGAGAGCCAGAAAGACTGCAGAATTAATCCTTGCAAAACAGGCGCATAAAGTACCTGTAAAAGAGGATATAAGGATCCGGGAAATTAATTTCGGTGTGTTGGAAGGCGTTGTGTGCATGAACGATGCACGCGAATATCTGGATCCGCAGATGAAGAAGTTTTTTACAGATCCATGGAATTTTGACCGCCCAAAGGATGGTGAAAGTATTAGGGATGTTCTTGCACGGACAAAAGAGTTCTGGGAGGAGCTCATCCATAACCCAAAACTTCAGGACAAGACGATCCTGATCGCATCTCATGGATGTGCAGTAAGGGCACTCCTTCATAATGTGTACAAAGACCATGAGGATTTCTGGCATGGTTTTGTACCCCCGAACTGCAGTGTGAATGTGGTTGAGGTGACAGACGGACAGGCCGTTCTTCTGGAAGATGATAAAGTATATGCATAAGAAACAGATGACAGGCAGTTCCTTTACAGGAGCTGTCTGTTTTTGTGTTTATGAATTCTTTGTGAAGGGCGGGTAAAGTGGAGAAAACAGCTTGTTCGCAAAAATATGATATGATATCATAAAAACAGGCAAAAATACTCTAAGGAGGTCGGCTATGAAGAAAAAAATCGTGAATGTTGTATTGTTTCTGGCTGTGCTTGCGGCAGCACTTGGAATGACTTTTTATGTAGGAAACAATGCGATGAGCGTATTGCTCTATAACTTTGTTTTTCTTGGTATTATAGCAGTGGTTTATGTCGTCGGACTGTTCGGAGGAATGTTCCGGATGAACAGACTTGCACAGTCGCTTGGAGATGCGGCACAGGAACTGGAAGATATGTTCAAGATGCCGGGAAGAGTTGCTCCGGACAAGATTGAATCCATGAACGGGATTTTCCATAACCACTATCTGGATGCGAAAATGAAGGCATTTACAGATGGGATTGCGAAGAGCCAGGAAGGAATTGTGGACATCGAGGAATATATCAATGAAGAAGACCTGGATCTTCATATCCACAAAAAACTTCTGGAAATGGCACCGGACCTTTTTACCAGTATCGGTATTCTTGGCACATTCGTGGGTCTGGTATGGGGACTCAAAGATTTTCAGCCGGCGAACTACGAAGCAATGACCAGTTCAGTTTCTTCGCTGGTAGATGGTATTAAGGTTGCGTTCCTTACTTCGATCTATGGTATTGCATTTTCTATTGTTTATACTTCGGGAATGAAGAGCGAATATTCCGCTCTTACAGAGAATCTTCAACTGTTTCTGGATAAATTCCATACATATGTGATGCCAAGTGCAGAGACAGAATCCATGAATCTTCTGGTTGCAAGTCAGAAGAATCAGACTGCTGCCATGAACCAGATGGCAGAACAGTTTTCTGTAAAAATGGCAGACAGTTTTGAAAAAGTCATTACTCCGACGTTCAAAAAGATGAATGACTCTTTGGATACACTGGTCTCTTCTGTGACGAAATGTCAGGAAGATGCAGTTAAAGAAATTCTGGATGCTTTTCTGAAAGAGATGAACACATCTTTTGAAATACAGTTCGCAGATTTTGGAAAGGCACTTACACAGCTGAAAGATGCACAGACAGATAATACCAATTATACGACAAATCTGTATCAGGCGATGAGTAAACAGCTCAGTGACGCATATGTGGAGCATGAGCAGACAATGAAAAAAATGATCGAAGAATCCACTGGTCTTCAGAAAGAATACATTACGGCTGCGAACCGTATCCTGCTGGACAACCAGACGATTCAGAAACAGCAGCAGGCAGATTATCAGCATCTTGCAGATTATCTCAAAGAAGCAGAGATGTCATCTGCCAAGTTCTGGGTTGCATGTAACCAGACCATGCAGAAATATGTTGAAGCTGCGGCACAGGGAATGGAACGTATTTCTGCGGCCGGAAAGAGCAATGCAGATGTTGCGGCTGCAAACCGTCAGGTAGTAGAAGAATTTGATCAGAAACTTCAGGAGTTTGCTCAGTATCAGAAGTTATCCTGTAAGACAATGGAACAGGTTCGTCGTCTTCTGACGGACATTTCAGCAGCGGGAAGCAGTGACCGGGTTCAGCTGACAGCAGGACGCAATTTACAGAAAGAATCACTTGAGAAGCTTCAGGAAACCATGCAGACACAGAGCGAGATGCAGCAGGAACTTCTGGAAGAAATCTCCAAAAACATCAGAGAACTTTCCAAAGGAGTTCAGAAAGGCAAATTCGGTTTGTTTAGGTAAGAGGAGAAACAGATGCGCAGAAAGAAAAAATCAGAGAACAATGGATTTAATGTCTGGCGTTCTTATTCCGATATGATGGCAGGTGTGCTTCTGCTTTTTGTGCTGATCATGTGTGTGACTCTTTTTCAGGCGCAGAAAAGCTATAATGAAAGTCTTCAGGAAAGAGATGAAAAAATTGCTCTTCAGGAAGAATACACACAGGAACTGCTGGATAAACAGAATGCGCTGGACAAAAAAGATGAGACACTGCAGAATCAGGATGCTCAGTTAAAAACCCAGGATGAAAAACTTGCAGAGCAGGAACAACAGCTTGCAGCACTCGCTGCCAAACTGAAAGAGCAGGAATCTACACTGAATGCACAGCAGTCGGCATTGGACGAAAAGACCGCGCAGTTAAAAGATCAGCAGGCGCAGATTGACCAGATCATCGGTGTGAAGGCAGACGTAATTGAGGCACTGAAAAATGAATTTTCCAAAAATAATATTAATGTAGATATTGATGCACAGACTGGCGCGCTGACACTGGAAGCAAGTGTTATGTTTGACTATGATCAGGCAGAACTGACAGATGCCGGTAAACAGGCTCTGGAGCAGATCCTTCCGATTTACTGTAAGGTACTTCTTCAGGATGATTATATGAAATATCTTGCAGAGATCATCATTGATGGATATACAGATACAGATGGTGACTACAGCTATAACCTGCAGCTTTCCCAGCAGAGATCACTGGCAGTGGCTCAGTACCTTCTTGACATTCAGGGAAACTTTCTGGATGCCACGCAGTCACAGAATCTGGAAAAATATCTCACAGTCAATGGGCATTCCATGGCAAACCCGGTTCTTGATGCAAACGGAAATGTAGATAAGGATGCTTCCAGACGAGTGGAGGTTAAATTCCGGCTGAAAGATGAAGAAATGATCGATGAACTGAATCAGCTTCTTAGCAGTAATGATGATACTACTGCGGATAACAGTGCATCTACGGATACAACGACTGCAGAAAACACGGAAAACAACTAAAAAACTGCTTGCAATGGACCAGAATGTATAGTATAATCAATACCGTTGTAAAAAAAGATGGTCCTCTGTTACAGTTCAATGTATTAAGAACATCCAGATAAGAATAGGAGAAAATAAAATGAACGACATCATTAAAAACATCGAGTCTGCTCAGTTAAAAGCAGAAGTACCGGAATTCCGTGTAGGTGACACAGTAAGAGTACACGCACTGATCAAAGAAGGAAACCGCGAAAGAATTCAGATCTTCGAGGGAACAGTTCTTAAAAGACAGGGTGGAAGCACCAGAGAAACTTTCACAGTAAGAAAGAGCTCCAATGGTGTTGGCGTAGAGAAGACATGGCCGATTCACTCCCCACACGTTGTTAAAGTAGAAGTTATCCGTCAGGGTAAAGTTCGCCGTGCTAAGCTGAACTACCTGAGAGACCGCGTTGGTAAAGCTGCTAAAGTTAAAGAACGCGTTAGATAAGAAAATTTCAAAGGTTTCAAAAGAAGGGACAATAACGACAGCTATTGTCCCTCTTTTTCCATTATGGGAGAATAATTATGGAAATAAAAAACTGGAAAGAATATCCCAAAGTACAGGAAGTAAAAGAAAAATTTGAAAATGAAAAAGTCCGCAGTTCCATGCGCTGGGTATTTCAGATCATGGTAACACTGGTGTTTGCAGCTGTTGTTGCGATCATGATGTTTCAGACAGTTACGATGCAGGAAAGCTCCATGGAACCGACGATTTCTGTCGGAGACCGTTTTTTTATAAATAGAGCAGTATATAAATTTTCTTCTCCGCAGAGGGGAGATATGATCGTATTCCGTACGAGTGCAAGTGATGATGCGGCTCTTCATATCCGACGTGTGATAGGGCTGCCGGGAGAAACAGTACAGATATCAGGAGGAAGAATCCTGATCGATGGAGAGGTATATAATGAAGGCAAAGATTTTCCAATGATAACCAATCCAGGCCTTGCAGCAACTGCAGTTACGCTTGAATCTGGAGAATATTTTGTGCTCGGAGATAACAGAAACAACAGTGAGGACAGTCGTTATGCAGATATCGGTATGGTCCGCAAGAGATATATTGTAGGTAAGATCTGGTTCACATGTTCTCCGTTTGAAAAACTGGGATTTACGAAAGGGTAGGTAATATATGAACGTACAGTGGTATCCTGGTCATATGACCAAGGCAAAAAGACAAATGCAGGAAGATCTGAAATTGATCGATCTGATTATAGAACTGGTAGATGCCAGAGTGCCTCTTTCCAGTAGAAATCCGGATATTGACCAGCTTGGACAGAATAAATCAAGACTGATTCTTCTGAACAAAGCAGATCTGGCAGATGAAAGACAAAATGAAGCATGGAAAGAATATTTTCAGAAGAAAGGTTTTCATGTTGTAAAAGTGGATTCCAGAAATGGATCTGGGATGAAGACCATTCAGAATGTTATACAGGAGGCCTGCAAGGAAAAAATTGAACGTGACCGCCGCCGTGGAATTAAAAACCGTCCAATCCGTGCAATGGTGGCTGGAATTCCGAATGTTGGAAAATCTACGTTTATTAATACATTTGCGGGAAAAGCATGTGCAAAGACCGGAAACAGACCTGGTGTGACCAAGGGAAAACAATGGATCCGCCTGAACAAAAATGTAGAGCTTCTGGACACACCTGGAATTCTCTGGCCGAAATTTGAGGATCAGCAGGTGGGAATCCGGCTGGCCTGTGTCGGTTCGATCAAAGATGATATCCTGAATATGGAAGAACTTGCACTTTGGCTGATCGAACATCTGAGAACAAATTACAGTGGGCTTCTTGAGAAACGTTATGGGATTTCGGAGGAAGGAACGGCTGTTGAAATCCTTGGGAAAATTGCCAGAGCACGTGGATGCCTCAAAAAGGGAGAAGAACTGGATTATGTAAAGGCTTCAGGACTTCTCTTTGATGATTTTCGTGGTGGTAAGATTGGACGTGTGACTCTGGAATGGGCAGAGCAGGAGAAAAGTGAATGAAAACGATCGGTGAGATAAAAGAAGAGTTTTCAGCAGCACGGGAAGCGGACTGGAATGCTATCTGTCAGATGTATGAAACAGATCTTCGGAGCGGCGTGCAGAAACTGGTACAGCAATATCGGAAAAAACTGGATGCGCTGGAAAAAGAAAAGCTTCGTATGGAACAGATGATGCAGTTTGAACATAAATATGAGCATCTTGGATATCTTTGTGGAATTGATGAAGTGGGAAGAGGACCGCTTGCAGGGCCGGTAGTAGCCTGCGCTGTGATTCTTCCGAAAGATCACCCTATTCTGTATCTGAATGATTCCAAGAAACTGACCGCACATAAAAGAGAGGAACTGTATGATGTGATCATGCGAGAAGCAGTTGCAGTAGGACTGGGAATGGCAAGTCCGGCAAGAATTGATGAAATCAACATTCTGCAGGCAACCTATGAGGCAATGCGACAGGCGGTAAGTAAACTTGCGGTTATGCCGCAGCTTCTTCTGAATGATGCGGTTACGATTCCGGGAATTGAAATTCCACAGGTGCCGATCATTAAAGGAGATGCCAAGAGCGCATCTATTGCGGCTGCAAGTATTGTAGCAAAAGTTACGAGAGACCGTCTGATGGTGGAATATGACAAGACTATGCCGGAATATGGTTTTGCATCTAATAAAGGGTATGGTTCTGCGGAACATATTGCGGCTCTTCAGAAATATGGACCAACACCGATCCACAGGGCAAGTTTTATTACACATTTCGTATAAATTACATAAGATACCTACACATAAATAAGAAATGAGAGAACAAATCTGAGCATTAATAAACGTAAAATAGGCAGCTGCCATGAAGAAGAGGCGGCTGCCTTTCTGAAAAAACAGGGCCTTTTTATTGTAACAAAGAATTTTCGCTGCAAAAGCGGAGAAATTGACCTGATCGTTCGAGATGGAAAATATCTGGTATTTGTAGAAGTGAAGTATCGAAGCAATAAAGAAAGCGGATATGCATCTGCGGCAGTAGATTATCGCAAACAGAAGCGTATCAGCCAGGCTGCACAGTTCTTTTTGCTGCGATATGGCTATGGAGAACCGCCGTGTCGGTTTGATGTAGTAGCGATTGACGGTGAACAGATTCAATGGATCAAAAATGCATTTGATTATTGTGGATGAATGATAAAGGAGCAGAAGATGACAGAAATCAGATGGTATGAGGAAGGAAAACCTCATATGAGGATAAAAGAAAATAAAGGGGTTACCTGGCTGAGCTATCAGGCATTTGAACAGTTTCCGGATATCGTACATGCGTTCAGCACCAGACTTGGCGGAGTAAGTCAGGGAATCTATTCTTCGATGAACCTTAGTTTTACGAGAGGGGATGAGGATGCGGCTGTTCATGAAAATTATCGCAGGCTTGCAGAGGCAGTGGGATTTTCGGCAGAAGATATCGTGACTTCTGACCAGACACATACTGCGAATGTTCGTGTAATAACAGAAGAAGACAGAGGAAACGGCATTACGAAGCCAAGGCCGTATACGGATGTAGATGGAATGGTTACAATGTTCCCGGACTTGTACTGGCAACATTTTATGCGGACTGCGTGCCGTTGTATTTTGTGGATCCGGTACATCGTGCAATCGGGCTGTCGCATTCAGGGTGGAGAGGAACTGCTGCGAAGATCGGAAAAGTAACGGTCGAGAAAATGAATGAGGAATACGGAACAGATCCAAAAGATATTTACAGTGCGATCGGGCCCTCTATCTGTCAGAAATGTTATGAAGTGAGTGAAGATGTGATTCTGGAATTTCAGAAGTCATTTGAAAAAAAGTACTGGGATTCACTGTTTTATATAAAAGAGAACGGAAAATATCAGCTGAACCTCTGGGAGGCAAACAGGCTTATTATGTTAGAAGCTGGAATAAAGGAAGAACATATTTCCATGCCGGGAATCTGCACCTGCTGTAACCCGGAGTTTCTTTTTTCGCATCGTGCATCACATGGAAAAAGAGGAAATCTGGGAGCATTTCTTGGAATACGTAGAAAATGATATATATAAAATACATTATAATAAAAGCGGGAGCTCCTGTGAAAGGAAGCTCCCGTTTTGGTTTATCGTTTATTGACTTTTTCCATCAGTTCCATAATCTTTTCGTTGTTGGAACGAACTTTTTCTACTGAAACATCATGGTTGATGATATCGATGATACTTGCAAGATATTTGCTCATGTTTGCTTC
>ADJS01011746.1_pt1 | contig 10708 bp, 8 predicted proteins | sample 268128 | NCBI WGS metagenome assembly ADJS01 (sample SAMN00007486, study PRJNA43253) | human gut metagenome | isolation source: feces sample TS28 | reverse complement strand
TATGCAACAAAATTTGCCGAAAAGACGTAGATAGACGCCTATGAACACGAGCTCTTATTTCCGCAGATCCCCGGCGTGGATTTTTCCATCCCGAAACATTTGCATCATCTCATTGGTCAGGCTGGCGTCATCCGGTTGAAGCTCGATCTCCTCCCGCTTGACCCACGCCGCATATTTCAGTTCCGAAGCATCCATGCGAATCTCACCGCTGCCGTCTGCCTCGCAGTAGAATCCGGCGAGGATGTCGCTGGCAATGCCCCACGGCTGCGACCGGTAATAGCGGATGTTCCTGACCTGCACGCCGGTTTCCTCCAGCACCTCCCGTGCCACAGTTTCCTCCAGCGTCTCCCCGATCTCTGTGAATCCGGCGACCAGTGCGTTATAAGAGATACCCGTGCGGTACTTGGTCAGCAGCAGCGAATCCCCACGAATCACGCCCACGATCACCGCCGGCATGATCTTCGGGTACACGTGGTTGTTGCAGGCATCGCACACCATGGCACGTGCCGCCAGCGAGTGGTGCATGGGCTTGCCGCATCTGCCGCAGAACCGGTTGTCCCGATACCAGTCTGCCAGATGCTTTCCCGTCATCACGCCGTAGCGCTGAAACTTGGGAAGCGACGCATCTCCACGGATCTCCCGTATCTCCCGATAGGTCAGCCCCGCCTGCTCCGGCAGCTCCTCCTGCGCCAGAAAATAGCGGCAGTTGTCAATGCGGAACAAATAACGCAGCGGACAGTCCGGAAGCTGTGCCACCGTGGGGAGAGCGCCCTTTCCGGTCAGAACCTGCTTGCCGCAAAAGGAGAGGACAATGCTGTCCGCATCCGGCTGTGCGTCTGCCTCATAGGCATTGTAAAACTGATGGGGAAAAATATCTTGTATCATTGTAAAACCTTCTTTTCCATTATTTTTCTATACGTCTGTCTGTATATTCACAGAAACTGTTCCAGCAGCTGTTCCATTGCCGCAAACGCCTCCTGCGCCGGCGGAATTCCGCCATAGCGCAGAGCACTATAGGCATCTGTCACGCACGTCCACCGGGACAGCAGCGCCGCCTGCTCCGGAAACGCCTGCAAATGCGCCAGCACCTCCGCCGGACTGTCCGAGGGCTTTGCCGTCTCCGCCGGCAGCTTCGCCAGAAGCAGTCCGTACCCCAGCCGGTACTTCTCCCCGTCCGGTGCCATGCGGCTGTATCTGCGGTAGGCGTGCCGCCACTGCCGTCTGGAATTTCCCGGCGCCGGACGGGAGAACGCAGCCTCTCCCACCTGTAAATTTTCCACATAATCACAGTATGCGCCGTCGTCGGATTCCTCCACGGGATGGGCGTTCCAGTGCGCCAGAAACCAGCTGCGCAGATGATACCAAAAGCGCCGGACTGACTGCCAGACCTCCCGCCGTTTCCAGACCAGCACCGCAACAATCGCCGCCCAGCACAGAATCCAGAAGAACGTGGAGAGCCACGTGCTCCACCAGGGCGCCGACTGCTGCGCCAGTTCGCCCGCTTCCTCCGCAACTTCCGAGGACTCCTCCGAAGTGCCGTCGCCGGAAAAGCAGTTGAGAAACCACCGTAATGCCGCCCAGAGCACTGTCAAAATTTTCGTAAAGAGCCAGCGCACGCCGTGGGCAGCCGGTTTGCTGCACAGGAGCAGGAGTCCCCCGATGCCAAATAAAACACCCATGAGCAGCCGGTTTCGGCGCTGCACCTCCCGTGGCAGCTCCCACTCCTCTCCATCTCTGCCGTGCAGAACACGCCGGAGCGCCTCCTGATTGTGTGCTGCCGCAAAGACCGCACTCTGTCCCGCCAGAAGCAGCACATACGGCAAACCGGAGGCATCGGGACAGTGCAGGCGGAGCAGCAGTCCGGCAGCCACCTCCCACGTGCAAACGCCGGCAAAGACATAGGGATGCGCCAGCGTTTCCGGCGGGAGAAAGAGCAGACGAGTGCCGCCAAAGAATGCGCCGGCAGCAGCAGCGCCCAGCAGGATCCGAAAGAAAACCGTATCCAGCGGCGCCAGAAATGCAGCGCCAACACCCGCCAGTGCAGAAAGCGTCCACAGCGCACTGTTCACCCATCTGGGATGGCGGTAGTAGGTGCGGCGCACCAGCAGAATCCCGCCCAGTCCCAGCCAGAGCAGCAGTGCCAGAAGTCCCGCCATGCCCCACGCAGACAGACCGACAGGTTTGCCGTCCCACACGCAGAGCAGCGCCGTCAGAGGATAGGCGCACGCCGTCAGCGATGCGATCAATGCCAGATGCAGGGCTGTTCGTCCGTTCATGCGTTCGTTCCTCCCTCCGAAAATTCCGGCACCAGACAGTCCGCACAGTGCGCCAGATCTCTGGCGTTCCCCGTGACTGCCACAGCGCCGTGCGTCCGCTGTTTCCATGCGGCAACAGACGCATCGCTATACGGCGTGACCAGAAGCAGCTGCTCCCCCAGCCGGACGGTGCGCCCTGTGCCAGTAGCTTCGGCATGGACAGCAGCGATTCCAGCCGGAGCTGTGCCAGAAGCGCCATGCTCTGCCGGTACATGGATGCGCCGGTGCCGTACTGGGTGCGGATTCCGCTACCGTTTTCCCCCGATTCGCCGATACAGAGCCGGACAGACCGCCCCTGCTGCAGCGCCTCCCAAAGACACTGGGCGCACACACGGATGGTGTGCTCCTGCAATGGCGCATCCTGTGTCATTCTGCCGGCATCCGCCGGATGGGTTTCCAGACACAGCAGAATGGTCATGGTTTTCTGTGCCGTCGGCTCCTGCTTGCGCACCAGAAGCGTTCCGGCGTGTGCCGACGCCTTCCAATGTATCTGGTTCCATGCATCTCCCGCCGCATAGGGACGGATGCCCGCCGTCAGAAACGGATCGGAGAAAATGCTCTGCGCCACGGGACGCTCTCCCATTCCCGTGCGGAAGCACTTGGGCAGCAGCAGTCCGGCGCTACAAAACCGCCTGGGAAACACCGTCAGCGTTCCGCCCAGTTCCTCCGCCGGAAGGGAGAGCCGCACCGCTCCCAGCAAGTCCGCCGTCACCAGCACCACATGCTCCACCGCATATACGCCACGCTTTTCACAGGTCACCTGCCAGACACGGCTGACCCTGGCGTGGCCACGCACCGAGAAAAATCCCGTGACAAATCGGGTGGAACCGCTTACCGTGCTGTGGGACTCCGGAAAGTCCAGCCACGGCGACAGGGTCAGCTCCGCCTTCATCCACGGAATGGGCAGCGCCTTGTCGTTGGTCACGGTTTCGGTAAAGGAAACCGTTTCGCCCTCTGTGGCGTGGGCATCGGAGAACCGGCAGCGGTAGGACAGCCCACGAAGCCCATATTTCTGATACAGTCCGATCTCGGCAAAGAGCACCAGCAGGATCAGACCGATTCCCACTAACAGTTCCATGCGGTTTCCTTTGGCACCGGCACCTGTTCCAGCAGCTCCTGCACCACCTGACGGCATACGGCGCTTTGCTCCGTCCAGACGTTCCCCTGCACCTGCATCCGGTGCGCCATGCTGTCCGCTGCCAGATGCTTGATGTCGTCGGGGATGACATAGCTGCGCCCCTGCATGGCTGCAAACGCCTTGGAAACCCGCAGCAAGTCCAGCATGCCACGGGTGCTCAGTCCCAGCTGCACCTGCGGATGCTGACGGGATGCCTGCGTCAGATCCGCCAGATATTCCTGCACCGCACGGGAAACCGCCACCTGTTCCAGTTCCCTGCGTGCTGCCACGATCTGCTGCGCCGAGATCACCGGCACAGGCACTGGCATGGTCATGGGACGGGACAGCAGCGCCAGCTCCTGCTCCCGCTCCGGATAACCGAGGGAGAGACACAGCAGAAAGCGATCCAGCTGCGCCTCCGGCAGCGGAAATGTCCCTTCCATCTCCACCGGGTTCTGGGTGGCAATGACAAAGAACAGCGCATCCAGAGGGTGCGTGGTGCCGTCCACGGTAACCTGATGCTCCTCCATGCACTCCAGCAGTGCGGACTGGGTGCGTGGTGTGGCACGGTTGATCTCGTCCGCCAGCAAAATCTGGGTGAACACAGCACCCTCCCGAAAGACAAAGCGCTTCTCCGCCGGATCAAAAATGCTGACTCCCACCAGATCGGACGGCATCAGATCCGGCGTAAACTGGATGCGCCGGAATGTCGCCTCCATGGACTGCGCCAGTGTTCGTGCCAGCGTGGTCTTTCCCGTTCCGGGAATGTCGTTAAGGAGCACGTGCCCGCCGCAGAGCAGCGCTGCAAGCAGCTTGTCCACCACATCCTCCTTGCCCAGAATCACCTGCGAAATGCTGTTTCGCAGCGCCTGTGTTACTTCCTGTATTTTTGACATTGTGTGATATTCCTTTCTCACAGTATTCGTTTGTTTCCATATGATATCATACCACATCTGCCCCGTCCTGTCCAGACGCAAAACAGACCTCTCGTGCAAATCAATTTTCATGATAGCCTCCCCTGAAAGGGGAGGGGGACCGCCGTTAGGCGGTGGAGAGGTTCTTTCGTGAAATTTTCTTTTATGATATTTTCAATGCAGTGGAAACCCCTCAGTCAGTGCTACGCACTGCCAGCTCCCCTTTCAGGGGAGCCTAATTCTCATGTTCCACAACTTTACACAATTCGAATCAGTATGTTTTGAAACTTAATTTACGTACAGGCGGACAGAAAATTTTCCGTCCGCCTGCGCTAAAAATTCATTTCCTGATTACATTACGCTTCCGCAGCCTCAGCCTCGGCATCTGCAAACTGGCTCTGGTACAGCTTTGCATAGAAGCCCTGCTGTGCCATCAGCGTTTCGTGCGTGCCCTGCTCCATGATATCGCCGTGATTCATCACCAGAATCCAGTCCGCACTCTTAATGGTAGAAAGCCGGTGGGCGATGATAAAGCTGCTCTTTCCAGCCATCAGCTTTTCGAATGCCTTCTGAATGCGCTGTTCTGTGCGCAGGTCGATGCTGCTGGTCGCTTCATCCAGAATCAGGAACGGCGGGTCTGTCAGCATGATACGGGCGATACAGAGGAGCTGCTTCTGTCCCTGTGAGAGTCCGCTGCCGTCCTCGGTGAGCACGGTGTCGTACCCCTTGGGCAGGCGGCGGATAAAGCCATCGGCATAGGCAGCCTTGGCAGCCGCTTCGATCTCCTCCCGTGTGGCATCAGGTCGGCTATAGGCGATGTTCTCCGCAACCGTACCGGTGAAGAGCCACGTTTCCTGTAGCACCATGCCGTAGCAGGCACGCAGGCTGTCCCGTGTCACCTTACTGATGTTCTGCCCTGTGACGGAGATCGTGCCGCCGTCCACATCGTAGAACCGCAGCAGCAGATTGATAAGCGTCGTCTTTCCGCAGCCGGTGGGGCCGACAATGGCAATCTTCTGCCCGTTGCGCACCTTGAGGTTGAAGTCCGTAATCAGCGGACGGGAGGGCACATAGGAGAACTTCACGTGGGACAGTTCCATGGTGCCGTCGCAGTTTTGCAGCGTCGGCAGATGGCTGTCGTCCGATTCCACCGGTTCGTCGATGGCATCGAATACACGCTTGGCAGATGCCACGGCATTTTGCAGTTCCGCCACAACGCCGCTGATCTCATTGAACGGTTTGGTATACTGATTGGCAAAGGTAAGGAAGCTTGCCAGCTGACCGACGGTGATGGTGCCGATGAGGGGCACATTTCCCGTTGCCGCCAGTGCGCCGCAGATGCCGACTGCCGCATAGATCAGGGCGTTGACGAATCGGGTGCTGGGGTTGGCGAGCGAACCAAAGAACGTTGCCCTGGCACCGGTGCGCTGCAATTCCAGATTGTATTCGTTGAAGCGCTTCTCCGCCCGTGCCTCATAGTTGAACGCTTTCACAACCTTCTGCGAACCGATCATCTCCTCGGTGAGTCCGCCCAGCGCACCACGTGCCTCAGAGGATTTCAGGTAGGAGGAACGGGACATCTGCGTCAGCTTCGCAGCCACCAGCAGCGAGAGCGGTGTCAGAATCACCACCAGAATGGTGATGGGGATGTTGATGGTCAGCATGAACACCAGCGTTCCCAGAATGGTGAAGATTCCCGTGATAAACTGGGTGAACGCCTGTAAAAAGCCGTCCGAGATGATCTCCATGTCGGACACGGCACGGCCAATCAGGTCGCCCCGTGTCTGCCGATCCAGATAACTTAGGGGGACGTGCTGCAAATGGGTGAAGAGATCGCAGCGCAGCTCCCGAATGGTATTGGCGGCAAGGCGGTTGGTGCAAAGCGCCATCAGCCACTGGAACAGGGCGCTGACGGCAATGGTTGCCGCCAGAACGATGGCAACCTTTCCGAGGGCGGGGAAATCTACCTTGTGCGTCCCCGCCACGCAGTCCACTGCCTTACCGATGAGCACCGGCACAAACAGGGAGAGCCCCGTTCCGATGAGGGCAAAGAACAGCATTCCCACCACTTCTTTCCGGCAGGACTTTGCATAGGATAAAATACGCCGAATGACAGAAAACATATGCCTCTTCCCTCCTTACTGCATCTGGGTGCGGTAGATATCCGCATACACCGGACAGTGTTCCAACAGCTGGTCATGAGTGCCATAGCCCACGCAGGTGCCGTCGTCCATGACCAGAATGTGATCTGCATGCTGAATGGAAGTGGCACGCTGAGACACAATGATCTTGGTGACGTTTTGCATCTTCGTCTGAAGCGCACGGCGCAGCGCCAGATCTGTGGCATAGTCCAGTGCGCTCATGCTGTCGTCCAGAATCAGCACAGAAGGCTTGCCGGTGATGGCACGGGCAATGGTCAGGCGCTGTTTTTGTCCGCCGGACAGGCTTCTGCCGCCCTGCGCCACCGGTGTCTGCAAGCCGTTTTCCGTCTGGCTGACGAACTCCCACGCCTGTGCAATCTGACACGCCTCGATCATCTGGTTCTCATCGGCGTCAGCGTTGCCCCAGCGAAGGTTGTCCGCAATGGTGCCGCTGACCAGCGAGGCTTTCTGCGGTACGACGCCAATCAGGTCACGGAGAGAGTCCAGCTTGTACTTCCGCACGTCCTCGCCGTACAGCTGCACGCTGCCCTCGGTGACGTCATAGAAGCGGGGAATCAGATTAATAATGGTACTCTTGCCGCTGCCGGTACCGCCGATGATGCCCAGCGTTTCACCGGCATTCAGAGAAAAGCTGATGTCGTGCAGTGCCGGTTCGCCGCCGTCCGGATAGGCAAAGGTGACGTGGTCGAAAGTCAGCACCGGAACCTGTTCCTTTTCGGTTGCGGTCAGGCTGCCGCTTCGGATATCCGGCTCCTCCGCCAGAACATCCGAGATACGCTTGGCAGATGCCGCCGCCTTATTAAAAGAAACGAGCAATTCCGCCATTCGCACCATGGAGAGTGCGATCTGCGTCATATAGTTGACGAAGGCGGTCAGTTCGCCCTGCGTCAGGTGTCCTGTATCCACACGAATGCCGCCAAACCAGAGCACAGCGACGATTCCCATGTTCATGATAAAGAACGAGGCTGGGTTGAGAACAGAGCCCACCCGTCCCACGATGATGGAGCGGCGGGCAAAGACATCGCAGTCCTCCCGATAGGAGCCGATCTCCTCCTGCTGTCTGGAAAACGCACGAATGACACGCACGCCGTCCAGATTCTCCCGTGTGTGGCGGGCGATGTTGTCCAGCTTGCTCTGGTTCTTTCCGTACTGGGGAATCGTCCAGCTTGTCACGGAATAGAGCAGAATCCCGATCACCGGAATGGCGATGAGGAAAATGACGGACAGCTTCAGATCAATGCGCATTGCCATGATTGCCGCACCGATGATCAGGAACGGGCAGCGTGTGGCAAGGCGGATCAGCATGTTCAGACCGGACTGCACCGTGTTGGTGTCGCTGGTGATTCGGGTAATCAAAGACGCCGTTCCAAGCCGGTCAATCTCGCTGTGGGAGAGCGTGTTCACGTGATGATACAGCTCCCGCCGCAGCGCCGTGCCGAATCCGTAGGCGCACTTTGCGGCAAAGTACTGGCAGATCACCGCAAAGCACAAGCCGCACGCCGCCAGAATCAGCATCACGCCGCCCATCTTCCAGATGTAGCCCACATCCCGATTGGCAATACCAACGTCAATGATTTTGGCAGTGACCAGCGGAACGATCAGTTCGAAGATGGCTTCCAGCAGCTTGAACACCGGCCCCAGAATGCACTCCTTCCAGTATCCCTTCATATAGGGGATCAACCGTTTCATACAAACACTCCTTTTGGGACAGCACTGCATAAAAATTGCTGTCTTTTGTTTTGTCTTTTTATTATATCTCACTTTCCGGAAATTTGCAAGGGATGCGTATAAATATTTACCGGCGGAGCAGAATAAGGGCGGAGGTGGTTTGTATGAAAAACCAAGCAAAACACAGCGCCGCACGATTCCGCGGATTCTACACGGCGCTTGGCATCAGCCTTGCCATGATCGGCGCAGCCTGTTTCTTTGCGTACCGGCAGACCAGCAGCACGCTGGAGGAAAATCTGAATTCCCTCACGGAAATTGCAGAACTGCCCACAGCTGCCGTCACGGATCAGATTCAGGCGCCGGTCATCGGCGTCAAAACCGACGTCGCCAAGGAAACACAGACCGTCACGTCCGCAGCAGCACAGACGCAGGCAGAAACGCAGGCGGAAACCGAGGCGCTCACCGATGCCCCTGAAACACAGCCGGAGGCAGAAGCGCCGGCGCATCACCTGACTGCACCCCTGACGGAATACACGGTGCTGGCACCGTTCAGCGACGGCGAGCTGGTAAAATCGGAGACCACCGGTACATGGCAGACGCACAACGGTGTGGATCTTGCCTGTGAAGCCGGTTCGGATGTATACGCCATCGACATCGGCACGGTGTCCAGTGTCTGCAACGATGCGCTGTGGGGCTACACCGTCACCATCAACCACGACAACGGCGTAACCAGCCGGTACTGCGGGTTGGACGGTTCTCTGGAAGTGCGGGAGGGCGATGCCGTCCAGAGCGGACAGAAGCTGGGAACAGCGGGAAATACCGCCGATATTGAGAGCTCGCAGGATTCCCATCTGCATCTGGAGATCCGCAGGAGCGGAGAATATCTCGACCCCATGGCATATTTGCAATAGCCAAACAAAAACTGGTACAGCGCTCGAACTGTACCAGTTTTCCGTTTTCATTTTGTCTGACGCACGTCATTTGAATTTTCCGGCAGATACCAGTAGGAGTGGAAGCCATAAAGGTACGTTCTTGCGCCCTTGGGCATCTGTATCAAAGCATTGATGACATTGTAATAGTCCCCGATGCCCATAGGGATGGAAGTTGCTCCCAGTACCCCCAGAAATCCCAGCTGCGGAAAAATCAGATACAGCAGAAACGGCACAAACCCGAACACCAGATTCGGCATCAGGCTCATCACAACGAAACGGCTCTTGCTCATATCTTCCGGCGCAACCACGAACAGCATCCCGTTTTTCAGATTGGTGTAGATATACGCCTCTTTCCGGCAGCAAATGGCGTGAATAAACTCATGGGGAATCAGACAGGCAAGTGCGACCAGAATTCCTGCCCAATATACGTAAAAATGCTCCACGATCACATCAAAACCGCCACGTAGCAGTACGATGGCATATGTTACTGCCAAAAGCGGAACGGAAAGCAAATTCAAAATCAGCCCCAACTTTTTTATGTTGTCAATTTCTTTGAACTTCACCGCATTGGGCTTGTGCTCTCCGTGCGGCAGGTGTTCCACATTGCCGTCAAAATTTCCCTTCCATTTGATTCGCATTTCCGTTCTCCTCAGTCATACTTCCGGAACTGTTCCGGTACAGAGGTGTCGAACATTTCCTTGATCTTCGCCATGTTCCAGATCTGGTAGTCCGGACCGGTGCTGGACACGCAGTACGGCAGACCATGCTGGGCAGCCAGCTCGTCGTTATACATGCTGTAGGGGTACAGGCGCAGGTTGGACAGGTTCGAGCCCTCATAGTGGGTGATGATGGGCGAGACCTGCACGTCCTCCACCGTCACCATGCCGTCCGGCTGCACCACCAGCTGAAAGTCTGCCAGCTCGCTGATCAGGTTGAAGTTGTCGGTCTGGGCGGAGATAAAGTTCCCCAGCGAATAAAAGACAAAGCCCTGCGTGCCGTCGTCACGGGTCAGATACTCCATAGTCTGCGCCACGTGAGGATGTGTGCCGATGATGACATCCGCACCCCAGTTGATGATCTTCTGTGCCGTCGCCTTCACGCCGTCCCGCACAGTATAGGTGTCCTCATCGCCCCAGTGGCAGGTGACAACGACCACATCAGCGATCTGCTTCGCCTCCTCGATCTGCTTCTGGATCAGATCGTCCTGCGTGGTGAACGCCACCTCCAGCTCGCAGTTGGCGGGAATGGAATAGCCGTTCAGGTTCTCCGCATAGCCCAGAAACGCCACTGTTTTTCCATTGACCTCCTTGGTGCGGATGTGCTGCATGTCCACATAGTCCCGATACGCCCCGTATGTCAGGATGTCCGGATGCTTGGCGCACTGGGCATCCCAGTAGTCCAGACAGGAGGTCAGACCGCCCACACCCTTGTCCAGCAGGTGGTTGTTGCACAGGGTGATGATGTTGAACCCCATGTCGATAACCGCATCGCCCAGCGGCATGGGCGCATTGAAGTTGAAATCTCTGCCGGTGATCTCATAGTCCCCGTTGCAGATCAGCACCTCCTGATTGATGATGTTCAGGTCGCCGTCAATCAGCCC
>ADJS01013881.1_pt1 | contig 10726 bp, 9 predicted proteins | sample 268128 | NCBI WGS metagenome assembly ADJS01 (sample SAMN00007486, study PRJNA43253) | human gut metagenome | isolation source: feces sample TS28 | reverse complement strand
AACTTGTGGAGAACAAAAGGCTTCGGGAGCAGCGGTTATACGTACTTGGCAATAATGGAGTTCACCGCATCAGGGTCAGCTGCGCTCCAGGTCTGCCAGTTCTGGCCTGCGGCTGCAGCAGCCTGGCCCAGCTCCACCAGCAGGGCGGGGAGCTGCTCTTCATATACGGTGCCGATGGTATCGCCAAAGTGGGCATGGCCCAAAGCATCGGACCCGCCCAGGAAGATGGCAAACGCCGGGGCAGGCTTGCCGCCCGGCACCGCTTTAACCGTGCCCTGGAAGCCGATGGCTGCGGCCTGGTGGCCGGAGCAGCTGGACGTGCAGCCGGAAATGCAGACTTTGGGCAGGGCACCGTCCGGAATGTTAGCCTCCCGCACGGCCTGCACAGCGCGCTGCAAAACGGACTGGCTGTCCCGCACGCCCTGCTGGCAGATGGAAGCGCCGATGCAGGCAACGCTGGTCTCAAACAGCGTTTTGGCACCATCTGCGGTGGCATCCAGCACAGCGGCAGCTTCGTCTGCCGTCAGGTTGATGATGTACAGCGTTTCATTGGGGGCAACGCGGCATTCGCAGCCGGGGATGGTGCTGAGCAGGTTGTCCAGCTGCACCAGTTTTTCCGGGATCAGGCGGCCGCCGATGGGGTGGTACGCCACAGCGTACAGCCCCGGCTGTTTTTGGGCAATGGCGCGCGGGTCATCCAGCGTGCCGGTGCCGGTTTTGGTAATGGCGGCGGGGGTCAGGTGCAGTTTCAGGCTTTCGTCCGCCTTGGCAGCGGCAACGTTCTCCAAAAAGACGCGGCGCAGCTCGTCCGGGCCAAGGGTCTCCTGCATAAAGCGGGTGCGGGCCTTGGCACGGTTCTGGTAATTGCCGTGCTGGCAGAAGGTGGTGATCATGCCGCGGATATAGTACAGCACATCCTCTGCGGGCAGGGATTCTGCCGCCAGAATGCCCATGCGCCAGCCGCCGCCCAGGCCGCCGGCAATGTACAGCTTAAAAGTGCCGTCCGGCTGCGCCACAAAGCCCATATCGCGGAACGCGGTGTGCACACTGTCATCCACGCCGTTGCAGAACGCAACCTTCAGCTTGCGCGGCATGTGGATGTCACGGCAGATGGAAAGCAGATACTCCGTTGCGGCCTCGGCCCAGGGCATAACGTCAAAAGCTTCGCCGGGCTGCACGCCGGTCAGGGGGCTGGCCTGAATGTTGCGGGGGTTATCACCGCCGCCGCCGCGGGTGATAATGCCGCAGGTGATGGCGGCCTCCATGATGGCAGGCACCTCGTCCGGGGTCAAATCGTGCATCTGGATCGCTTCGCAGGTGGTCAGCTTCAGGAATGGCACATGGTACTGCTGAACAGCCTGTGCCATAAAGTGCAGGCGCTCCGGCGTGACCCGGCCGCCCGGCAGGCGCAGCCGCAGCATATGCTTGGCGGCATCGCGCTGGGCATAACTGCCAAACCCGCCGGAAATGCCTTTGTAGTCCTTGCGGGCAATTTCGCCCTGGGCAAAGGAGTGAATCGTGTTGGAAAAGCCGCCGATTTCTTCGCGGTAAGTGTTGAGCCATTGCTGGTCCATGGTTGGAACCCCCATTACATCCTAGTTATTTTTTCATAAAATAATAAATAATAATGAATAAAGAATAATGTCAGTGCGCCGCCCGCGGCGGCGCGAATAAAATAGGTTGACTGCTTTGGTCGGAGTGCTTTTTGCCGGAGCAGTTGACCTAACTAAAATGTGACGCCGTGGGCGTCACACAACCATTATTCATTATTCTTTATTCTCTTTTAATTACATCACTAAGTATAGTGGATAAAAAAGCAATCTGCAAGAAACTAAGCAAAAATAAAGCCCGGCCCGGCAGACAGCCGGTACCGGGCAGAGCGACAGAAATTATTCGCCAAATACCTTGATGTAGTCAGCCTTGAACTTTTCAATGCCGGCATCGGTCAGCGGGTGATGCAGCATCTGTTCAATGACCTTGTAAGGAACGGTGGCGATATCAGCACCAGCCAGAGCGCAGTCCGTTACATGGATGGGGTTGCGGACGGAAGCGGCAATGATCTGGGTGTCAATGTCGGGGTAGTTCAGGAACATGTCATGAATGGTTTCGATCAGTTCAATGCCGGGCTGGCCAATATCGTCCAGACGGCCCAGGAACGGGCTGACGTAAGTAGCGCCTGCGCGGGCAGCCAACAGCGCCTGGTTGGCGGAGAACACCAGCGTGCAGTTGGTGGGAATGCCCTTGGCGGACAGTGCCTTGATGGCCTTCAGGCCCTCAGCGGTCATGGGGATCTTGACGACCATGTGCTTGGGGTCCAGGGCATAGATGGCTTCGCCCTCAGCAACCATGGTTTCAGCGTCCACGGTGGTGGCCTTTACTTCGCCGGAAATGGGGCCGTCCACGATGGTGGCGATCTCTGCCAGGGTCTCGGCATAATCGCGGCCTTCCTTGGCAATCAGACTGGGGTTGGTGGTAACACCGGCAATAATGCCCATGTCATTGGCTTTACGAATCTCATCTACGTTCGCAGTATCAATAAAAAACTTCATGATTTTGCCTCCCTTTATATGGCATTTTATTTGTCCTTTGCATTATATCACAATATTCTATAAAATGGAAACATTTTTTAAGGCCTGCGCAAAAGTCCGCAAGGAATGAGAAGACCCGCGAAAAAAAATGAGAAATGCTGCGCTGGTTTCGGCTCCCAGCTCTGCCAGACTGCCATAAAAAACACCCCGCAGCAAGAGATTCGCTGCGGGGTGTCTTTATCAATTTGTGCGATGCCCATTAAAGCTTTTTGCCCCGCTCTTTTTCAAAAAGGCGGGAAAAGCGGGAATTATTCGTACAGGGGGAAGCGAGCGGTCAGGCTGGCAACGCGGGCAGCGATGTCGTCTTTCTTGCCCTCAAAGTCAAAGATGCAGTCTGCGATGCAGTCGGCAATCTCTTTCATCTCGGCGGGGCCCATGCCGCGGGTGGTCACAGCAGGGGTGCCAAGGCGGACACCGCTGGTCACAAACGGGCTGCGCTTTTCACCGGGAACGGTGTTCTTGTTGGCAGTAATGTGTACTTCGTCCAGGTTGTGCTCCAGCTCCTTGCCGGTCATCTCGGAATCGGTCAGGTCAACCAGCAGCAGGTGGTTGTCGGTGCCGCCGGAAACCAGCTTCACGCCGCGGGCGGTCAGCTCGTCGGCCATAGCAGCGGCGTTCTCCACAATCTTGCGGGCATAATCCTTGAACTCCGGCTTCAGAGCCTCGCCAAAGCAGACAGCCTTTGCAGCAATCACATGCTCCAGCGGGCCGCCCTGGGTGCCGGGGAAGATGGCGGAGTTGATGCGCTTGATCAGGTAAGCGTTGTTGGTCAGGATCAGGCCGCCGCGGGGACCGCGCAGGGTCTTGTGGGTGGTGGTGGTCACAACATCAGCATAGGGCACCGGGTTCTGGTGCATGCCGCCGGCAACCAGGCCGGCAATGTGAGCCATGTCCACCATCAGCATTGCGCCGTAACCGTGGGCGATCTCGGCCAGCTTTTCAAAATCTATAGCGCGCGGGTAAGCGGAAGCACCGGCAACCAGCAGCTTGGGGCGAACCTTGGCAACCTGCTTGGCCAGGGCATCGTAATCAATGCGGCCGTCCTCGGCAGAAACGCCGTAGGAAACAAAGTTGTAGTTCTTGCCGCTCATGTTGGCGGGGGAACCATGGGTCAGATGGCCGCCCTGGGAAAGATCCATGCCCATGACGGTATCGCCCAGGTTGAGCAAGGCAAAGTAAACGGCCAGGTTGGCCTGTGCGCCGGAATGGGGCTGCACGTTGGCATATTTGGCACCAAACAGCTTGCAGGCACGGTCAATCGCAATCTGCTCAACCTGGTCCACAAACTGGCAGCCGCCGTAATAGCGGTGGCCGGGGTAGCCCTCGGCATATTTGTTGGTCAGCACGCTGCCCATGGCAGCCATAACGGCAGGGGAAACAATGTTTTCGCTGGCAATCAGCTCAATGTTTGCCTGCTGGCGGCCCAGCTCACGCTGCATGGCCGCACCCAGCTCCGGGTCATACCCCGAAACAAAACCAATGGTGTCCATCATGTCCTTGTACATAATACTTACTCCTTTCAGTGTTACCCTTATATACTGAAAACGGGGCCCCGCCCCAGAAAAACGAAATTAAGTTAGGAGGTAGTTAGATGCTTCCTTTCGTGGAAAGCACGCCCACAATGCGGTCGTCATGGCGGGCGGCGGCGGAAAGGGCTTTGGCGAATGCTTTGTACATGGCTTCCAGCTTGTGGTGGTCGTTTTCGCCGTACAGCACCTTCAGGTGCAGGTTCATCATGGCGCTGTAGCTGACAGCGTAAAAGAATTCCCGTGCCATCTGCACATCCATGCCGCCGCAGCTCTGCCCGGCAAAGCTGGCATCATAAACAAAATACGGCCGTCCGCCAAGGTCCACAGCGCACAGGGCCAGCGTTTCGTCCATGGGCAGCATGCAGCTGCCGTAACGCACAATGCCGGCTTTGTCGCCAAGGGCCTCACGGATGGCCGTGCCAAGCGCGATGCCGCAGTCTTCAATTGTGTGGTGACAGTCCACGTTCAGGTCGCCATCACAGTGTAATGTCAAATCAAACAGGCCGTGGCGGGCAAAGCCGTCCAGCATGTGGTCAAAAAAGCCGATGCCGGTGTGCAGGTCGGCTTTTCCGCTGCCGTCCAGGTCCAGGGTGACGGTAATGTTGGTTTCCCGCGTTTTGCGGGTCACGGTAGCAGTGCGGCTCACGGTTGCATCTCCTTTGCATGGTCCGGCCAGTGGGTGCCGGAAACAAAATAATCCGCATATTTGGTCGAAAGTTCTTCCCCCAGCCGCATTACGCCGCCGTACAAATGGCGGGAACACTGCGCCCGGATGGCGGCGGTATCATTGCGGGCAATGGCATCCAGCAGAACATCATGTTCCGCCACAATATCGCCAAAATTGCCAACGGCCACAAGATCCAGCATGCGGAACCGCGAATAGCTGTTCTGCGAAGTCTGGATCAGCTGCCACAGCTGGTCTTTGTCGGTGGCAAGAAACCAGCTTTCGTGCAGGCGGCTGTCCAGCTCATAAAACATCCGCGGGTCCGGGTGGGGTTGGGCCGCCAGGCGGCGCAAAGCATCGTTGCGGGTTTTCAGCTGGGCCAGCTGTTCGGGGGTGCAGGCAGCGGCAAAGTCTGTCATCACGGCGGATTCCACCGCGTTGCGCAGGTAGATCTGCTGGCTGATGGTGTCAAAATCCAGCTGGGTGACCCGCGTGGATTTGTAGGGGGTGACTTCAATCAGCCCAGCAATGCGCAGCTCCTGCAAAACGCTGCGCACCGGCGTGCGGGAAACCCCGAACTGCTCGCACAATGCGTTTTCCCGCAGGGTGGAGCCGGGCTTTAATTCCAGCAACATGATCTGCTGGTACAGCGTTTGGAAAATGTCATGGCTGGAAAATGCCTGCATGTCCGGGAACCTCCTTCTCTTTAGTATACTAAAGAATATAGCACCGTTGCCCCCGTCCGTCAACGATACACCCCAACATTTGGATGATTGTCTGATAAGAGTTTACGATTTTGCAACACATTCCGGCACTTTGCGCGCTACAATAATGTTAACAAACCATAAGGTGTACCTGAAAAGTCGAAAATTCAGCCTGTTTCTACAACCACAGCTGGATTTTGCGCTAAAAACCTTGGAATCCATAAAGGATTCCTGCGGCTTTTGCCACGAGGCAATACGGAACAATTCCCGCCCTACGGGCTTAAGCACCGCTCCAGCGGCTACGGTATGCCACCTGCGTTGTAAAAATGCTCGATAATACATCTAGTATTATCTGCGCTTTTTACTTAGCAGCTGACATACCTCGCTCACTGTATCGGAGCTTAGAATTATGCCGTATCGCCTTAAATCCCGCTTGTGTTTGCGGAATAATTGTCATTTTCTTTGCTTTCAGCTACACCCTAAGGCGGAGTTTTGCGCCTTAGCGGTGCTCCCTGTGTGACAAAAGCTGGCGAACCCCTGTATCTGTTGCCGGCTTGTGTGAAAGGACCAAAAGCAACATGGGTAAAATCATCGGAATTGATTTAGGAACAACCAACAGCTGCGTGGCTGTGGTGGAAGGCGGACGCCCAACCGTTATCCCCAATGCTGAAGGCCAGCGCACCACCCCGTCGGTCGTTGCTTTTGCCAAAAGCGGCGAACGCCTTGTGGGCGATCCGGCCAAACGCCAGGCTGTCACCAACGCACCGCGCACCATTGCCAGCGTTAAGCGCAAAATGGGCAGTGATGAGCGTATTCCTATTGACGGCAAGTGCTTCTCCCCGCAGGAGATCAGCGCCATGATCCTGCAAAAGCTGAAAGCGGATGCAGAAGCTTATCTTGGTGAACCGGTGACAGAAGCCGTTATCACCGTGCCGGCTTATTTTAACGATGCCCAGCGCCAGGCTACCAAAGATGCCGGGCGCATTGCGGGCCTGAATGTAAAGCGCATTATCAACGAACCTACTGCGGCCGCCCTGGCTTATGGTCTGGATAACGGCAAGACCCAGAAAGTGATGGTGTACGACCTGGGCGGCGGTACATTCGATGTTTCGCTGATCCAGATCGGGGATGGCATTGTGCAGGTGTTGGCCACCTGCGGTGATAACCATCTGGGCGGCGATGACTTTGATGCTCGTGTGGCTGATTGGCTGGTGCGGAACTTTGCCGCCGAAAACCAGGTAGACCTGACCCGTGATCCCGTTGCCATGCAGCGCGTGCGGGAGGAAGCCGAGAAAGCCAAAAAAGAGCTTTCCGCTGCCACCCATACTGAAATCAACCTGCCGTTCATCACCGTTGGCCCCAACGGCCCGCTGCATGTGCAGGCGGAACTGACCCGCGCCAAGTTTGATGAGCTGACCGCCGACTTGGTGGAGCGCACGGCACTGCCGGTGCGCAACGCCCTGCGGGATGCCCACCTGGCCGCCAACGACCTGGATCAGGTGCTGCTGGTGGGTGGTTCCACCCGCATCCCGGCGGTGCAGGCCAAGGTCATGCGGATGATCGATCTGGAACCGTCCAAAACTCTGAACCCGGACGAGTGTGTGGCCCTTGGCGCTGCGGTGCAGGGCGGACGCCTTGGCGGCGAAGGCCTGGTTGCTGGCGGGCAGGACCTGCTGCTGATGGACGTTACCCCGCTGACCCTTTCGATTGAGACGGTGGGCGGTGTGGCAACCCATCTGATCGACCGCAACTCCACCATTCCCACCCGGTATTCCAAAATCTTTACCACCGCCGCGCCGTTCCAGAGCACAGTTGAAATCAAGGTGCTGCAGGGTGAGCGGGAGTTCGCCAAGGATAATAAGCTTATCGGCAACTTTACCCTCAAGGGCATCAAACGCGCCTGGGCCGGTGTGCCGCAGATCGAAGTGACCTTTGATATTGACGCCAACGGCATTGTGACGGTGAGTGCCCGTGACCTTGGCACCGGCAAACAGCAGAGCATTACCATCACCGGGTCTTCCAACCTGAGCGAGCAGGAGATCCGCCGCGCCATGGACGATGCCGCTGCCTTTGCCGGGCAGGATCAGGAGCGCAAAGCCGCCATCGAGGCCCTGAATGCCGCGGAAGCCGCCATCTACCGCGTCAATTCCGCCCTTGGCAGTAAAGAGGGCAAGGAGCTGGATAAGGACACCAAAAACCGCATTAAAGAAGCAGAAAAGAACCTGGAACGCCTGACCCGCCACAAAAAGCCCGAAAAAATGACCCCCCAGGACACCCAGGCCCTGAACGCCGCCCGCGAAGCCCTGCAAGCTCAGACCAAGGACCTGGTAGCACGGTGGGAGCGACGAGGGAAAGTTAGGAGTTAGAAAGTAGGAGTTAGGAGTTTTTGGGGCTGCAGGTACCCAAAAATTCTGTCTGAATATTAAAACAAAAATGTAGGGAACGGTCAAGACCGTTCCCTACAATTATTTTATGGGGTTGCGGCAAACTTTCAAACCGCCACTTGACTTCTAACTCCTACCTTTACAGGTAGCTCAGTTCCTCCCGTCTGGTTCCTGCCAGATCGGGGTGATCGAGGACGGCGCCGGCACCGAGGGCAACGCAGTCCAGCGGGGCTTCGGCAATGTGTACCTCAATGCCGGTTTCGTTCTGGATCAGAGTATCCAGCCCGCGCAGCAGGGCACCGCCGCCCGAAAGCATGATGCCGCGGTCAATGATATCGCTGGAAAGCTCCGGCGGAGTGCATTCCAGCGTGTCCTTGATGGCTTCCACAATGCGCATCAGGTTTTCGTTCATTGCCTCGCGCACTTCTTCAGAGCGGATCAGGATATCTTTCGGCAGGCCATCCACCAGGTTACGGCCCTTGATCTCCATTGTGGTTTCGCCATGCTCGGTGTCGGTGGGGTCTGGCGGGCAGGCGGAGCCGATTTCCAGTTTAATCTGCTCAGCAGTGCGTTCGCCCACCAGCAGGTTGTATTTGCGCTTGATAAAGCTGGTAATGCTCTGATCCAGCGCATCGCCCGCACAGCGCACGCTGCGGGATGCCACAATGCCGGAAAGGCTGATAACCGCCACTTCCGCCGTGCCGCCGCCGATATCCACAATCATGCTGCCCACCGGTTCAGCGGTCGGCAGCCCGGCACCAATGGCGGCGGCCATCGGCTCTTCGATCACCGTTACCTGGCGGGCACCGGCTTTGGCGGCGGCCTGGCGCACGGCGCGGCGTTCCACTTCGGTCACGCCGGACGGCACGCAGATGACCACGCGCGGCCGCACGAACAGGCGGCTGCCGCATGCCTGGCGGATAAAACTTTGCAGCATGGCGGCGGTGATGTCAAAGTCGGCAATCACGCCGTCTTTCAGCGGGCGTACCGCCAAAATTGAGTTGGGCGCTGCGCCGATGATGGCTTTGGCCTCGTGGCCTACGCAGCGCACACGCAGTTCGTCGGTGCGGGCATCCACCGCCACAACGCTGGGCTCGCGGATGATAATGCCGCGGCCTTTCATATACACCAGCGTGTTGGCGGTGCCAAGGTCAATGCCAATATCACAGGTAAACATATTGCGCAGAGCTTCAAGCAGCTGCAAAATCGGATTTGCCATTTTTATCTCCCCATCATGTGTTTGTGCGGGTGGGCCGCACAAAGAATGCGCACGACACGCCGCAGCAGCCAGGCCGCTGCGGCACTGCCGTTACAGCGCTCCGGCCTGGCGCAGTACCTGTGCCAGACGGTGTACGGGCAGACCCATAATATTGTAATAACATCCCACAATGCCGCTGCACCACAGCGCAGCATGGCCCTGGATGGCGTAAGCCCCGGCTTTGTCATACGGTTCCGGGGTGCGCGCATAGGCAAGCAGATCGCTTTCCTCAATGGGCGCAAACTGCACGCGGGTGGTTTCGGTGGCAAGGTACGCCTTGCCGCCGTGTACCACGCATAGCCCGGTATGTACTTTGTGCTCCCGGCCAGAGAGCGCGTGCAGCATCCGCACGGCGTCTTCCTCGCCGGAAGGCTTGCCGAACACAGCGCCGTCACAGTCCACCACGGTATCACAGCCGATCACGGTATCATCAGGGTGCTGCTGCGCCACGGCCAGGGCTTTGGCTTCTGCCAGGGCCTGGGCCAGCTGGGCAGGCGTTGCGGCGGTAATGCGGCTTTCGTCCACATCACTGGGGGCAACGGTATAGTTGGGCGTGATCAGCGCCATCAGCTCCCGCCGCCGCGGGCTGCCGGAGGCTAAAATCAAGGACATAATGGGATGTTCCTTTCGTAACAGATTCTACCGCACCACCGCGGCGAAACAAAGGGAAAAGAGGAAGTTAGGAGGTAGGAAGTAGGAGTTAGGAGTTAAATGTGCTTTTGAAGGTTTGCAACAAAGAATAAAATAAATTGTAGGGAACGGTCTTGACCGTTCCGAAACCAAAGGATTTATCTGACAAAAGGCCAATCATCCTAAACCTGCGGAACGGTCAAGACCGTTCCCTACAGGTATCTTTTTTTGCACACAGCCAGACTTTACAGGTTATCTGCGGCCCCAAAAACTCTTAACTCCTAACTCCTCCCGCCTAACTCTCAACTATTTTCCTGTCGATCCAAACCCGCCTTCACCGCGTTCGGTTTCGTTCAGGGTGGCGGCGGGTACAAAGGCGGCTTGCCACACGGGGGCAATACACAGCTGGGCTACGCGCTCGCCGGGGGCGATGGTGTAAGGCTCGGTGCCAAGGTTGATCATGGGCACTTTCAGCTCGCCGCGGTAATCGCTGTCCACAACGCCAACGCCGTTGGCCATGCACAGCCCATGCTTGATGGAAAGCCCGCTGCGGGCATACACCAATGCCACGCACCCGGCATCCGGCAGCTCAATGGCAAGGCCGGTGGGCACCAGCACCCGCTGCATGGGGGCAATGGTCAACGGCTCTTCCAGCGCGGCGCACAAATCAGCAGCCGCCGCCCCCGCCGTTGCATATGCCGGCACCTTTGCCAGCGGGGAAAGAACGGAATATTTGACGATTTTTTGTTCCATAGTACGTTGGGGTGAGTTAGGAGGGAGGAGTGAGGAGTTAGGAGTTATCTCAATTAGGAATTAGCAATGAGCAATTAGAAATTACGATGCCCCCCGTAGGGGCGCATGATTGCAAATTCCATTATGGCATATATGGCAATGTTTCGGAACGGTCAAGATCGTTTCCTACAGAGCAAAACCTTAGGCCCTGCTTTAACTCCTAACTCCTACTTCCTC
>ADJS01014381.1_pt1 | contig 10775 bp, 8 predicted proteins | sample 268128 | NCBI WGS metagenome assembly ADJS01 (sample SAMN00007486, study PRJNA43253) | human gut metagenome | isolation source: feces sample TS28 | reverse complement strand
GAAAGCTTCCTGAACGCCGGTGTCAAGATCACCCTGACCGACGAGCGCGAGATGTATACCCCCGTGCTGGAGGACGGCAAGGAGGGAGAACCCTGCTACCGCACCGAGGTCATGTGCTACGAGGGCGGCATCAAGAGCTTTGTCACCTATCTGGGCGAGAAGCGCAAGCTGGACGTGCTGCACCCCAATGTGATCTACCTCAAGGGCCAGACCGACCGCGGCATGGCAGAGATCGCACTGCAGTATAATTCCAGCTACAACGAGCTGCTGCTGAGCTTTGCCAACAACGTCAACACCCCGGACGGCGGCACCCACGAGGAGGGCTTCAAGAACAGCCTGACCCGCGTGTTCAACGATTATGGCCGCAGCCACGGCCTGCTGAAGGATAAGGACGAGAACCTGTCCGGTGCGGACGTGCGCGAGGGCCTGATCTGCGTGATCTCTGTCAAGCTGCAGGAGGCGGAGTTTGAGGGCCAGACCAAGGCAAAGCTGGGCAATACCGAGATCCGCACCCTTGTTTCCAACATGGTCTACTCCAAGCTGATGGAATTCTTTGAGGAGAACCCCGGCGTGGCAAAGGCTATCTTTGAAAAGGCCACCCAGGCCGCCCGCGCCCGCGCCGCTGCCAAAAAGGCCCGCGAACTGGTGCGCCGCAAGAGCGCATTGGAGACCAGCCGGATGCCCGGCAAGCTGGCAGACTGCCGCGAAAAAGACCCCAGCCGCACCGAAATCTTCATCGTCGAGGGCGATTCTGCAGGCGGTTCCGCCAAGATGGGCCGTGATTCTGCCATTCAGGCCATCCTGCCGCTGTGGGGCAAGATGCTGAACGTGGAAAAGGCCCGCGCCGATAAAATTTACGGCAACGACAAGCTGATGCCCGTTGTGCTGGCACTGGGCTGCGGCATTGGTGACGAGTTCGATATCTCCAAGCTGCGCTACGATAAAGTGTTCATCATGGCCGATGCCGATGTGGATGGCTCCCACATCTGCACCCTGATGCTCACCTTCTTCTTCCGCTATATGCGCCCGCTCATTGAGCAGGGCCATGTGTATGTGGCCCAGCCGCCTCTGTTCAAGGTGCAGAAGGGCAACACCATCAAGTACGCCTACAACGATGCCGAAATGGCCGTGCTTTCGCAGGAGATGCCCGGCGCAAAGGTGAACCGCTATAAGGGCCTTGGTGAGATGAACCCCGAACAGCTGTGGGAGACCACTATGAACCCCGATAACCGCGTGATCGTGCAGATCACCATTGACGATGCCGAGAAGGCCGACGAAGCCTTTACTATCTTGATGGGCGATCAGGTGGAGCCGCGCCGCCGCTTTATCGAGACCAACGCCCAGTACGCAAAGCTGGACGTGTAATTGGAGGAAACAATGGAAGAAGATTATGTGATGATACCGGGCAGCGGAACCAAAAAGATCATCCGCGATGTGAAAAAGGAGATCGAGACCGCATTTCTGGACTACTCCATGTCGGTCATCGTGTCCCGCGCCCTGCCCGATGTGCGCGACGGTTTGAAGCCTGTTCACCGCCGCATTCTGTACACCATGCACGAGCGCGGCAACGACCCCAGCCATCCCTACCGCAAATCCGCCGACACCGTTGGTGCGGTGCTGGGCTCCTACCATCCCCACGGCGACGCATCGGTCTACGATGCCATGGTCCGTCTGGCACAGGACTTCTCTCTGCGCTATCCGCTGGTGGATGGTCAGGGTAATTTTGGTTCTGTGGATGGCGACCCCCCGGCTGCCTACCGTTACACTGAGGCCCGCATGAGCCGCATGGCGGTGGAGATGCTGACCGATATCGAGAAGGACACCATCGACTGGGACCCCAACTTTGACGAGACCAAGAAGGAACCCAGCGTGCTGCCCTGCCGCTTCCCCAACCTGCTGGTCAACGGCAGTCAGGGCATTGCGGTCGGCATGGCCACCAACATCCCGCCCCACAATCTGAGCGAGGTCATTGACGGCTGCATCGCCTATATCGACGACCCGGACATCGACCTGCCCGGCCTGATGGAATACATCAAGGGCCCGGACTTCCCCACTGCCGGCATCATTATGGGCCGCAGCGGCATCCGCGCCGCCTACGCCACCGGCCGGGGCAAGATCACCCTGCGGGGCCGCGCCACCATCGAGGAGACCAAGAACGGCCGCACCCAGATCATCATTACGGAAATTCCGTATATGGTCAACAAGGCCCGTCTCATTGAGAACATGGCCGACCTTGTCAAGGAGAAACGTATCGAGGGCATCACCGGCCTGAACGATGAGACCAACCGCAAGGGCATGCGCATCGTGGTGGACATCCGCAAGGATGCCAATGCACAGGTCATCCTGAACCAGCTGTACCAGTACACCCAGCTGCAGGATACCGTGGGCGTTATCATGCTGGCCATCGACCACAAGGTACCCAAGGTGCTCACCCTGAAGCAGATGCTTCAGAAATACGTGGAATTTCAGGACGAGGTGGTGCGCCGCCGCACCCAGTACGACCTGAAAAAGGCCAAGGAGCGCGCCCACATTCTGGAAGGCCTGAAGAAGGCCACCGACATCGTGGACGAGCTGATCGCCACCATCCGCGCCTGCAAGGGCGGCATGGCAGAGGCCAAGGCTGCCATCATGGAGCAGTTCGGCTTTGACGACCCGCAGGCAGATGCCATCGTCAAGCTGCAGCTGGGCCGTCTGGCAGGCCTTGAGATCCTGAAGATCGAGGAAGAGCTTGCCAGCCTGCAGGCCAAGATCGAGAACTGGGAAGCCATTCTGGCCGACGATGCCCGGGTGCTTGCCATCGTCAAGGAAGAGCTGCTGGAAATGAAAAAGCGCTTCGGCGACGAGCGCCGCACCGAGATCCAGTCCGTGACCGGTGAGGTGGATATCGAGGATCTGATCGCCGAGGAGCAGTGTGTCTACACCCTGACCGAGGCCGGCTATATCAAGCGCCAGCTCAAGGCCACCTATCAGGCACAGCGCCGCGGCGGACGCGGCATCTCCGGCATGACCCGCAAGGAAGAGGACATCGTGCAGGAGATGTTCGTAGGCTCCACCCACGACTATGTGCTCTTTGTTACCGACCGGGGCCGTCTGTTCCGCATCAAGGGCTACACCATTGCCGAGGGCAGCCGCACCAGCAAGGGCAGCAACATCGTCAACCTGCTGCAGCTGGCCGAGGGCGAAAAGGTCACCAACATGATTTGCCAGTCGAAGGAAGCCGACACCGAGGGCGGCTTTGTGACCATGGTCACGAAGCAGGGCCTCATCAAGCGCACCCCGCTGGAACAGTATGCCAATATCCGTAAGTCCGGCCTGATCGGCATTGCCCTGAACGAGGGCGACGCTCTGGCATGGACCCGCCTGACCTCCGGCCACGATATGCTCATCGTTGCCACCCGCAACGGTCAGGCCATCCGCTTCAACGAAGCCGATGCACGTCCCATGGGCCGCAGCGGCCACGGCGTGCGCGCCATCCGTCTGGCCGAGGGCGATGAAGTTGTGGGTGTGTGCATCTGCCGCGAGGGCGGCACGGTGCTCACCGTCACTGAGAACGGCAAGGGCCGCCGGTCGGACATCGACACCTACCGCATCACCGCCCGCGGCGGCAAGGGCATCCGCAACTACGATGCCGCCAAGGATAAGGTGGCTGCGGTCAAGATCGTGGACGACGTGGACGATGTGCTGCTGAGCAGTCAGGAGGGCATCATCATCCGCCTGCACGCCAACGAGATCCCGCTGCAGAGCCGCTACGGTTCCGGCGTGCGGGTGATGCGCTTGGGTGAGAACGACAAGGTGATGGTACTTGCCCGCACCGACCACGACGACGAGGCCCAGACCGAGCAGATCGACACCTCCGATGCTGATGCAGAGCCGACTGCCGAGCAGCTTGCCGCCATGGAAGCTGCGGATGCTGCCGCCGCTGCAGAAGCCCCGGAAGCCGACGATAAGGGCGAAGAGTAAACCTTGAAAACACAATAAGATTTGAAAGAAGCCGCCGCGCAGAGATTTCTGTACGGCGGCTTCTTTTCAAATCCATCCAAACCATGTATAATAGAAATAGCGTGTGAGGAATAAAAATAAACACAGAAAGTGGTTTAAGGAACATGACAGAGCAAAAAAAATCCCCGGAGATCAGCATCATCGTGCCGGTGTATCAGGTGGAAAAATACCTGAACGAATGCATTGATTCCATTCTGGCACAGACCTTTACGGATTTTGAGCTGATCCTGGTGGACGATGGCTCCCCGGACAACTGCCCTGCCCTGTGTGATGCTGCGGCAGAAAAAGACAGCCGCGTGCGGGTAATCCACCAGCAGAATAAGGGGCTGAGCGGGGCAAGAAATGCCGGAATCGATGTTGCACGGGGAAATTGGCTTGGCTTTGTGGATTCGGATGATATGATCGACCCTACCTTCTGTGAAAAAATGCTTCATGCTGCAGTGCAGGCTGGGGCGGAAATGGCTGTGTGCAATATTCTGCGCATGAAAGAAAATAAAGCACTGGACAGTTATCAGGAACATTGTTTAAAAGACGAAGTTCTCTCAAGAGAAGAAATCGTTCACCGTATCCAGCTGTCACCGTTCTATATGGTAATGACACGACTGTGCCGCCGCGAAGTATTTGAGAAAATTCGTTTTCCAGAAGGAAAAAATTATGAAGATGCATTCACTGCACCGGAAATTTTGGAACGGGTAAATAAAGCAGCTTGTGTGGCGGAGCCTCTTTATCAATATCGGCTGCGTTCGGGAAGCATTATGCACGCGGCTGTAACCCTGAAAAATCTGGAAGAAGTCCATGCAAACTATGCGCTGTTTCAGTATACAATGAAATACCGAAAATATGATGAAGCCTGCCTGCAGTATACAGTTACAAAGCGCATCTTCCGTAAACTCAAGAGAAAACTGTCACAGGAAGAACGCAAAAGCGAACAGGTGCAGCAGGCTGCCGCCTGTGTGGCAAAAGCAAAGGACGAGTTGAGCCGCGCAGGCGGTTTCACGCTGCGTAATCAACTGGAAACTGCTTTGTGCATCCTGAATCCAAAATGGTTCTTTGCGTATAAATATGGGGCATGACAGCGGAAGGAAAATACTGTGAGTGAAAGAACAGAAAGTGGAAGACCGGAAATCAGCATCATCGTGCCAGTGTATCAGGTGGAAAAATATCTGAATGAGTGCATTGATTCCATCCTCGCTCAGACCTTTACGGATTTTGAACTGATCCTTGTGGACGATGGCTCACCAGACAACTGCCCTGCCCTGTGCGATGCAGCAGCAAAAAGGAACAGCCGCGTGCGGGTGATCCACAAGCAAAACGGCGGTGTAAGCACAGCCCGCAATGCGGGTCTGGATGCAGCACAGGGAAATTGGATCGCGTTTGTGGATTCGGATGATACGGTGGAACCGGAGTATCTGGAAAAAATGCATAAGGCAGTGCTGGAAACGGGTGCAGATTTTGCAATCTGCAGCAGTCAGTGCATTGATGAAACGGGCAAAACGCTTGCAGGCGGAGAACATCGCCTTTTGAACGAGTTTTTGCCGCAGGAGGAAGTTCTGCGCCGGATGGTGGTGTCGGATTTTCAGGTTCCGTGGAATAAGCTTTATCGCCGAAAACTGCTGGAAAATCTGCGCTATCCAGAAAACAAGGCATTTGAAGATACCTGTCTCATGCCGGTCATTTACGCAAGAGCAGCTTCTGCCTGCGGTGTATGGGATTTTTTATACAATTACCGCATCGTTACCGGCAGTGCCATGCACCGAAAGACTACCTTGAAAACACTGGACTGGGTGGAAGCATGGTACCGCCTGTTTGATGTGCTGTACCAAAACGGCATCCGGGATGCTTTGTGTGCAGCCTATCGCCCGATTTTGACTGCCGTGTGGGACATCTGGCTGCACCTGACACCGGAAGAGCGCAAAAGCCCCCGGATGAAGGAAGCCTTTGCGTATGAGCGTACAGCCCGCCATCGGCTGATGCAAGCCCGCGGCGTAACACTAAAAAATTTGTGGGCGGCAGTGGTCTGCGCTGCATCGGCCTGCAGTTATCTGGATCTATGCCGCAAAAGGGCGGAAAGACGGCAGAAAACGACCTGAAGCAATGAGGAGTTTATTGTGCAGGAACAACATAAAAAACAGCCGGAGATCAGCATCATCGTGCCGGTATATAAGACAGAGCGTTTTCTGAGCGCCTGCATCTCTTCCATCCTTGCCCAGACCTTCACGGATTTTGAGCTGATCCTGGTGGACGATGGCTCTCCGGACAGCTGCCCTGCTTTGTGCGATGCCGCAGCGGCAAAGGACAGCCGCATCCGGGTCATCCACCAGAAGAATCGTGGTCTGAGCGGGGCACGCAATGCCGGGCTGGACGCGGCAGAGGGCGAATGGATCGCCTTTGTGGATTCAGACGACACCATCACGCCGGACTTCTGCGCAAAGCTTTACCATGCGGCGCAGGAGGCCGGTGCACAGATGGCCGTGTGCAATTACCGGCAGGTGGACGAAGCCCTGACCCCCATCCGGAAGCAGTATCTGCATGTGCGGCGGGAGGTGCTGACCCCGGAGCAGGCGTTGGAGCACAGCACCCTTCTGCCCTACATGGTGGTGTGGAACAAGCTGTACCACCGCAGCATTTTTGCGCAGCTGCGCTTTGCAGAGGGCAAGCTGAACGAGGACACCCTGCTGATCGCCTACGCCTACGAAAAAGCGGACAGAATCGCTAATATCCCGGATGCGCTGTACCTTTACCGCAAGGTGGCGGGCAGCATCGTCAACAGCAAAGTCACCCTGCGCAATCTCGACCGTGTGGAAGCAAACTATACCGTGTTTGAGTGCGTACGCCGCCATGGCATCACGGGCTCGCTGTGTGAGCTGTACTGGGCACTGCTGCACTCCCTGATCGATGTGGGAATGCACCTGACCGCCGAAGAGCGCCGGAGTGCCCGGATGCAGCAGGCGCGGGAGTACGAGCGCTGCGCCCGCCGGGCCTTGCGTCAGGAACATGCTGTTACCCTGAGGGCGCTGGGCAACACCCTGTGTTTTATTATTTCACAGGACTGGTATTTTGCCCGCCGATGGAAAAATACCGTGTAACCGCGCAGGTTTGTCTGGACTTCCCTGCAAAGATATGCTACAATGGCAAAACAATCACAAATACCCGTGGGGGAGTAGCAGGCGCTTTTGCAGGGCGCAGCAAGTCAACATGATGACCGTTGGTTCCGGTCTGGCTTGCTTTCATTTGCGAGACTCATGTGTTTTTGGCGCATAGAACAGCGCCCGTGCACATGGAGTTGGTTTCAAAAAAATCACCCGGTCCCGGACGTACATGTGCGCCCGAGACCGGGTTTTGTATTGCCCGATATTCTGGTCAGATTCAGGAGGCAGACAATATGGAATGGAGCTTTGTATTTTTCCTCAACAGTGCCCTGCTGGGCGTGGGCCTTGCAATGGATGCGTTCTCGGTGTCTATGGCAAACGGCCTGCACGACCCCCGCATGAGCAGGGGAACCATGTGCAGGATCGCGGGCACCTTTGCCCTTTTTCAGGCCGTGATGCCCATGACGGGCTGGGTGTGCGTGCACACCATTGTGGAGCTGTTCTCTTCGTTTGAAAAGTTCATCCCGTGGATCGCACTGGCACTGCTGGGCTACATCGGCGGCAAGATGCTGGTGGATGGCATCAAGGGCGAAGAGGCCGAAGAAGCAGCAGAACTGAGTGCGGGTGCACTGCTCATGCAGGGCGTGGCTACCAGCATTGATGCGCTTTCGGTGGGCTTCACCATTTCGGAATACGGCTGGCTGATGGCACTTGCGGCATCGCTCATCATTGCGGTGGTCACCTTCTTTATCTGCATGGCGGGCCTGCGCATCGGCAAAAAGTTTGGCACCAAGCTCTCCGGCAAGGCATCCATTCTGGGCGGCATCATCCTCATTGGCATAGGTCTGGAAATTTTTATTTCCGGGGTGTTCTGAAATTCAGACGGCATAAAACGAAAGGGCACGGCGCTGCAATGCGCTGTGCCCTTTCGTTTTATAAAATGTTCCACATAGAACAATTACTTTTCCGGCTCAAAATAATCGGCATATTCCTCGGTCAGCTTGGAGCCAAGCCGCCGGATGCCGCCGTACAGGTGCCGTTCCACCAACGGTTCAAAGGCGGAAAGGTCGCACCGCTCGATGGCGTTCATCAGGTTGCGGTGGTCTGCAATCACCTCGGCAAGGCCGCCGGTGGTCATGGTGTCCAGCATCCGGAAGCGGCTGTAGTCGGCGTGGGCGTTCTGCAGGGTGCTCCACAGGTACATTTTATCCATGGCCGCAAACCATGTCCCGTGCAGGGCACGGTCGGCTTCGTACAGCTTGTTGTAATCCGGGCTCTCCATGGCCGCAAGGGCCTCGTAGGCTTCCACCCGCCTGCGGATCAACGCCCGCTGCTCCGGGGTGCACCGGGGCGAAAAATCCCGCAATACGCGGGCTTCCACGGCGGTGCGCTCGTAGATCAGCTCGTCCACGATGCGGCGGTTCAGCCGGGTAACGGTGGTGCCCTTGTAAGGCACGATCTTTACCAGCCCGTTTTCCTGCAGCTTCTGCAGCACCACCCGGATCAGGGTGCGCGGTGCGCCAAAGCGGGCACAGAGCGGATTTTCGCTCAGTGAAGAGCCGGGGCGGATGGTCAGGTCAATGATCTCCCGCTCCAGCACAGCATAGATCTCAGCATCAGTTTTGTATTGTTCCATACCTCTCACCTAATGGAAATGTATTATTCTTCAAACGGTTTCCAGAACGCACCCTCCGGGAGCGGCAGCGTAAATGCCATGGGCTTTCCGGTCTCCGGGTGCAAAAACTGCAGGCCGCAGCTCTGCAGGGCAATGCTGCCTTTTACGCGGCTTCCGTATTTGCCATCTCCGGTCAGCGGATGCTTCCGGGATGCAAACTGCACCCGGATCTGATGGGTGCGGCCGGTGTGCAGCGTGATCTCAGCAAGGCTCATCTCTCCTGCCGTTTTCACGATGCGGTATTCCAGCACGGCTTCCCGCACGCCCTTGCGGGGGCGGCTGACCGGGAACACCCGGCCCCGGCGGCTGTCCTTGAACAGCCAGTCCCGCAGGGTGCCTTCGGCGGGCAGTGCTTCGTCCGGCCCGCCTGCAATGACGGCACGGTACCGCTTGATGAACTGCGGCACTTCCGGCTCCCCTTCGGCCCTGCCATCCTGCACAGCGTAGGCGTTCTGGCTCTGGGTGATCTGACGGCTGAGTGCGGCCGCAGCCCCGGGCGTTCTGGCAAACACCATCAGGCCGGAAACGCCGGTGTCCAACCGGTGCACCACGCCTACAAAGGCATCCGGCTGGCCCCACAGCTGCCGCAGGGCTGCGGGCACGCCCTCTTCGCTGGAAAGTCCGGCGGGCTTGTCCAGCACCACGATGGAAGCGTCCTCGTACAGGATGTTCACAGCTTGCCCTCAGCGATCAGCGCCTTGAGCTTCAGGATGCCGGCAATGGTCTTGCCGTCCCGGATCTCGCCGCTCATGACCATCTCATAAGCTTTATCCAGCGGCACACGGTCAGGGGTCAGGAATTCATCGGCATCCAGATGCATCTGGGTCTTGTGCAGGCCGGTGGCGACCCATGTATAGATCACTTCGGTGTCATAGCCCACGGTGGGGAAAAACTGGCCCAGAGAGATATAATTGTCCGCGGTCAGGCCGCACTCCTCGCCCAGTTCCCGCTTGGCGGCTTCAAAGGGGTCCTCACCCTTTTCCAGCTTGCCGGCAGGCAGCTCCCACAGCTCCTGCTGCATGGCGTAGCGGAACTGGCGCACCATGCAGATGGTGCCGTCCTCAAAATAGGGCAGGATGCACGCACCGCCGTGGTGATGCACCACTTCGCGTTCGGCGGTCTTGCCGTTTTCCAGCAGAGCAGTGTCTTTTGTCAGGGTGATCACCCGGCCCTCGAAGAGCACCTCACTGGTGAGTGTTTTTTCGTAATGCACGGTCTTCTCCATTTTATTACCCTCTTTGCCCGGCACAGCGCCGGTTTTCTATGGCTTCAGTTTACGGCAAAATGAGGTTTGTTGTCAATAAAGAGATGATAAATATAAGAGGATGGGACGATTTGAAATGCGCGCCGCGTTTGCTTTGCGCATAATCAGCGGAAAGAATATTTATAATTTCGCAATTCTGGAAAATCTGCGGATTTTCCAGAATTGCCTTTTCACAGGAGGGGTCGTAACGGAAAGCAGCATTTGCAGCGCCGCTTTCTGAGAAAGCGCGGCGCTGCGGGAAACGAATCCTCTCAGGCTCACTGCGTTCGCCAGCTCCCCCTTTTGGGGGAGCTGGCACGGCGCAAGCCGTGACTGAGAGGGTTCCCTCCCCTTTTTGCGAAAAAAATTACAGGATCTGGCAAAGCAGGCAGGCCAAAACCGGAAAATCCGCGCCATTGCTCACTTTAACGAACTAAAGACGTACAAAAGCGCTAAAAAAATTTCTTTATTTTTGGTGCGTTTGTTGAGCGGTTTGCGTTTACTTTATGGGCGGAATTTGCTATTATAGTATACAAGCAATAGTGCCTTTATGGGGTTCTCCGGTCCCATGTGGGGCATATTGCCCCGCGCAAAAGGTACCAAATTCTGAATAATGGAGGAAGAAAAATGCCTAGAGCAAAGCAAACTATGGATGGCAATACCGCTGCCGCCCATGTAGCGTATGCCTACACGGACGTGGCTGCCATCTACCCCATTACCCCGTCTTCTCCGATGGCTGACTCTGTGGACCAGTGGTCCGCAGCTGGCC
>ADJS01003938.1_pt1 | contig 10814 bp, 14 predicted proteins | sample 268128 | NCBI WGS metagenome assembly ADJS01 (sample SAMN00007486, study PRJNA43253) | human gut metagenome | isolation source: feces sample TS28 | reverse complement strand
AAGAAGAAATAATAAACACTAAATTTGTAGTGTTATGACACACCCGGCTGTATGGACAGTCAGGAATAGCATAAGATTTGCAGTATAGGCAATCTTTTTGGAATTGAAATGAAGAAAGAAAGGTATACGTAATTATGGCTAAAGTTACAAAGAAAAGTGCAAAAAAACGTGTAAAGAAGAATGTACAGCACGGACAGGCACATATTCAGTCATCTTTTAATAATACAATCGTTACATTAACAGATGCACAGGGAAATGCTCTTTCTTGGGCAAGTGCAGGTGGATTAGGATTCAGAGGATCCAAAAAATCTACACCATATGCAGCTCAGATGGCAGCTGAAACTGCAACAAAAGCAGCATTAGTGCATGGATTAAAATCAGTAGATGTAATGGTTAAAGGTCCAGGATCAGGAAGAGAAGCAGCAATCCGTGCTTTATCAGCAGCAGGATTAGAAGTTACAAGCATCAGCGATGTAACACCTGTTCCACATAATGGATGTCGCCCACCAAAACGTAGAAGAGTCTAATTTAGGAGGATAATTAAAGATGGCAGTAGATAGAACTCCAGTCTTAAAGAGATGTAGATCCTTAGGTTTAGATCCTGTCTTTTTAGGAATTGATAAAAAATCAAACAGAAGTTTAAATAGAGCAAACAGAAAGAAAAGTGAATACGGACTTCAGCTTTGCGAAAAACAGAAAGCTAAATTCATCTATGGTGTATTAGAAAAACCTTTCCGTAACTACTATGCAAAAGCAGAAAGAATGAAAGGTCAGACTGGTACAAACCTGATGACATTATTAGAGCTTCGTTTAGATAACGTATTATTCCGTTTAGGATACGGAAGAACAAGAAAAGAATGCAGACAGATCGTTGACCATAAACATGTATTAGTTAATGGAAAACAGGTTAACATTCCTTCTTACCAGGTTAAAGCTGGGGACGTTATCGAAATCAAAGAAAAACATAGAACATCTCCAAGATACAAAGAGATCTTAGAAGTAACAGAAGGAAGAATGATTCCTTCATGGTTAGAAGCAGATCATGATAACTTTACAGGAACTGTAAAAGAACTTCCATCAAGAGATGAGATCGACGTACCAGTTAACGAAACATTAATCGTCGAGTTATATTCTAAATAATAACCCTCAAGTTAAACCTAAGCCAAAAGGAGGGCACGTATGTTTGAATTTGAAAAACCAAATATTGAGATTAATGAGATTTCAGAAGATAACCGTTTTGGACGCTTTGTTGTGGAACCTTTGGAAAGAGGTTATGGTACAACTTTAGGTAATTCCTTAAGACGTATCATGCTTTCTTCTCTGCCAGGTGCAGCAGTAAGTTCAGTAAAGATCAAAGGTGTTCTGCATGAGTTCAGTTCCATCCCAGGGGTTAAAGAAGATGTACCTGAGATCATCATGAATATCAAATCTCTGGCAATTAAAAACAACAGCTCATCCGCTGAAACAAAGCAGGCTTATATTGAGTTTTCAGGAAAGGGTGTAGTAACTGCCGGAGATATTAAAGCGGACAGTGATATCGAAATCTTAAATCCAGAGCTTGTGATCGCAACATTAAGTGATGACAGCAGCAAACTGGATATGGAGCTTACAATCACAAACGGACGCGGATATGTAGGCGCAGACAAAGCAGACAAAGAAGGAAAAGCAATCGATGAGATCGCAGTTGATGCGATTTACACACCAGTTGAGCGTGTAAACTTAAAGGTTGAGAATACTCGTGTAGGTCAGATCACAGATTATGACAAATTAACATTAGATGTATTCACAAACGGAACACTAACACCAGATGAGTCTGTAAGTTTAGCAGCGAAAGTATTATGCGAGCACTTAAACTTATTTGTAGATCTTTCTGAGAATGCCAAGACAGCAGAAGTTATGGTAGAAAAAGAAGATGACGAGAAAGAAAAAGTTCTTGAAATGAGCATTGATGAATTAGAATTATCTGTTCGTTCATACAATTGCTTAAAGAGAGCTGGCATCAATACAGTAGAAGAATTAACTAATAAGACTTCAGAAGATATGATGAAGGTTCGTAACTTAGGACGTAAATCTTAGAAGAAGTTTTAGCTAAGTTAAGTGAATTAGGATTATCCCTAAGTTCAGGAGAAGAATAGAAACCAGACCCGCCTAGGCTGAAGGCATAAGTAAGCAAGGCGAAAAAACACAGGAGGTCATTATAATGGCAAAATACAGAAAATTAGGAAGAACAGCTTCCCAGAGAAAAGCACTGATCCGTGCAGAAGTAACAAATCTGTTACATCATGGAAAAATCGTTACAACTGAAGCAAAAGCAAAAGAAATCCGCAAGGTAGCTGAGAAACTGATCGCTTTAGCTGTAAAAGAAAAAGCAACTTTGAAACAGTTACAGTTGACGCTAAAGTTGCTAAGAAAGATGAAAACGGAAAACGCGTGAAAGAAGTTGTAGATGGTAAGAAAGTTACTGTTTATGAAACAGTTCAGAAAGAAATCAAAAAAGATTTACCATCCCGCTTACATGCAAGAAGACAGATGTTAAAGGTATTATATCCTGTAACAGAAGTTCCTACAGAAGCAGCTGGTAAGAAAGCTAATACAAAGAAAGTTGATTTAACAGCTAAGTTATTCGACGAGTATGCACCAAAATATGCTGAACGTAACGGTGGTTACACAAGAATCGTTAAGATTGCTCAGCGTAAAGGTGATGCAGCATTAAAAGTAGTACTTGAATTAGTTTAATCAACAGTTCAATACTGACTATATTATTTAAATTCCAAATCGACAACAACAAAGAGGTCTTATTCCGGAACAACTGGGATAAGACTTTTCTTTTTTTATGGGAAATAGTATACTATCCTTATTACGGATCAGATAGGAGAATATTATGTCCATATTGAAAATAAAAGACTTAGTTCACAAATATGTGACCTATGGAGACACAGAAGAAGACAAGCAAGAGATTGCAGCAATCAATCATATTGATATCAATGTTGAGAAAGGTGAATTTGTAGCAATCCTTGGAAAGAATGGTTCCGGGAAATCATCGCTTGCGAAGCACATCAATGGACTTTTGATGCCGACAGAAGGCACAGTATATATCAAAGGAATGGATACAAAAGATGAAAGTACCCTCTTAAAAGTCAGACAGAGTGCAGGAATCGTATTTCAGAATCCAGATAACCAGATCGTAGGAACAACGGTAGAAGAAGACACAGCCTTCGGTCCAGAAAACCTCGGAATAGCTTCCAAAGATATCTGGACAAGGATCACAGCGGCTCTTACAGGTGTGGGAATGATCGCATATAAAGAAGCAAGTCCCAATCATCTTTCTGGCGGACAGAAACAGAGAGTAGCGATCGCAGGGATCATGGCAATGGAACCAGAATGTATCGTATTAGACGAACCAACAGCCATGCTAGATCCAGAAGGCCGCAGACATGTTTTATCTCTTGTGAAAGCATTGAATAAAGAAAAGAATATTACGATCCTTATGGTAACACATCATATGGAAGAAGTAATCTTAGCAGATCGTATCATCGTGATGGATCAAGGAAAGATCGTCATGGATGGAAAACCAAAAGAGATCTTTTCAAGAGTTGATGAGATGAAAACATTAGGTCTGGAAGTTCCGTACGCAACAGAACTTGCATGGGAACTAAAAAAAGAAGGTGTTAACTTGTCAGATACGATAACAACAAAGGAAGAGCTGGTGGAGGAATTATGTCAATTCGTTTAGAACATGTAAGTTACGCATATGAAGATAATTCTAGCAAGAAGAATTACGCATTAAAAGATATAAACTTAGAAATAAAAAAAGAAGAATTCATTGCAGTGATCGGACACACAGGTTCTGGAAAATCAACATTGATCCAGCATCTAAATGGATTGATCAAACCAACGTCTGGAACAATATATTTCGATGATGAAGATATATATTCAGAAGGATACCCATTACGAGAATTACGTGGAAAAGTAGGTATATGTTTCCAGTATCCAGAACATCAGCTATTTGAGACAACGATTTTAGATGATGTATGTTTTGGACCAATGAACTTTGGAAAGACAAAAGAAGAAGCAACAGAGATTGCTGTCAAATGTTTAAAAGATGTTGGATTATCAGAGAAATTATATCAAAAATCGCCATTTGAATTATCTGGCGGACAGAAGCGAAGAGTAGCGATCGCAGGGATTCTTGCAATGGAGCCAGAATATTTTATTTTGGATGAACCAACAGCAGGACTTGATCCGGTCGGAAAAGATCAGATCTTAAATCTGTTAAAGAAACTCCACGAAGAAAAGAAGATCACGATCATTCTGGTATCACACAGTATGGAAGATGTTGCAGACTATGCACAACGTGTGATCGTTATGAATGGCGGACAGGTCATGTATGAAGGAGATAAAAAAGAAGTATTCTCTCACAAGAAAGAACTAGAAGAAGCAGGACTTGCTGTACCGTTTTATCGTCAAGTATGTGAAGAACTCGCAGACAGAGGGTTCCCGATCCAGAGGGATTTATTGACATTAGAAGAAACAAAAGAAGCAATTTTAGAAGGACTAAAAGGACTGAGAGGAAAATAAAATGCTCAAGGATATAACAATTGGACAATATTATAAAGAAGATTCTCTGATCCACAGACTCGATCCGAGAGTGAAATTATTTGCAGTCTTGATCTACGTCATTACATTATTTATGCATAAAGCACCTGCAACTTATGTGATGTCACTATTATTTTTGATCATAACGATCAAGATTTCAAAGGTACCTGTAAAATATATTTTAAGAGGATTAAAAGCAATTGCAGTGATCTTATTATTCTCTGTAATGATCAATATGTTATTTATTCCAGGAAAACCAGTGATCCAGTTCTGGATCATATCAATTTCTGCAGAAGGGATCAGGACAACTATTTATCTGGGAAGCCGTCTGATCATGCTGGTATTAGGAACGTCTTTACTGACATTTACAACAACACCAAATGAACTGACAGACGGACTAGACAAATCACTGGGATTTTTAAATAAAGTCGGAGTACCAGTACATGAGATTGCTATGATGATGTCAATTGCACTGAGATTTATTCCAATCTTAACAGAAGAATTAGAAAAGATCATGAAAGCCCAGACAGCCAGAGGAATCGACTTTGAATCTGGAGGTCTCTTAAAACGAGTAAAAAGCATGGTTCCAATTATAGTACCACTGTTTGTAGCAGCAATCCGAAGAGCGAATGACCTTGCAATGGCAATGGAATCCCGTTGTTACCATGGCGGTGTTGGAAGAACTAAATTAAAACCATTAAAATACGAGAAAAGAGATAAAATAGCATATATCGTCCTGTTGGTATTTTTAGCAGTGATGATCTATTTATCCTTTTTCAGTCCATGGAGGTAAGATACGATGAAACGAGTAAAATTAATCGTAGCCTATGATGGAACTGGTTATTGTGGATGGCAGGTACAGCCAAACGAGATTACAGTCGAAGGTGTCTTAAATAAGCATATATCAGAACTGACAGGAGAAGACATCAAAGTGATCGGAGCCAGCAGAACGGATTCAGGAGTCCACGCATTAGGAAATGTAGCTGTATTCGACACAGAAAGCCGTATTCCGGGAGAGAAGATGGCAAAAGCATTAAATGCAAGACTACCAGAAGATATCATTATTCAGGATTCCAAAGAAGTGCCATTAGACTACCATCCAAGGTTTCAGGATACAAGAAAGACATATGAATATACCTTTTACAATGCAAGATACGACAATCCCGTGACAAGCAGACATCATCATTTTGTATATGTACCACTTGATGTGGAGAAAATGAAAGAAGCAGCTTCTTATTTCTTAGGGGAACACTGTTTTATCAGTATGTGCAGCAGTAAAGCACAGGTTACATCCTATGTCAGAGAGATTTACGAATGTGATGTGACACAAAATGGCAGATATATCACAATGAGAGTCACAGGAAGTGGTTTTCTCTATAATATGGTACGTTTAATGGCAGGAACGCTTTTAGAGGTCGGAAGAGGAAAACAAGAACCACAATGGGTCAAAGAAATCTTAGCATCAAAGAAAGAGTTACACCAGGACCAAAACTTCCAGCAAAAGGCTTGACACTAATTCAGATCGAATATCCGGAGGATCGAGCGAATGCAGAATAGCTTTATCATATTTCAGAAATTGTTAGTATTGTTTGGTTTTATGCTGATCGGATACCTAAGTTATAAGAAAAAATGGATCAGTGATGATACAAGTTTACAGATATCAGGACTGATCGTAAATATATTTAATCCTGCATTGATCATATCTGGCGTGATCGGTTCCGTTGGAAATGGAAACTGGAATCTTGTGATCATGGACCTGATCCTTGCAGTGATCTTATTTGTGGTATTGATCCTGATCAGTCCGGCATTTGTTCGTATTCTAGGTGTAAAAAAAGATGAAAGAAATATCTATGCAGTGATGCTGATCTTTTCGAATCTTGGATTTATGGGGATTCCGATCATTGAAGAATTATACGGTAGAGGAGCTATTTTTTATGTAGCACTGTATACACTGGTATATAATATTCTCTTTTACACCTATGGAATTTATCTTTTTGAGAAAGAACGTGCCATGCAGATAGGACAAAAAGCTAAGATCATATTCCACTGGAAAAAGATGATCAATCCAGGAATGGTCGCATGTCTGGCTGCGTTATTGATTTTTGCATTTCAGATCGACGCACCAGCACCTGCGGTAAGTTTTGTACAATACTTAGGAAATGCAGCAATCCCACTCTCCATGATCATTACCGGGGTATCTTTAGCGAAGATGCCGCTGATCGAAGTTTTCAAAGACATCAAGATGTATCAGTTTACATTTTTAAAGATGCTGGTGATCCCAATGATCGCAGCATTTGCGATCCGGCTGTTTCATTTAGATCCTGTTCTCTCTGGGATCATGGTATTAATGTTTGGAATGCCAAATGGAAGCATGGCAGTGATGATGGCAATCGATTATGGATTAGACAGTTCGATCTGCAGCAGAGGAATTGTACTGACAACACTGTTATCGATCATAACGCTGCCGATTGTAGCATATCTTATTTGACATTGAGATTTATCAACAATGTTTTAACATATACGGACATAATATACCCATATATTGTGGATAAAATTTTGAAATCAAGACCATCTTGTGGATAACATCAAAAAATTATCAAAAACAACGAAGAAAAAATCTTGACACACCCGGCTGCGTATTATATAATAAGAAACTGTGACATGCGAGAGAATACTACCCCAATGCCCCGGTGGGAGTATTTAATATAGACACATATGATTGATAGAAATTTTAAGGAGGAACACCATGAAAAGTTTTATGGCCAGCCCATCAACAATTGAAAGAGAATGGTATGTAGTTGATGCTACAGGACATACATTAGGACGTTTAGCATCTGAGATCGCAACAATCTTAAGAGGTAAAAACAAACCAACTTATACACCACATATCGATACAGGAGATAACGTGATCGTTATCAACGCTGAGAAGATTAAAGTAACTGGTAAGAAATTAGACCAGAAGATCTACTATCATCATTCAGACTATGTTGGTGGAATGAAAGAACAGACATTAAAAGAAAAATTAGCTAAAAAACCTGAAGACGTAATCTATCTTGCAGTTAAAGGAATGCTTCCAAAAGGACCTTTAGGAAGACAGATGATTAAGAAACTTCACGTATATGCAGGTGCAGAGCACAACCATGCAGCTCAGCAGCCAAAAGCATTAGAGATCAAGTATTAATTTTTGAAGGAGGAAGAAGCAGTGGCTACAGCAAAATATTACGGAACTGGTAGAAGAAAACACAGTGTTGCCAGAGTATATTTAGTACCTGGAACAGGAAAAATCACAATCAACAAAAGAGATATTGATGAATACTTGGATTAGAAACATTAAAAGTAGTTGTACGTCAGCCATTAGTTGCAACAGATACAATTGACAAATATGATGTATTAGTAAACGTTCATGGTGGTGGATTTACAGGACAGGCTGGAGCAATCCGTCATGGTATTTCCAGAGCTTTATTACAGGTTGATGGAGAATTCCGTTCAACATTAAAGAAAGCTGGATTCTTAACAAGAGATCCAAGAATGAAAGAAAGAAAGAAACCAGGTCTTCGCAAAGCGCGTCGTGCACCACAGTTCTCAAAACGTTAATCATACGTTACGGAAGATACGAAGAATATACAGAGCCTTTCAATGGAGAAATCTATTGGAAGGCTTTTTCTAATGATTTGGTTTGGAAAACTTAATTTCTTAGAAATATAGCGTCAAAAGATATTCTAAGCTATATTTCAAAAGCAAGAAGTGGTTCTGGTATATTTAATGCAGAAAAAATGTCAGTTTATGTACCACTAGGAACACAACAAATGTTATCTGATTATGGATATCATATTGTAACAGAATAAGATAGGAGGATGTTTCAATGAAATTAAAAAAGCTAACAAAAAAAATTAACAACTTTAGCAATCACAGCCTTAATGGCAACAACATTGGTTTCAACTCAAAATGTATTAGCTGCATCAAAAAAAGTACAGAAGAAGGCGAACAAAGCCTATGCACAAGCAATCAAGAAAAACAAAGTAGCCAAATTTACAAGTTATTCATTAATTGAAGTAACAGGAGGCGGAACAAAGAACTGGTCACTGTGAATTTAAATAGTAATGCAGAAGGCAAGCTAGAAATTTAAATATTTATACATACAATAAAGGAAAAGTAAAGAAAATTTGGTCAACATCGGATCAAATAATTGCATATAATAAAAAACAGAAAACAATTGCAGGCTTACAGTATTCAGTATTAAGTGAAAATGGTCCTGAAAGGGAAAAATATTATATTTATAAGTATAATGGGAAGAAAATTGTAAAAAAAGCATCATATTTCTTTGAATGTGAAGGACATTTCGAAGATGAGGATGGAAATAAAGTTACAACAAATTTAGAAAAATCAGAAAAAACAGTACATAGAGTCATTGATAAAGAAATATATAGCAAAAAGGAAAAAGGAAAGTTGACATATATTTCAGAAAACAATATAGAAGTGCAACGAAAAATGATGTACGTGTATGGGCATTTAATAATACAACGAAAAAAGAGTTGATCAAAAAATTAAGAAAATAATCAACTAGGGGATATATGATAATTATTATCATATATCCCCATTGATTTTTCCATCCAAATCTAGTATCATAAATAACAGTTAGACAACACTAACTAAAAACGTGAATGAATCATGTGGACTCCTCGATTGAGATCAACACCTGCAACAAAACGATCTCAAACTGGAAGCTTACCCTTCTTCCAGCGAGGAGTACTGCTATGTATAGGGAAAGGAGTCACAATCGAAATGAATTATTTAGAAATTGAAAAAGTAGTCGGAAGAGAAATCCTAGATTCCAGAGGAAATCCAACCGTAGAAGCTGAGATTACATTAGTTGATGGAACAGTTGCAAGAGGAACAGCTCCAAGTGGTGCATCTACAGGAGAATTTGAAGCACTAGAGTTAAGAGACGGAGATAAAGAAAGATATTTAGGAAAAGGTGTTACAAAAGCCGTAGAAAATATCAATACAAAGATCAGTGAAGCAATCATCGGATTAGACGCTTCTGATACATATGCAGTAGACAAAGCAATGATCGACGCAGATGGAACAAAAGATAAATCAAACTTCGGAGCAAACGCTATCTTAGCTGTATCGATCGCAGCAGCAAGAGCAGCAGCTACATCTCTTGAAGTACCTCTATACAGATTCTTAGGTGGAGTATCTGGAAACAGACTTCCAGTACCAATGATGAATATCGTAAATGGTGGATGTCATGCATTATCATCAGGACTTGATGTACAGGAATTCATGATTATGCCAGTTGGAGCTCCATCATTTAAAGAATGTTTAAGATGGTGTGCTGAAGTATTCCATGCATTAGCAGCAATCTTAAAAGAAAGAGGACTTGCTACATCCGTAGGTGATGAAGGTGGATTTGCGCCAGCATTAAAATCGGATGAAGAAGCCATCGAAACAATCTTAGAAGCAGTGAAAAAAGCAGGATACGAACCAGGAAAAGACTTCAAGATCGCTATGGACGCTGCATCTTCAGAATGGAAGAGTGAAAAAGGTAAAGGATATTACAAACTGCCAAAAGCAGGAACAGAATATACAGCAGAAGAATTGATCGAGCACTGGGCTGCATTATGTGAGAAATATCCAATCATCTCGATCGAAGATGGATTAGATGAAGAAGACTGGGAAGGATGGAAGAAACTACAGAAAGACTTGGAGATAAAGTACAGTTAGTAGGAGATGACTTATTTGTAACAAATACAGAAAGACTTTCTAAAGGTATCGAAATGGGAGCAGGAAACTCTATCCTGATTAAATTAAACCAGATTGGATCTATCTCTGAAACATTAGAAGCGATCAAGATGGCACACAAAGCAGGATACACATCTGTAACATCTCATCGTTCTGGAGAAACAGCAGATACAACGATCGCAGACTTAGCCGTCGCATTAAATACATGCCAGATCAAGACAGGAGCACCTTCAAGATCAGAACGTGTTGCGAAATACAACCAGTTATTAAGAATCGAAGAAGCTTTAGGAGACAGTGCCGTATATCCTGGAATCAAAGCCTTCAACGTAAAATAAGAAGAACACAATTATAAAAAACGTAAATAATAGCCCTTTTAAGTCTCTGGATTTAGTCTCCAGAGGCTTTTTCTTTGATTTTTACAAAAAATATAAGAGAGTATGTTATAATAGAAAGCACTTATTTGGATAGAAATG
>ADJS01007856.1_pt1 | contig 10819 bp, 10 predicted proteins | sample 268128 | NCBI WGS metagenome assembly ADJS01 (sample SAMN00007486, study PRJNA43253) | human gut metagenome | isolation source: feces sample TS28 | reverse complement strand
GGCTTCGTCTGTTGTTTACTTAATGAATTAAATAGTAAAAAATATTGTAACCTTTTTGGTTTTCATTTGTTATATGTATGAAAGAAGTCGAAAAGTATCGAGGAAAGGGAGTGAGAATCTGGATAAGCATTTGTTAGAAGCGTTATATCACCGTTATTATAAGGAGCTATACATTTTTGTATATTCTCTTTGTGGAAGTGAGACAGTAACCGATGATATTTTGCAGGATACATTTTTAAAAGCTCTGCTGGCATTGAAAGATTCTCACACTAATATGCGGGCATGGCTTTATATGGTAGCCCGGAATCTTTATTATAATTATTATAATAGGCAGAAGAATTTGTTTTCCATAGAAACAGAAGAAGTGGATAGAAGAAATTCAAGGGAGAAGATTATTTCTGGTGAAGGAGAAGCCTTTATTCAGAATGATATTTTGGAAGAGATATTACATAAAGAAGAAAAAAAGAGGGTGTGGGATGCTGTGAACCGCCTGAAAGGACAGAAGAAGGAAGTAATACTATTACAGTATTTTGGAGATTTTTCGCAAAAAGAGATTGCAGCAATGCTAAAAATAACTCCAGGTAATGTGAAGGTTCTTTCTTATCGTGCAAAGAAGGAATTAAAAGAATATTTAACGAAGGAGGAAGGAAGATGACATACCGCGAATTACTGGAATTATATAAGACCGGAGAATTAGAATTAGAACAGAGAAAAAAGGTGAGAAAGATATTGAGAGGCAGGAAGCGATAAGTGATTACCTTTATGAGCAGGAAGATATTCCAGAACTTAATGATATTTTTGAGGAAAAAGCAGCCGCTGAGAAGAATAATAAGAGGAACGATGATATAGAGGATATAGATACAAAATTTATAGAGATGGTCAACCGTTCAATCAGACGTGCGTTTCGCAGAATGGGGCTGACTATTTTAGCGGCGGCATGTGTGCTGATTTTATTTGTACAATTCTGCCTTCCAACGATTGTATCATGTTTTTATTATAATCCAGCGAAGAATATAGGAGACAAAGATTACGCGATAAGTAAGATGAGTCGTGATATGGCGGTATATTCTGAAGTTTTTCTACCAGGGAAAAGGAGAGGTTCTGTGCAGGTGGAAGCAAAAGGATATGGGAATTATAATATCACAGTCAATCAGACTTCCAGTTTTACAGGTAGCCTGACAGATGTATCAGGAGAAATCACACGGGGAGAGCTAAGATACTATGATAACAATATTTTTAAAAAGCCAGCTACAAATGTTTTTGTATATGGAAGCATTGCTGGAAAGGAAGAAAATACGGTAGAAGAGAATTTAAAATATACAAGAAAATACTTTGATGTGAAAGACGATGAAGAAATCAATCTATGTGCGGCAGGATCTAAGGAAGAGTCTCTCAAAACATTACAGGAATTAGATGAAAGAAAAATGTATATAGGCTATGTTTCTTTAGATAAAATTATGTCATATGCCGACTTTAAGAAATATGTGGATAAGCAGGATTTAGCAGAAGTATGGTGTGCGGTGCAGGTAGCAGAACTGGAGAAGGAAGAAGAAGGAGTAGTAAACTTTCAGTCGAATATACCGAATATTGGATTTGTATGCAATCCTTCTTATAACACAGCAATTAAGTGGGATGAGAAAAAGTATCCAAACCTTTTACCAGGGTGTGAAACACAAGATATGGGTAATGAGGACGAATGGGATGACCCGGAAGAAAACCTTAAAAGTGAAAGCAATGCCAGACAGCATTTTGTCAGTTTACTTAACTATCTTTCCAATCAGAAGAAGTTCCTCGCTATGATGGAGAAAGATAACAGTAATTATACAACCAAAGAATTAAAAGAGATGGTATCCTACATCAAGAAGAATGGGATAAAAGTGTATGGATTTACTACAATCGCAGATAAAGAGACATTATTAAAACTCAGCAAACAAAGCGAAGTATACGAAATATACACAGAAGAAGTGAGATGACTATTTAATTCAGTAAAACGGCAGACGCCCGCGACGAGAACCAATACTCTATATTTGTGGTCTCGGAGCAAGTGTTGGATGTGAGTGCACAAGCGAACATTCAACACGCCGCGACTAAAATCACAAATATGGCTGATGGGGTTCACTGGATTCATCTGCATCTGCCTAATGAATGAAACAGCAATTCACATTTATTTCACATAATGTTCGTTGACAACTTTAGCTTTGAAAGTTTACAATAGTCCAATAGACAATAGTAACTGATTGTAAGAATTTTCAGAAAGTATTATTGTCTGTAAGTATACAGAAAGGAAGTAACAGACAGTTATGAAAGAAGTAAAGACACCGAGAAAGCCGTTTATTTTTTATTATATTATTGTGCTTCTCGTACTCATGCTGGTCAATATGTTTGTTATGCCGATGATTAGAGAGGCGAGCATTAAGAAGGTTGATTATAATGAGTTTATGAATATGACATTAAATAAACAGATTAAAAAAGTAGAGATTGATGATTCACAGATTACATTTACCGATCAGAATGGAACCGTTTATAAGACGTCCAAGATGGATGGTGACTGGGGATTAACGGAGAGATTATATCGTTCAGGAGCTGAATTTACGACACAGGTTCAGGAACAGATGTCTCCAATATTATCCTTCCTGTTATCCTGGATTATCCCAATTGTGTTGTTCTCCGCATTAGGATATTATGCGCAGAAGAAGATGATGAACAAGATGTCCGGCGGTGGTCCGAATATGATGTTTGGTATGGGTAAGAGTAATGCCAAAGTCTATGTACCGTCCGAGGAAGGTATCCGTTTTAGTGACGTAGCGGGTGAAGATGAGGCGAAGGAGAACTTAGCTGAAATCGTAGATTATCTGCATCAGCCATCAAAGTATTCAGAGATTGGTGCTTCCATGCCGAAGGGAGTTCTTTTAGTAGGCCCTCCGGGAACAGGTAAGACGATGCTTGCCAAAGCCGTAGCTGGTGAAGCGAATGTACCATTCTTTTCTATCTCTGGTTCTGAATTTGTAGAGATGTTTGTTGGTATGGGTGCTTCAAAAGTAAGAGATTTATTTAAGCAGGCGAAGGAAAAAGCTCCATGTATCGTATTTATCGACGAGATTGATGCTATTGGTAAGAAGAGAGATGGACATATCGGCGGTAATGACGAGCGAGAGCAGACTCTCAACCAGCTTCTTACAGAGATGGATGGCTTTGAAGGTAATAATGGCGTTATCATTTTAGCGGCAACAAACCGTCCAGAATCTCTTGATCCGGCATTAACCAGACCGGGACGATTTGACCGCCGTGTACCAGTAGAACTTCCAGATTTAGTAGGAAGAGAAGCCATTTTAAGAGTACACAGTAAAAAGACTCGTCTTGCTGATAATGTAGATTTGCATGCCATTGCCCGTATGGCCGCAGGCGCTTCTGGCGCAGAACTTGCTAACATTATTAATGAGGGTGCCTTAAGAGCAGTAAGGAATGGCAGAAGAATAGTAACACAGGCGGATCTTGAAGAAAGTGTAGAAGTAGTAATCGCAGGATATCAGAAGAAGAATGCTGTCCTTTCACCAAAAGAGAAGATGACAGTTGCTTACCATGAGATTGGTCATGCTTTAGTTGCTGCTAAGCAGACAAATTCTGCACCAGTACAGAAGATTACGATTATTCCACGAACTTCTGGTGCGTTAGGATACACGATGCAGGTAGAACAGCAGGATAAATATCTTATGACGAAGGAAGAAATCCAGAATAAGATTGCAACACTCACAGGTGGACGTGCAGCAGAAGAAATTGTGACAGGAACAATAAGTACAGGAGCTTCTAACGATATTGAACAGGCAACAAAGCTTGCAAGAGCGATGATTACCCGTTACGGTATGACAGACGAATTCGACATGGTTGCAATGGAAACTGTCAATAATCAGTATCTCGGTGGAGATGCTTCCCTTGCATGTTCTGCAGACACACAGAAGAAGATTGATGAGAAGGTTGTAGAAGTTGTAAAAGCCCAGCATAAGAAAGCATTAGATATCTTGAATGAAAACAAAGATAAGCTTCATGAACTGGCGAACTTCCTCTATGAGAAAGAAACGATTACTGGTGAAGAATTTATGCGGATTCTGGAATCCTAATTAAATACTATTAATTATTAACTATAAATGAGGGAATTTAAAATATTGCACAACTATGTCCGCATTATAAAGACATACTTTACTTGACTGGTCTGAATGTGTTTAGACTACAAACAAGAAGCGTCAGCTTCAGATAAATAAAAACTATATGAAAAGTCGGAATGTGCTTAGACTACAAACAAGAAGTACCTATTTTTGTGTATTTTTCTGTATTTGCTCACTTACAGTTATTAAAAATAAAAAAGAGAAATCTATCAACGACGTAATATTATTTGGGAGAAGGTATGTTTGATATACCTTTTCTTACTTTGATATATCGTATGATGGAGTTCTCTTTTTTTATCTCCATTGTAAGAAAGATTCCTAGAGCATTTTTCAAACACGCTCTAGAGTACATTAAATTTATAAAATAATAATGATTATTAATATTGAAAAAGCTTGCAAGAATAGACAGGACAAGATATAATCTTAATAGTTACAATTACTTTTAAAAATTCAAGAATGCCCCGACATTCTTGCTGCGAGATGCGTGTCATGCAATGCATGACATACTTCTTCTGCGCATCTCTGCAATCCTGCCGGAGGCTATATCAGATGGAGGATTGACTCCCCCACTGATATTGATTTGTAGCTTGCAACCTACAGAGGCGGGAGTCATCTCACATCTGATATAAATTTACACTCAGAAGAGAGATATAATTTGCGATTGATAAAATGGAGGAATACTATGCGAAAAAAAGAACGAGCAGCGATTGTAATAGAGCGTTTAAAAAAAGAATATCCAGGAGCAGACTGTACATTAGATTACAATGAAGCGTGGAAGCTTCTTGTCAGCGTGCGCCTTGCAGCACAATGTACAGATGAGCGAGTAAACATTATTGTCAAAGATCTGTTTGCAAAATACCCAGGTGTGAACGAACTTGCAGAAGCAGAGCCAGAAGATATTGAAGCGATTGTACGCCCATGTGGACTTGGAAAAAGCAAAGCAAGAGATATCAGTAAATGTATGCGTATGCTGCGGGATGAATTCGGCTCAAAGGTACCGGATAACTTCGAGGATCTCTTAAAACTTCCGGGAGTAGGAAGAAAAAGTGCAAACCTCATTATGGGGGATGTCTTTGGCAAACCTGCGATTGTAACAGACACACATTGCATCCGTCTCTGTAATCGAATCGGTCTTGTCGATAATGAGAAAAATCCGAAAAAGGTGGAGATGGCTTTGTGGAAAATTATACCGCCAGAAGAAGGAAGCGATTTTTGCCACCGTTTAGTGTATCACGGCAGAGAAGTTTGTACCGCCAGAACAACCCCTTATTGTGAAAAATGCTGTCTTGCTGACGTTTGTAAGTCTTACGCTTCTTATATGAAAGAAAAAAATCAGTGAAAAGGAATTGTCGAAACTAAAATTTTGTAGTAGAATAATTTCAACCGAGCCAGTCTTTACAAAGATTTTTACAAAGAATAAGGCTATGGATTAAGGTAAAACTGAAACTTATCACATTGGAAAAAAGGATGGACAAGATGAAAGAATTTAAACCAATCAAAGAAGGAAAAGTCCGCGAAGTATACGATAACGGGGACAGCTTAATTATCGCTGCAACAGACAGAATTTCAGCATTTGATGTAATTTTGAAAAATGAAGTGAAAGACAAAGGTGCTATTTTAACACAGATGTCCAAGTTCTGGTTCAATCTTACAGAGAATACCGTACCAAACCATATGATTTCAACAGATGTGAAAGATATGCCGGAATTTTTCCAGAACGAAAAGTATGCCGGACGCAGCATGATGTGTAAGAAGCTTGAGATGTTCCCAGTCGAATGTATCGTTCGTGGTTACATCACAGGAAGTGGCTGGGCAAGCTACCAGGAGAACGGAACCGTTTGCGGTATCAAGCTTCCAGAAGGATTACAGGAATCTGAAAAATTACCTGAACCAATTTACACTCCTTCCACAAAAGCTGATTTAGGAGACCATGACGAGAACGTATCCTATGATAAGACAGTAGAAATCCTTGAAAAGCTTTATCCAGGAAAAGGTAATTATTATGCTAATATCTTAAAAGAGTATACTATTTCTCTCTACAAGAAATGTGCAGAATACGCATGGGAAAAGGGAATCATCATCGCAGATACCAAGTTTGAATTCGGTCTTGACGAGCAGGGCAGAGTTGTGATCGGTGATGAGATGCTCACACCAGACAGCTCCCGTTTCTGGCCAAGAGAAGGATATGAAGCAGGTAAGGGACAGCCTTCCTACGATAAACAGTTTGTAAGAGATTGGTTAAAACAGAACCCAGACAGCGATTATGATCTTCCAGAAGAAGTAATCGATAAGACAGTTGCAAAATATAAAGAAGCATATGAGCAGTTAACAGGAGAACCATTTGAGGCTTAATCTATTGTAAATCTGTAAAGTATGTTTTAGCAGAGAAAGACGATACGTTTCCACGAAAGTGTGGGGGTATCGTCTTTTTTTGTATCATCTTTCGATATATTTTGACCTATAAATTAGAATCTATTATAATTTATAATAACTAGGGTTTATAATAGCTAAAGTACGTTTGAAAAATCAAAAAGTAATTTGTAGTATATTTTGTTTTCTTTTGATAGCAGTTAGAATGCTATGTTACTCTCATTTAGATGAAATATTCCATGAATTGTAACATGCATTTTGAAGAATACATAGAATACATTTTTCAAATATAATATAAAACTTTATAATTTCAGATAAAAGATAGGAATGAATAACATATATGAGAAAAAAGCAGCTTCCAAAGAGAATAGAAATTTTAAGAAAAGCCTTTGAGAATAAATGGAGTTTAGAGGCCGTGAATAAAGAATTAGAAGATAATCTTTGTGAGCGGCTGTATGCAAGAAATATATATGAAGCAGGATTGATATATGCTTTTTGCTTAGGGTTTGATTATGAAAACTGGAAACAATTGTATACCGCATATGAAGAGGAACGAAAAGATGCCAGAGACTATATACAAAGCCCCGAAAAAAATATAATTGCTACATATAAAAAAGAACAAAAAGATACGAAAGAATGTATTCAAAGTCTTGAACAAAATATGGTTACCACATATGAGAAAAAAAGAGTGCCATCTTATAGCGGAATCTGGTCAGGAAAAATAACGTTAAAACAAATATATGAATATATTATGTATAATTCAAAGGAGAACTTTCAGACAGGAACAGTGACAGAAGAGTTAGAAGAAAAGCTATGGAAAGAGCAGGAGAATACTCTGCCAGACAAAACTTCAATAGGCTTTTTGGATAAAAAGAAGAATTTTATAGCTTTCATGAATGAGAATCAGAAACAATTCTCTGAAGTGAGAGAGAAAGCGAGATACTATTTTTGCAAATACCTGTATTTTTATATAGAGGAACGTTGTGAGAATTATTATGATAAATGCAGAACCGAAGAGACCGAAGAAAAGATTTATGGGGAGAGCCTTTTTTTAGAATATTGTATTCAAGCGGAAAAGAATGCATTAAATCAGCTTACAATGTTAAAATTACTTACTACCTTTAAAAAATGAAGACGAAAAAAGCGAAAGTGTCACTATCTTTAGAGCAAAGAAAAGAATATTTACGGAATGCAGCGTTATCATTTCGTGGCATTTTTAATGAATTTAATTATTTTTATTTTGGCTTTGTTTCACTGGGATGGGTGGAAATGTTATTTGAATTTTATGGGCCACTGAAAGATTGGAGCGAAGAGGAAAAAATAAGGATTGCCTGTTCTTTAGGCTATTGTAAGAAGAACCCATCAGATGAAGAAAAAGAGAAAGCATTTTTGCAATTAGAAAGATTAAGTAAAAAACAAGAAAATACAGAGAAACAGCTTGATGAAAAATATGCGATTGGTATGGAACGGGCAGGATATCAAAGTGGAAGAAGCGGAGAAACATATTTTAGAGATTTTATTACGGGAAGAAGAGATATCAACAGGGATACGTTGCTGGCCTTTCTGGTGTTTGTTCAAGCTGAAACAAAACTAGATCTGAAAGACAAGCTCACTATCGCAAGGATTAACAGAATTCTATATAATTGCGGGTTTGCACAACTTAGGCCAGATCGGGAATTTGATGAATTTATTCGGAAATATCTAACGGGAGAGGCGAAAGAAGAAGTTTTATATGAGGCGGCAGAGAGGGCTGCACTTAAGAGCGAAGATTTCTATTTATATAAGTTGTATCAACAGGCAAAAAGCTGCCAAAAGGAATTAGAAGGAAAGTTGATTTAGAAAAGAATTTGCGAATACATAAGGGATAAAGGAAGAAATATGGAAAAGGAAAACTGGCTTTTAGAGGAAACGCTACTTCATGAAAAATACCAGATAAAAAAAGTATTAGGACAGGGCGGATTTGGAATTACCTATCTTGCATATGATCAGACCTTGCAGCAAAATGTGGCGATAAAAGAATATTTTCCAGTAAAGATTGTGAGGAGACTTGGAAATACTTTAAGAAAAGGACAGGGAGAATATGAATTATCAGCAACAGCTATGGTTTATCCACAAAATGGTCAGGAAGAAAAATATTTAAATGGAATGCAAAACTTCCTTGAAGAAGCACAGGTGCTTTTTGGAAAGTTTGATGTAGAAGGACTGGCAGCCGTTAAAGATTATTTTGAAGAAAATGGTACGGCGTATATAGTTATGGAGTACCTTTCCGGACCGACACTTCAAGAGTATGAGAAGGAACATAAAGGAAAAATTAGTGAGAAGCAGGCTGAGATATTACTAGAACCAGTTATAAATGCACTTGCGTATATTCACAGCATTGGCATTGTACATTGTGATATCAGTCCGGATAATTTGATTTTTAATAAGGAAGGACAACTCAAATTAATTGACTTTGGAGCCGCGAAAAATAAGAAAAAAGAAAAAGAAGAACAATATTGTAAGGGAGGATATACTGCACCAGAGCAATATTTAGAGAAAGAATTCGTTGGTCCGTGGAGCGATGTATATTCTTTGTGCGCTGTCTGGTATGAAATGCTTACAGGAATAAAAGTGCCACCAGCAGTAGAACGGTTACAAAAAGACCGATTAAAAAACATGACGATGGCATCTGAAGTGTCAGAGCAAACGAACAATATTCTAAAAAAAAGGGCTTTCTCTAGAAATACAAAAGCGATATTTTTCAGTGCTCAATCTTTCTTGTGATATAAAGAGTAATATGGAAAGTAAAGAAGAAATAACAAAACAGTATATGAAGGACACCCGGTTCGTTTGGGGAACGCTCTGGCTTCAGATTACAACAGATATTAATGAAAGAAATATTTCTCAGGAAAAGAAATGGCTATCAAGGAGAAAAATAAGAAAGGGAATATATGCAGTAGGAATCGTGTTGCTTTTATTTTTATGCGGAATTAGCGGTAGAGAATATTACATAAGAAGTTATCCACAACAATATTTTACATATAAAGCAAAACAAAAAAATGATTACTATATACTCCATCCAAGAGATAAAGAATATACAACGCAAATGTCAGGATATGACTCTTTAATGAAAAAAAATAAAAAAGTATTCTTATAAAAAAGAAAACTGGGGAGTGCTGGCATGCTACAGCATATCAGAACAGGAAGTAAAAAAGTTAAATCTTGTAAGTAATGAATATTTTAAATTTGCTCTTTCTGAAACAGAAATAGAAAAGGCAATACTACTTTGTATGAATATAAAGAAAAGAGATTTGGAATCTACAGCATATGCATCAGAAGGGCAGGTTTATCAGAGACAGCAGGGAAAATTGAAATCTTTGACAGTAGGTTTTCAGAAACAAAAATTAGTTACCTGTATGGATCATGAACAAATTAAAATTATATATGATCCAATAGATAAGGGGGTATACAAAGTGGCATTTCAGGGAAGTTATGAGAGAGTAAAACTGTTTATGAAGAAGTATACCACAGTTATGGATGGGAATGGTGGGAATACTGCTGAATAGTATTGTGGTAGGAACACTTTTTGGAAAAAGAAAGTATGATTGGTTTTTCCCGGTAATTTGTTCTGTTCGTTTTATTATATATAATATTGGATTCTTAGCAATCGGAAATGCTATGTATGGGAATGAAACATGGTATAAGATTACAATGTCTACGTTTGCAACAGTCACTGCACTGGGGGTAGGGATTGCAACGGCAGTTTTATGGCAGGAATCATTGGCCAAGACTTTGACGGGTATTTTGGCAGCAGAATGTGTTAATGATGGAATAGTCTATCAGGCAATCTCATTGAATATTTTACCGATATTAGAATACATGGGAGTATTCATTGTATTTACTATTTTATATTTTATTTTAAGACCGTTAATGAAAAGATATCGTTCTTATCAGTTAAAACATGAAGTAGTCTGCCTGACTGGAGTTTTGGGATTTTTTTGGTATTGGATGGTTCAGTAATTTTTTGTATAATACATCGGCGAGTCTTCGGGAAAGACCGATGCAGATGGTAGCAGACAGTTTTATTATTGGAGGTGGAGGTGCGTTAATTATTGCATTTTCTATCTATACAATAAAAATTTTTAAAAGAAAAGGGCAATTGGAAGTAAATAGAAAAAGAATGGAAGAATATTATAGCCAAATTCAAAATCAGGCAGGAGAATTGGAAGAGATTCAAAATGAAATGGCTGTAAAGTTAGATGAGTTATCTAATCTTTCTGTATCAAGTAAAAAAGAAAAAAAGACAGAAA